>JADMIO010921738.1_pt1 | contig 98722 bp, 77 predicted proteins | sample 8958161 | NCBI WGS metagenome assembly JADMIO01 (sample SAMN16585339, study PRJNA669376) | soil metagenome | isolation source: Crop rotation soil | place: USA: Cullars Rotation, Alabama | collected 2011
GCGACAACTTGTCCACGTGGAATTCTAAGCTTAGGATCCCAATGTGCTGGAAAGCTGATGCCGTCCAGATAGTAAACCTTTCTAGCCTTGTCTGCCATGGCCGTAAATATAAGTTGGGCAAGCGGCGCTTTCTGGTTTTGTCAGTACTTAACTGTCACAATCACAGGATGATGGTCAGATGCAAAACGCCGAACGCCCATCTCATCTGTATAGCTAAGCACCGGTATTGCATACTGCTGAATAGTCAGCTTCTTGCTTAAGAACAGGTGATCTATTCTGCTGTCCGAATGCCGTGCCGTATCGAAGCTGTTGAAGCTGCCTTCCGTGCCGGAATGCTCTTTGACCATTGTGTAGGCATCCCGCAGGAAGCCGGAGTTCTGAAGAAGCGCATAGCTCGTGTCCCGCTGGTCTACATTGAAGTCACCCATCAGAATCACTGGCAATGCTCCCGCCATCTTTCTTATCGTGTCCAGCACCAGCTTAGCGCTTTCCCTTCTCGCCATCACACCTACATGGTCCATGTGCAGGTTAAAGCAGTAGAAAGAAAAGCCGGTCTTCTTTTCCCTGAATCTACCCCATGTACAAATGCGTGGCAGCGCAGCGTCCCATCCCTTATTGGGTCTGTCTGTTATAGTAGAAAGCCAGAAGTCGCCATGGGCAGTCAACTCATATCGTGATGTCTTGTAAAAGATAGCAGAGTGCTCGCCTGCCGACCGTCCGTCGTCACGGCCGACACCTACATACTCATAGCCGGGCCGCGCCTGTTTCAGGTCATCAAGCTGATTGCTGAGCCCTTCCTGCGTGCCCAGTATATCTATGTCCTGCTGACGAACAAAGCCGGAGATGTGAGGCAGCCTTTTATTCCACCCATTGCCATTCGTTACATCCGCCTTGTTGTCGTAGCGAAGATTATAGGTGGCAACAACCATCTTTCGGGCATCGGCTATCACGGGCAGCAAAGCCACTAGTAGCAAGAGCCCTGCAAACCTTTTCATAAGCAGAATAGATTGTGTGGACTGCCCTTATGTTAGAGTTCCTTTATCGGGTGCCCTGGATAATGCCGCTGTAATAATAGACTCCTGTATACACGGTGTAGTTGATCGTCAGCCCGTTGCTGCTCCAGCTACCCGAGCCGTAAATAGTGCCCGCGGTATCAAATGACTGGAGTGGAATGGTGATCCGCTCATTGATGCAGTCACAGGCGGCCTGCACGGTTCTCCCGCTGTTGGCAAAGTTGCTGATCGATGCAGTATTGGTTCCGGCGGCGGTAATGTTCGAAAGGAAATAGGTGGCTGATGCCGGCTGTAACGACTTGAAGCTATAGCTGCCCGTAAAGAGGAAGTTGCAGTTACTGTTAGCTACCACCTTCACCTGCAAGGCCCGTGTAACCGAATCAGAGTCATACGCTACTTTGATGAAGCGGAAATAATCAGCTAGCTGTACACCAGGATTAGTATAGATCCTTACAGTGTCCGTAAACGGCGTGATGCCGCTCAGTGTGCTAAAGGTGATACCCAGGTCATTGTCCGCGCCTGTTACCATGATATCCTTCACATTGATCTGTCTTGCGGAGTCAGAAAGAAACTCAAACGGGATGGTCAGGGTATCGTTGTACTTCTGCACATTCACCAGTGAGGGCCCATTGATCAATAGCTTAGGCCTTGCCTTCTTAGGGCCCTGCTGCACAATATCCCCTCCCTTCTTACAGGCAGGTAAAAAAGCTATCAATAAGGCAGCCGTAGCCAGCAACAGGGTTCTATACATAAGTGGATATGCTTACACGCAAAAAATCTACTTCAAAAATACCTGCTTCTGGCGTAGCAGGCGCACCCGATGGAAAGTCTTCAGTCTTAGGCGGGTAAGCTTTTGGATACAGCGGCAGTTAACGATGGGGACTCACAGGCTTATTGTACAATTAACTTCTCACTGGCACTTCTGTGGAATCGAAGACATCACCTTTGCGCGCAAAAACCACTGAGACGCTCTATTGCCGGGCATCCTGAGAACAGAGACTGAACGACTGATGATTGACCTAGCTACGTGGGCGTTTGTTACCATTCTTTGTGTTACGTTTTCGGTAGGTATTACCCTCCTGGTCCTGTTCCGAAAAGAACAGAAGAGAAAGGGCGATCGCAAGATCAAATAGTCTCGGCTATTTGAAATGTTCAGACTGAGGAGGCATTTGACTTCCGCCTGAGTATATCAAACTTAATACGAAGTTGTTTGCGCTGCAGCAATGCACGCCAATCCACAAACACAAAGGCCATCACCAGCAGCATGCCGGCTGCCAGCCCGGTTATAGACTGCCAGGATACAAACCCATTGGCGAGTTGTGCCGTATTCTCTGCAGCGTAGGTTCCCATCAATACAGCCGCAGTATCACTGATCGTCTTGCCTATCGTGAACGGCAGTATCACAAAGAGCGGCTTGAGCCTGGCCATCCCGCTGGCTATGAATAGCGGCGTAGTAGGCAGCGGCAGCAGGGAATAGGCCAATACACCAGCCATTCCGCTCCATTTATTCTTTTCCATTTGCCTGCCCAGGTATTGCACGTCCTCTATTTTGGCCGGACGCAACACTTTGTCTGAGATGTAGGGAATGTACAGGGTTAGTATGTACCTGCCAATGATGGAACCGGTTACACCCAAGGCAATAACCGCCCATATATTGAGCCCGAACATGATCTGCAGCGATACCATCACCGTGAATGCCGGTGGCAGAGGTATAGGCAGAACATCAACGCCTACACTGCCAATAAATACCAGTAGGTAATGCCACCACACGATCAGAATGCTTAAGCCTCTAATATACATCTGCCGGACTACCGGGAACTAAGAATTACCCTCAACACCCAACGCCGCAGGCCGTCCAACGCCCAAAGCCCGTCCGACCTCCGGGCGGGCGCTGTCCAACTAACCTCTAATAACTATCACCCATTCTGCAAACAGACCTTAATTTCAACACAGTATGGACAGCCTTGTAACGGTCAGGACTTTCACCTACGCTCATGAAGCAGCAGTTGCCAAAAGCTTGTTACGTGCAGAAGAGATCTTCTGCTTCCTCAAGGACGAGCTTACCATACAGGCAAATCCCTTTTACTCAAATGCCCTGGGGGGAGTTAAGCTCCAGGTGCGAACACAGGATGCCGCGCGTGCCACTGATATCCTCAAAACCTACATAACAGAAGATCCTCAGACCATCAGCATCCGCACAAGCAGTGGAGATCTGGATGAATGTCCCGCCTGCGAATCGCACGAGTTGTCGCTGATCCGTAAGCCTTCTAAGAGCCTCTTCGGGCTTAGCCTCTTGTTGCTTGGTTTTCCCCTGTCACTGTTTTCCAGTGTCTATCACTGCTATGGCTGCTCGAGGGATATTAAGGTCACCCGGCGTTAGCATCTTTGCACTATGAGCATCGTTCATAAGCTGGCATCTTCTCAGAACCGCAGAGATGAAGCACCCAACCAGGAACTGGCAAAGGAGATAGCCGCAGGCAACAATGCGGCCGGCGTTAAGGAACTGGTAGCGCATCTGGCCTCTAAAGACAAAGCCATTCAGAGTGATTGCATCAAGACCCTCTATGAGATCGGCGTGCTGAAGCCTGAGCTCATTGCGCCGCATACCGACGAATTCATTCACCTGCTGGACAGCAAAAACAATCGATTGCAGTGGGGTGCTATGACTGCCCTTGGCAGCGTAGCCGTCCTCAAGCCAGACATACTCTATAAGGCGCTGCCGCAGCTCGCAGCTATCGCAGATGCAGGCTCGGTCATCACGCGCGATAATTATGTAAGTATCCTCATCACCCTTTTAGATAAAGACTACAAAGTCTTCGATCTTCTGCGCGAACAATTAGCCAGCGCTCCTGCCAACCAACTACCCATGTATGCGGAGCGCGCTGCTCCTGTCATCAGCACAAAGCATAAGTCGGCATTTGTTGAAGCCCTCCGCTCCCGGCTTGACGAGTTTGATAAAGAATCAAAGCGCAAGCGGGTGGAGAAGGTGCTGAAGAAGATGGAATCAAAATAGCAGCCGCTCCTAGCAAGGCAACCCTACTTTTTCAGCTTACCCTTCTTCAGGTAGATGCCATTGAAAAGTCCGAGGTAGAGATTGAATATGATCCATCCGGAAATGGCCACACCCACACGCAGCAGTTGTTTGCGGATAAAGCCCTTCGGATTCAGGATGATCGCTGCCGGCTTGAACAGAAGCCCTGCAACAAACACGATGACCGCAAAGGTGATGGTCCATTTGGAGAAGGCTACCTCTGCAGGTATCTCACCCCAATAGTTATACACCCCGGCTATCAGACCAATCCCCAGCACGCTGCCTGCGCTGTAAGTGATCCTTTTCCCGCCCAGCATTTCATATACCTTGAAAGGCACACGGCTGGATATCTGCAGCAGCTTGTCCACTTCCTTTTCTTTCTCCTCGTCGGTAAGAAACTTCTTCATGCCGAGGAAATTCCATGCGGACCTTGCAGTGGGATCAGAATTGTCACTTCCGGTAAGCGCCTGGTGCACCTGGCGGTATCCGTCATACATCAGGGCATAAGCCTCTGTGTCATGGAAGGCGTCGAGGTCCGTTCTTATTTCTGCTATGCGTTCCTGCGCATCCTTTACAATATGGTAAGAGGTGGCCACGCTGTTCGTGGCAGCATAGTTGGCCAGTATTTGTCGCGCAGGGTCTTTGCAGTCTATCCAGCTGACGGATTGTGTAACTAATCCCTGCTTCAGGTGCACGTGATGCAGGCGGCTGATAAGCGCTGTGTTCTTGCGCTCTTTCATATCCAGGAATTGCAGCTCACGAAGCCTTTCCTGCAGGATGCTGTCGGCCCGTACAAACAAAGACAAGGGACCTGATACGCCAGTGCTATTGGTAGGTAGCTGACCGCTCGCGTCACTGATGATAATGTTCTTGCACTCCTGGTCTATGAGTGCGGCTATGCCCTGGTTGTCGTGCAGGCCGCCGTCTATGAGCTGCAGCTCCATGTCCGGATACAGATCGTTCAGTGGCAGAGGCTCAAACAGTACAGGCACGCAGGAGGATGCACCAACCGCATAGCCCAGCCTGAAATTCTGATAGGCTGCCGGAGCATCTTTATAGTACATGCGGCGCAGTCTCGGCTTCACATCTATATCGCTTAGGATATCGAAGGCCGGCTCACCCATCCACGATGCTGTGAACTGCCAGTTGTGGCCGGTATTCACACTCGTTGCATTCAGCACCAGTTGGGGCACTTTATGTTCCCGCTTCCAGTTGTCAGTACCAAGCACGAAGCCTTCTTCCGGAACAATGAACAGATCGCTCATGTACATGTGACGATCTCCCCTGCTAATGGCCTGGTACTCTTCCAGCCGCTTCTGGTAGTTGCTGCCCGGATTGCCCGCCTTGCCCTGACTTAACAGCTTAGCCACGTGCTTGTCTACAAGCGGCTTGTACAGGTGCTTTTCATAAAGCTCTCCGAGCCTGTTTGTCCTGGAGTAGTTTTTGGTCAGCATTTTGAAGTTGGACACCAGGTTGCTGAACACGCGCATACGCAGGTTCTTCTGTATGCCTTTCAGGAAGTCCACTTCAATCTCGCGCACCAGGTCTATGTAGTCCTGCGCTGTTATGGCATCATCACTCTTTTCTTCCAGCAGGAACTTCAGCTTCAGGTAGTAATAGGCGCCAATAATGGAGCCACCGGACACGCAGGAAATGACTTCAATATTTTTGAGCTCGTCACGCTCTGCAAGGGCCGCCAGCACGCCAATATGATACAGCGACGCTCTGAACCCCCCACCTGAAAATGCAAGACCCACTTTGCCGTAGTTATTGGTTTCCTGGGCATCACAGTTAATATCCAGGATCTTCAGGCAGGCCTTGATCCCATCATCAGCCACTGCTGCGGCTGCCTCACTCAGGGCCGCTGCATGATGGCTGTCTTTTAGTATTCGCTGACGGGTCTGTTGCAGGTAAGCTATAGACAGTATTTGCTGGCTGAACGTGCGCAGCTCCCATGGCTGTGCCATTTGCCGGTATTTGTACAGGCTGATGAATGTCTCTGCATGAGCATATTCGCCTAGCCCAAAATAAGCCTCTGCTATGGTAGCTAATACCCACAGCGCACATGCCGGATTATTGAGCTGTGGCTTACCGAATGGATCATTTACAAACTGAGTCAGTATGTACTTTCTCGTTTCCTGCGCTTCGCTGATGGCATCAAGATCGGGCTGCTGCACACCTGCGGCAGCGCCTAATTCCTCCATGTTGTTCACTGCTTCCAGTTCCAGGATGTAGGCGTAGTTAATGGCATTCCAGCCGTCGTCGTTCTGGTTGCTCTTTGCATAGAGGTCATTGTGGCCGCCCAGGTACTTCTTCCAGGTCTCAAAGCCGCGGCGGTAATAGAACCGGGACAGCGCCAGGTGACTATGCTGATGATCGTACTGCCACCAGCGCTTGTAGATAGCACCTGCCAGTCCCAGCGTCTCGCAGTTATCTGATTGGAGCATGGGATCGGCCTTGTCCAATTTATCGATCGCAAGGTCGAAGCGCAGATAGGAAGAAAGTGAGCTGTCTTTATAGATGCACTTAGCCAGCCGCTGGCATTCCTCCAGTGGCGGTTTCTTTCCTTCTTCTCCCTCCAGCCTGTGTTTCTTTAGGAGCAGTTCTGCCGCATAATCAAACTGATCGATCGCCTCCATCTGCTTGCAGAGGGCCAGCAAATGCTTGCAGAAGTCCTGCTGTGACTCGTTGCTCACATAGTCTGGCGACAGCACATTTCTCGCCTGTTCTATGAGTGCGAATTTGTCGGGCCCCTTCGCTCTCTCCGGGGTAATGCTATACGTGATCTGCTTGGACTCCTCACCACCTTTCAGCTTTATCACTGCATGGATGGTCATAGGCTCACAGCTCCCCATCAAGGCAGAGAACTGATCACTCTCCAGGCCAGACTGGCTAGGCTGCGCCTTGTCTTCTGCCGAATAGGTAACAGCCTCTACCTGTGCCAGGAGCGGCGGTGCCACATCCAGGCGTATGCGCCAGTGATTGCTGCCGTCACTTTGCTGTTCCAGTTTATGGGAGAGCTTGTATCCCTTCGCGTCCGGGTTGGAAATGGGTATAGGTTGGTTAGACATAGTGAAGAGTATTAATTGCTTATCCGAATGTAATATTATCCGCAGAATAACTATAAAGAGAAGAGATGTTTCTGCGAGCGCTAACCCTAATTGATGCTGACTTTTACCTTACTGCATGGTTACTTCATAGTAACAGCATAGTAAAAGCATAGTAATAGCGTAGCTAGCTTTTTTCCTAGAGTCGCTATTACTATGCTGTTACTATGCTTTAAGTATGCTTTTACTATGCTTTCGGCATACAGTCGCGGTGAAGTAAGTCGGCAATTGGTAGTCTGCAATAAAGATGTGGGTAGATTGTAGGGCTAAGCCGGGGCCGCCGGGGATGAAGAATGAAGGCCGTCCGCCCGCCGAACGGGTTGTTTTGGCAACCAGTCAGAGTCTATCTTTCTGGCTAATATGCCGTCCGTTCGGCGTAGGCTGAGGCGCGACCTTGTGCGGAAGGGCATACGTCGCCCTATGGTGTAGCCTGCGGCTACAATATGCTCATTATCTTGAGCCTCAATGAGCACTGGCTACGAGATAGACAGCCAGAACGGCCTATACTTCCTGACTTTCACTATTGTTCAATGGGCTGACTTTTTCACAAGGCTGTTTACAGGCAAATGGTAGCAGACAGTTTCGATTACAGGCTATAAACCATAGTACGACGTAAACCCTGCCGCACATACCCATGCCTGCGCCTTTGCCCAACGGGGTGTTGCTTCTAAGGCTATTAATTTCAGCCCTCTATAACACCATTGTGAATTATTAGAGCTAGAGCTATCGCCCCGTTCGATTGAGGTCGAACGGGGCTAATTTATTAATTTGCTAGAGTGTCTCGATTATTACTCGCTTGCTTCCTGATGCTACTCTCTTCCAGTGTAGTAGCACAACGGACAAGGGTGATAAAAGGCATAGTAAAAGACACTTTAGGAAGACCAGTCCCTGACATTTCAGTTCGCCTCACAAACAATACCGACACACTCTCAACTTTTACTGACGCCTCTGGAAACTACAACTTCAACCAGGTTAAGAGCCAGGATTTTTCACTTCTCGTAAGCTACAATGATTCCATTCTCTTTTCAGCTAACTATACCATAAAAGCAGAAGAGAAGAGCCCCTGTGTTATTCCGACCATCACAATTAAGCTATGGCCAAAAGCACTCGAAGAAGTAATTGTCCGACCACCGCCGGTAACAGTAAAAGAAGACACTATTCAGTTCAACGCTGCTGCGTTTCGTGTACGCGATGGCGCAGTAGTGGAAGAATTAATTAAGAAGTTTCCAGGGCTCACAGTGGATAAGGATGGAAACATTACAGCACAGGGGAAGCCGGTAACTAAGCTGCGCGTAAATGGCAAAGACTTTTTTGCAGGAGATATACTGACGGCTACGCAAAATCTACCTGCCGACATCGTTCGAAATATTCAGATCATAGATGACTATGGAGAACAGGCAAACCTGACCGGTATCAAAACAGGCGAGCCGCAAAAGGTCATCAACATCAATACCAAAAAAGACAAGAACAAAGGAGTCTTTGGAAGTATTACTGGAGGGGTAGGAACTGAAGACAGGTACCTGGCGAATGTGTCGCTTAATCGCTTTAATGATGATCGGCAGTTATCGCTGATAGCAACAGCCAACAATACTAATCTGAATGCGAATGCTTTCAGTGGCTCAGGCAGAAATAGCGGTTCAAGGCCGTCCAGTGGCGGTGCAGGGATCACCAAAACCTATGCGCTTGGGCTCAACTACAGAACGGCTTGGGGAAAGAAATTGAGTGTCTATGGCAGCTATAGCTTTTCATCCCATAACAACTATACAGAAGGCTTGACATATCAGCAGGACTTCAACCCGCTGAATACACGAATTACTAATCGAAGTAACACGAGTTCCTCAGATGCAAATAGCCATAGGGTCAATTGTAATATGGAATACACCATAGATCCACGAACCTTTCTAAAGCTATCTGCCACGGGCTCTTATTCTGCTGTGGGTACATCAGGCAGCTCGGTGTCGACGATTAGTCGATCACGCTTCTTTACGGACAACAGGGGTACGAGCGACGCCGCAAGCGACAATTCGAGTCTAAGTGCCAATGCTGTAATCAATCATCGATTCAATAAGCAAGGACGAAACCTGAACATAAATGCGATAATAGATTACGGGCGGCCTTTACAGCGAAACCGGATAGGCAACCTGGTGACGGATGTTGACTCGGGTAATATCGACTCTTTACATCAGCCACCATTGGTAACTAGTAGGGAACAACTCCAGCGCCAGGAGATCGATAACACTCATCTTCATTCAGGCGTGTACTTATCCTACACGGAGCCATTTAGCGAGCACTTGACTGCTGAGTTGAGCTACTCCTTGAGCTACGATAGATCAGTCGATGACAGGAATGTATTTGACTTAGACACTGGCACAGGCTACGAGGCTATTAATCCCGGCCTCACCAATCACTATCACTCAACATTCTACAGTAGCCGTTATGGCATTAGTATCCAATCAAGACACAAAAGATACAATTACCTGGTAGGCATCCTAGCGCAGCCGTCCGTTCTTGATGGCTTTAATCATTCTCGTAATCAGGAAACGCATTACGCCAACACAAACTGGGCGCCTGCCGCAAGGTTTGTTTATAGGTTTACCAATTCGCAGACACTCACCCTTAACTATAATGGCACTTATAGAGAGCCGGATTTTCAGAAGCTGCAGCCTGTCGTCGACAGCACCAATCCAAGTAATATCACAGTAGGCAACCCAGACCTCAGGCCGGAGTTTACAAATCGGTTGTCCGCATCTTACAACGCCTCCAATAAAGAAACAGGAAGTGCGTTGTTTGCAGACATTTCATACGACAAGACGCTGAACAGAATCGTCAATAGTGTCTTTAATGATCCGGCCAGTACATCCCGCACCACCACTTATCTGAATGACGATGGCTTTTATCGCATTGCCGGCAATGCATCCGTCTCTCAGCCGTTTAGTTCACGCAAATACGTGATTACGGCAGGTTTCAGAGGCAACTTTGACAACAATATCTCCTATACAGACAATCAGCGAAGCAAGGGACAGAACTGGGTGCTCCAGCCAAATGCAAGAGTGCTAATTGACTTTCCGGATATAATAGAGGCGGAGCTTAATGCCTCTTACACAATAAACAGGTCCAATACAGTCTACCCAGGCCAAACGATAACCACCGAAACAAGAGCTTTTGCGCTCGGCCTCAGCGGAAGGGTTTTTTGTTATAAAGATCTAAGCCTCGGCTACGATTACAGCAAGTCATTGAATTACGGTTATGGTGGGCAAACCGCCTCAAATCCCGATATCCTGAGTCTCTTTCTGGAGTACCGCTTTATGAAACGAAAGTCGGCCACTATCAGGCTGCAGGGATTTGATTTATTGAATCAGAACACACGCATAAGCAGAACCGTGAGCGGAACAACAATTACCGACAGTCGGAATAATGGGCTGCAGCGCTATTTCGTGTTGGCCGCAGAGTGGAAGCTAGCCTCTGTCAGAAAATAGTTAAGTGTGCAGTGCTTTTCATACCAATTGCAATAGCTTCTAATAAGATTAGTTAGCACTACCAACATACTTACAGGCTTTCAGGCTATCTCATCATCATGCGCATAAAAAAAGCCTCCAAGAGATCAACTCTTGAAGGCCTTTTGAAAAGATCTGAAGCTCGATAAGAGCTATACAGAATGGTATTTATCGAAAATCAACTTGACCGCTGCCACTTCCAAGATCTGTGTAGCTCACAGAAACAACAGTACCTGTTGGACAAGAATTGCAGGGACTATTTTGCTCGATAAAGCCAGAAGTAACGTCAAATGGGTGACATGATCCATTACCTAAAGGAATATTGGCACCATAAGGCGTCGAATAAGCTACAGGTTGGCAAAGGGGCATGGGGTTTGTTTGCCAGGAATCGACGTCAAAGTGATTGAAATAATAAGATCCGGATGGGACTGGTGTAAGATTACTTCCCGTTACTGAGCCAGATGTTTTTGGAGCTAATTGTAAGACACCATAGCCATAGCCCGGACTACATGAGGGCCCGGTGGCACTTATTGAAATTTGAACATCGCAACTTGAATAGTTGTTGACTGTCAAGGTTTGTCCATTGGTGATCGTTGCAAAGCCCAGCAATACTGGAACTAGAAAAAGCTTTCTCATGAATAATGTTGATTTGTTTGGAGGCGCTCATTCAAAGCGCATTTTAGGTTTATTCTTACTCTTTTATGTAGGTTTTCAGATCCCCTAATCTGCATATTCAGGTGCAGATACCTGTGTGCTTCATAGACTTACATCGTTTGGTGAGTTCCAAACATAACCACTTGTTTAGTGCTTTTTTAGCGTATTAATACGGTACGATGTGGCATAAGAATTGGCGGTCATTTTCTGATATACAGATGTGTATTTTAGCCATTTAGAAGGAATACTGTTCTCTTGGTTTCAGATTAAGGCTAAGACGGACAGTCGCTATTTTCTTAAGTTGAGAAAAAACAAAAAACCGGCTCTAAGCCGGCTTTTCGCGTCTTCTTTCAAGAGATAATCATCTAGAATACGTACTTGAGTACTATTATTGAGAGGTAATGGGAATTACTGGATTTTGAACAGATGCAATTGGTTTATTGCAACGTCAATACAGCAACGACCGGTGACCCTGGGCTACCACATGTTGTGCCGGCTCCAGGCGTCGACAGAGTTGCCTTTACTGTGGCATTTTGACAGGGCGTAGCAGTACAGGATAATGTCAAAAACCCGGTGTTTGTTCCACAAAAGTCCACTGTCGTTGACCCGCCAGAACATCCTCCAGGATCTGGACTTACCTGAACTTGTGAAATTGGATCGTTAGTAAACAGTGCTGCGCAAATAGTAGCGTTACCACAATAAGTATTGTAATATGTGCCCGGACAACTTCCTCCAGGATCTGTGTAAACGGCAAAACAAAAGGAACAAGGAGACACGTTGTTTACTATCTCCAGATACCCGATAGGGGCTTGTGCATACATAATAACAGCAAAAATGCTAAAACATGCTGTCAACAGGAGTTTTTTCATGATAATAAAATTTGGAGTTTAAAATTGGTTTAAGTAATACAGACAATACTCAAGTAGCATTATGATAGTGATAGATGTAAGTCGTCTTGATAAATTAATAGAGGAGAATACCCGCTTAGGCATGGTCCTGACCAACCCAAAATCTGTTCTCATTCCCTTATTATCAGTTAAGTAATAATGAGAGTAAGCCTATTATTAATGTTTAGATGCCTGAATGGTACATAGGCGAATTCCATTTACTCAGTTCAAACGTAATTAATTGAGAAGTATTTTTATTGCGTATTAATACGGTGTATAACTGGCATGGTGTTAGCAAGCCAAACATCTTAGCGGCATCATATTGATTTAGTTCTCTGTGGGCACAAGAATTAGGATTTGTTTGAAGGAGAGACAAGTCCAATGCTCAATGCATACATGGCAAGCGCTGTTCTGGACTTTAGCTGAAGCTTATGCATTAACGCGTCTGCGTAGCCTTCCGCGGTACGCTTGCCTATCCCCATCCGACTGGCGATTTCCTTGTAGGTGAGGTCTGTACAAGTGTATCTTAAAAAACAGAGTTCCTTCGAATTGAGGCTGATGAACGACTTCTTTTCGTGTATTGAGGAAAGTAAGTCTTCAGTAACCAAATGGTTCTGAAAATAGCCTCCTGCTACAATTGTTCGGATTGCATCATACAATACGGCAGCGTCCTCCTCCTTGTGAACAAAAGCCTTTGCGCCCCCTCTCAAAACTTTGGCAATTGCATATGGTTCATTGTATTGGGAAATCATCATTACTTCAATCTGAGGATACTTTTCCTTTAAGAGCTCTAGCGTTTCATAGCCATTTTTCACAGGCATGCTGATATCTAATAGGCAAACGTTTGGGAGCACCTTTTCACGCTCCAATTTTTCAAGAAGTTCGTCTCCGTTTGCTGCTTCGAATAACACACGTAGATCCTCGTAGGCAGATAAAAGCGCAACCAAACCTTTCCTGACAATACTGTGGTCCTCAGCTATCGCAATATTTATGATATCCATTCATGTTGCTGTTTAGAATTCCCATATTATGAACGATTTGGTGCCTGTTGCGGACATTCAGACACATCGATTATCGCGATCGCAATTCAGCCCTTCGCCCGCCGCAGCATGGACACAGCCTTCGTAAGTGCTCTATAGACTTGATATGGACCCATGAGATGATCCGCCCAAACAAATAATGTTCTGATCCGCTCCAATAAAGGAAATGGCAACAGATATAAGGCCGGGTTCTTGCGGTATCCTCAGCCTTTTATTGCTTTTATTTTGATTGACTATTTAGACCTTATGGATAGGCCTCACTAGTAAACGCGATGACACTTGTCAACACATTTTTTTCATAAGGGTTTATTTGAGTTTAAAATCAGTTTAGATTCTGTAGCTTGATACTCAATTGGATATTACAATAGTAATGTCTGCCAATTGTATTGGCAAATTAATGAAGGAGAATACCGTATTAATACGGTCCCCATTAACATCAATACTATTTCCCGCTGGGCTTTGTTCATACACTTCTGCATGTCTACGTATCATTTGTCGCTGGGCTTAATTGCTGACCAGATAACAATCGGGCAGAAGGTTTTACCATTGACTTATCACTGCTCACGCTCAGTGCTATTCTACAGCGCCCTGCCCCCGTTCGGCGTAGGCTGAGGCGCGGCCTTGTGCAGTAGGGCCTACGTCGTACTATGGTGTAGCCTGCGGCTACAATATGCTCATTATCTTGAGCCTCAATGAGCACTGGCTACCAGATAGACAACCAGCACGGCCTATACTTCCTGACCTTTACCATCGTTCAATGGGCTGACCTTTTCACAAGAGCTGTTTACAGGCAAATAGTAGCAGACAGTTTCAATTACTGCTCCTCGCACAAAGGCCTGCGCGTACATGCCTATGTATTCATGAGCAATCATATTCACTGCATCTTATCTGCTGAGAACGGCAACCTTTCAGGGATTATTAGAGACATGAAGAGTCATGCAGCAAAACAGATGTATCGGCAGATACAAAGAGGACCGGAAAGCAGACGCGAATGGCTAAATATGATAAGTAGGTATGAGGCGGGTGGACATAACAGGAATGAGCGCTTTCAGATATGGTATCATGATAATCATGCAGAAGAATTGATCACCGAACCCTTTACCCGACAAAAGCTGAACTATCTGCATCAGAATCCGGTAAGAGCAGGCCTGGTAAGAGAGCCGCATGAGTGGATATGGAGCAGTGCTGCAGATTATGGATATAGTAAGCAGACGGGACCTGTGGAGGTAAAGTTGCTGGAGCTGGCTTATAAGATGTAGCCTGTAGCTACGGTAGCCACAGGCTACACCATAGTACGACGTAGGCCCTACCGCACATTGGCCGCGCCTCAGCCTACGCCGAACGAGCGAGCTACACCATAGTACGACGTAGGCCCCTCGCACAAGCTTGCGCCCCAGCCTACGCCGAACGGGTTTTACCTCTGCGCTATGCTCGGTGCTTATTTGCTGCGAAAGAATAGATCCCGCTCGGCGAATTCTCCAGACGCGCTAAAGCAATCTCCGACCTCAATTAGCCGCGATTCCGGTCAGCACCGTCCTACTACGCTCCTTCATCGGCCCTCCCTATCTTCTTCCTATCTCCGTCCACCTTCCTTCCAGTCAGCGCATATAAGAATTGCTGTATTGTTGAATTATTGAACTGTTCCAGCATTACGCTATCATCACACATTACCGCAAAAGCGCATTACGGCACCAGATTGCTCGTTGCAGGTGTTCCGTCCACTGTGCAGAACCCTACTCCGCTGTTGCAGTGTGTTATACGCGGTGTAAAGCACACTGCAACAGCGGAGTAACGACCTGCACTGTAAACCTATTTTGGTCAGGGTCAGGTAGGGTTCTCCTTAGTATCTGGTTGGTATCTTCTCCCCATCTTCTTGGTTATCTGATCCGTATCGGTGCATGTTAAGAATCACAATGCGAACACACCGCAAAACGGCTGTGATAATTTTTACCGGCTGATATGTACCGGAATGGAAAAGGCTCGTGAAGTTGTTTCCAGTAGCAATTCCTGGAATAGCCTCGCTGCTGTTACGAATGATGAAACGTCTGACTGTTAATAACTTAATTTGGAAACTGCCTCCCCGATTTCGTATCTTCAAGACACTTCAGATGGCATCAAATAAGCACCGTGAATACTCCTTACAGAACAGAAATGAAATATGTCCGTCATTATTCCCTATTCCCTATTCCCTATTCCCTATTCCCTGGATTGTCCCTCCACGGCGGGATATTTTTATGACATAAGAGCCTCTTTTTAACCCCTTATTGTCATGGATAATCAAATTTTAAGACGAAGTAAATCTTTTAGTAAAAAAAAGCATGACAAACTTGTTTTCGGAACTCAGGCAGTATAATTTGCCTCTCTGAATTTAAAAACCACCTGCCCGGGTTGGCTTCGCATTCATCAAAAAGTCGTAATTATTTGAACAGACATCTATGAAAGCACATCTCCGTTTTCTAAGTCTCTGCCTCACCATGCTCTGCTTAGGCGTGGTCTCCAGAGCACAGTTGACCGGAACCATAACGGTACCGAGCACAACCTATCCTGACCTGGCTTCGGTCATCACGGCGCTCAACACCCAGGGCGTAGGCGCGGGTGGTGCTACGGTGAGCCTCACGGCTTCCAACCCGCAAACGGCTCCTGCTACCGGGTATCGCCTGGGTAGCTCAACGCTGAACGCGTCGCTCAGCGCCACCAAGCCCCTCGTGTTTAACGGTAACGGTAATACCATTACCGCGGGAACAGGAACCGGTAGCCTTGACGCCATCTGGTGGCTGATGGGTACGGACTATGTAACCATCAATGGCTTTAACCTGGTGGATGCCTCCACTACCACTACTACTACCTCTACGGCAGGTATGGAGTATGGTATCGTGCTGGGTAAGCTGAACACAACTGCTCCGTTTGACGGCTGTCAGAATGTGACCATCAGCAACAACAGTATCTCCATGAACAAGTATCATGGTATATCTACTGCTGTACTGGTAGCGCACATCACTCCGTCAAGCTCTGGTCCTACAACGACCGGCTTTGCCACGAGCGATGCGAACAGCTTCAATAAGTTTACGGGCAATACGGTTACGAATGCGTCTCGCGGTTTCTTTGTAAGCGGTACCTCTGCGGGTACTGCTTTTTACGATAAGTCTAACCAGATCGGTGGTACGACTTCCGCAACGGGCAATACAATCACAGTGGGTGGCTCTACCAACGCCAACACGCTGTATGGTATCATGACACAGTACGACAGTGTTGTGACGGTACAGAACAATAAGGTGTACATCGGCGCAGGCCAGGTCAATACTACCATCTATGAGTATTGGGCTGGTATCGGCGTGGGTACCCTGAATTGCCTGAACAACCTGTTCAACATTACTTCTAACAACAGCACCAGCTCGATCTATGGTTATTACAACAGTGCTAACCACTCTGACCCCGGCGCTACTCGTAATATCATCGGTAACGAGGTAACAGGTAATAACACTTCTGCGACTTCCAATATTATCGGCGCTCTCTACGATTATTACGCTAATGCGTCGATAATCAATATGAACAACAACTATATCCATGACATCGACATGGGTACAGCTAACTCTACCTCTGCCTATTGGTACGGTTTGTACCTGTACTACAACGGTGCGCTTCAAGCGAACATGATCGGTAATACCGAGTACAATGTAAAGCGCCTGGGTAGCTTCTATTACTTCTACGCATCGGCAGTGTACCAGTACAATTGCCCTCTGAACGCACGGATCAATTACACTAACAACAGGCTTCGCAAGCTGACTACCGGAGCTTATTATCTGTACGCGTCTCAATTGTATGGCAACTATAGCAATCCGGCTCGTATTACGATGAACTATAACCTGCAGGATAGCCTTGACGTAAGCTCGGCTACCGGTGGTTATACGTACCTCTATAACGATATCTACTATACTGCTGACAGCTCAGAGTTCCGTTATGATACCCTGACCAACTGGGTGGGTTCTACCAGCACTTCTTCTCCTACCTACTTCTACAACTGGGTCTACCATTATTATGGCCAGAAGGGTTCGCGTGTGAGTAACTGGTACATGAATAACTGGACGGGTAACGCTGCTTACGTATACAACTACATCGGTTACTACGCCCAGTTTACTGATAGCTGTACATTCTCTAACATCACCCTGGGTAACCTCGGTTATTCAGGCGCCAACATCACCAACTTCTTCGGTTATTATGGCACCAACGGATTTGCACGGTATAACAAGGTATACAATGTTAATTGCGGCACCAATGGCTATATCTATAACTATACGGCCATGTATGGTAGTAACTACCAGTGCGTAGGCAATAGTATCCGGAAGCAGATCGTCACCGGAAGTGGTGGTATCTACAACTATATGACTTATGGATGTACCGGTGCGAAGGGCTACAATAACTGGGTGGATAGCCAGATAGTGGGTAACGGTACAATGTACGCCTACTATGCCTATGCAAGTGGAGCCAACGATACGCTCTATAATAACCGGGTCAGCAACCTGATTGTAACTACGGGTACAACAAATAGCATCTTCGGTTACTATCTGCAGGTGTCTTCTGCCAATACACAGTTCCACTTCTATAATAACGAGGTCACGAATTTTGAAGTTCCGAGCAACTATGGTGTGAGCAATATGTACGGTATCTATACAGGTGGTACCGGCGATTACAAGCTCTATAATAATACCGTCCGTATCAGCCCGTCGGCTACCAACGTCGGTGGTAATAGCTATGGCGCTACCGGTATTTACTTCAATACCACCGGTACCCTGGATCTGCGGAACAACATTATCAATGTAAACGTCACGCCTTCTGCCAACGGTACGACAGTGGCACTGCGCCGCTCCGGTACCTCTGGCACTGGTGTTCCACCAGCCAACTTCCTGGGCACCAGCAACAGCAATATCTATTACGTTCCTAACAATGCGAATGCCTACTTCTACGCGGAAGGTACCAGCACTGCGGTAACCAATGGCTATAACCTGAATAATGACCCTCAGTTTAATACACCTTGCGGTCTTTACAAGAATTTCCTAGGTCACGATCAGTCATCATTCTGGGAGAACAACCTTGTTCCTTCAGGCACCGTACCGGCAGCGTATGTACCATCCGGTACGTCCTACGCTGAAAAGGGAAGCACCGCGACTGTTAATCCTACCGTCACAACAGACCTGGCTGGCGTTGCCCGTTCTGCTCCGCTGTTTGATATCGGTGCGCTGGAGTTCAGCGGCACTCCGCTTGACAATGCGCCGCCGCAAATTGCGTATACACCGCTTGCAACGAATACTTACTGTACTACAGCGCCTACACTTACGGCTATTATTGCTGACCAGACAGGCGTAGATACAAGTGCGGGTAATAAGCCTCGTCTGTATTACAAGAAGTCTACAGAGAACAATGCCTTCGGCGGTGGTAATACTTCTTCTACGAATGGTTGGAAATATGTGGAGCCTACCAGCATCAACTGGGCTACCAGCACTTACGTGTTCAACTTTGACTGGAGCCTTCTGACATCCACCCCAACTACGGGTACTACTATTCAGTATTTCCTTATTTCCCAGGACGTTACATCGAATAAGAACACCGGTGCGAACATAGCGGGCTTCCCTGCTTGTCCTACTAGTGTGAACCTGGGTGGTACGAACGGCCCGCTGAATGCAGCGCCTGCACCGAACCAGTTCACTATCCTGGGTACCACTACCGGCTTTACGGTCGCTGCATCTCAAAACCAGATGTGCGTGTCCGGATCTACTAAGCTGACTATTCTTCCAACTCCGTTGGGTACAGGTATTCAGTGGGAATCTGCTTCTGCACTGGCTGGCCCGTACAGCCCGATCACAGGTGCTACGTCTTCTACTTATACTACGCCGGTCCTTACTGCTACTACTTACTATCAGGCTAAGCTGTATTGCGGAACCAATCTGCTGACAACGACTGCGCCTGTTACGATTACAGTTAACAACCCTGTTATTACAAGCGTGGTTCCAGCGAGCCGTTGCGGTTATGGCCAGGTGACTCTTACAGCGAACACCAATGCAGGTACTTCTGTAAACTGGTATACCAGCGCTACATCACCCAACCCGATAGCTACCGGTACGTCCTATACGACGCCGCCACTCGGCAGCAGCGTGACTTACTATGCATCTGCGGTAGTGCCTAAGGGTTCTGTAGAGCACATCCAGCTTGCGCCGACTGCGGCCTATTTCGCATGGTCGAACCCGTCCGGCTACGGTATGTCTTTCAATTTTGGCGATACTATTAACTTCCTCTCTACTACCGTTTATCCCTACAACAGTGGTAACCTGTATATTGATCTTGTTGATGTAAATGGTAACACCGTCAAGACAGCCGGGCCATTTGCACTGACCGGTACAGGGGGTAGTATAAGTGCCCCGGTTACGCTGAACCTCAACTGGCAGAACATTGCTCCGGGTACTTACTACATGGTAGTGAATAGTTCAACGCCTAGTACCCTGCAGCTCATGTATCACTATTATCTGAGCGGTTCGCCAAGCTTTACTTATCCGATCCTGTCTAACGTTACTGGTCGCTCTAAGGCTATCGGTGGCTTCTATCCAACGGCCAGCCCTCAGGTTTATCCTTACTACTGGTTCTTCTTCTACGACAATGTGATCTCCGGTCCTTGCGAGAACCCAACCCGCTACCCGGTTGCTGCTACTGTAACGCCTTCTACTCCGATTACGGCTTCTTCTCCGAACGCTCCTGGTGTATGCTCCGGTGCTAGCGCTACGTTGAATGCAACTTCAACCAACACTACTTATCTCTATACATGGACTCCTGGTAGCCTTACTGGTGCTTCTGTAACAGTAAGCCCAACCAAGTCAACCAAGTATTATGTGAATGCTGTCGATCCGCTGACTGGCTGTACTGCCATTGACTCGATCGTAATGAACGTTAATGCTCAGCAGAATCCGCCAAGCATTACCCCGGTTAACCCGACTATCTGTGCAAACAATGCAGTTCAGCTGACTGCTACCCCTGCTTCTCCATTTGGTGGTACAGGGCAGACTGGTACAGGTACAAGCTGTAGCGGTGGTACTGGTTATCCTAACGCGTTCAATGCTTATTATCCTGCCAACCATGAGCAATACATCTACCGCGCGAATGATCTAACTACTGCAGGGGTGCAGGCTGGTCCTATCCTGTCGCTCGCATTCTATGTATGCGCTACAGGCACTTCTCCAAGCAATTATACCCTGAGACTCGGTCAGACTACCGTGAATACGATGAGTACTTTGATACAGCCGACTCAGGTGAATGATGGCAATGGTAATACTGGCTTTGCAACGGTATACACTAACGGTTCTGTTAATCCAACAACAGGCTGGTTCACGCTGAACTTCTCTCAGCCATTTATCTGGGATGGTACTTCGAACATCGTGATAGACATGCAGACACAGCGTTGCGCAACCTGTCTTTCAACTGGTACGGCTTGTTCATCCTGGACTACATATTCTGGCCCGAGCACTCAGTATAGCAACGCCGGATTTACTTCTACGATTTACTATCAATACCAGTACGATTGCGCGACTACAACATTCTCGCCTACAGCTGGTGCGACGACCTCTAGTAACCGTCCGAACGTACAGTGGAACTGGCGTCGTCCGTACTCCATCAATTGGACTCCTAATGTGACAGGCCTCTATAAGAACTATCCGCCACTGAGTGGTCCTATGACTACGGCAGATACGAATAGCAAAGTATGGGCTGGTCCTACTACCACTCAGGTATACCGTGTGGTAACCAATGCACAGGGCTGTATGTCTAACCCATCCAATCCTGACACAGTATTTGTGAATCCTGCTCCTCCTGTTACTGTTACTCCTGCCGGTCCGCAGACCATCTGCTCCGGTAACTGCGTAACCCTGACAGCTCCAAGTGGTGCTACCATGACTTATCAGTGGCTGCAGCAGGTGGGTACTTCCTCTACTTACACAGTAGTAGGTACAAGCGCCACCTACCAGGCTTGCGCTGCAGGTACTTACCGCGTACGTGTACTGAACCTGTCTACAGGCTGCTTCGATACATCGGCTGCTACAGTAGTAACAGTGAACGCACTGCCTACCGTTAATATCTCAACAGGTACTGCTTCTACTACCTTCTGTAATGGCGGTTCTGTACTGATCACTTCTACTACGAATGCCTTCCCTGCCCTGTACCAGTGGTACAACGGCACTACGCCAATCGCAGGTGCAACAGGTGCCAGCTATACAGCTACCGCATCCGGTACTTACACTCTGGTGGTGACTAACCCGAGCCAGTGCTCTCAGACATCGAATGCGATCACCGTAACGGTGAACACTGTTCCGAGCACTATCACTCCATCTGGTCCTACTACATTCTGTACAGGTGGTTCCGTAACGCTTTGCGCTCCGACTACAGGTACAGGTGCTCCATTCACTTACCAGTGGTACCAGGGTACTACAGCGATTGCTACTACTTCCTGTATCACAGCGAGCACAACCGGCAACTACTATGTAGTGGTAAGCAGCGCATCTCTTGGCTGTACTTCTACTTCATCTACTGTTGCTGTGACCTCAGGCACTGCTCCATCTGCAGCGATTACTCCTGCCAGCTCAGCCATCCTGTGCTCTAACGGTACGCTGACACTGAGCACCAACCCATCTCCTGGTCTTACTTACCAGTGGAACAAGGGTGGCGTGCCGATCCCAGCGGCTTCTGAACCAACTGCTGTTACTGCCAACCTGACAGTGGGCAACAATGCAGCTACCGGTGCAGGCTCTTATACAGTGACTGTAACGATGTCTTCTATGACTACTTGTAGCTCCACTACTACTACTCCAACAGTAGTAACAGTAAGCACAGCTCCTACAGCAACCTTCTCAGCGGGTGGTTCAACTACCTTCTGCGCAGGCGGCAGCGTACTGCTGAGCTATACAGGTACAACTCCTGTTACTTACCAGTGGAACCTTAACGGTGCTCCTGTAGCAACAGGCGGTACCAGCAGCACTTACACTGCAACTACCAGCGGTACCTATACAGTGAAGGCGACCAACAGCGCAGGCTGTACCAATACTTCGGCCGGTACTACCGTAACTGTGAATCCGCTTCCTAACGTTACTGTTACCCAGAGCGGTGCTTCCAACATCTGTGCAGGTGGCAGCGTAACCCTTACAGGTAACAGCCCGTCAACGATCAGCACATGGCAGTGGAAGGTGAATGGTTCTCCTGTAGTGCCTGCAGCTACTGCCAGCTCTTATGCTGCTAACGCAACCGGCAACTACACCGTGACCGCTACCGATGGCAATGGCTGCCAGGGTACTTCTACTCCAGTGGCCGTGATCGTGAACCCGCTGCCAAACGCAACGACTACACCATCTACCAACCAGACCATCTGCCAGGGCTCTACCCTGACTATGAGCACTCCGTTCAACACTGCTTATACTTACAAGTGGAAGAACGCTTCCGGCTATATTGCCCTTGCTACCCAGTCGTCTTACACTACTGGTACAGCAGGCAGCTACTCAGTAGAGATTACCAACACTGTGACCGGTTGCCAGGCCACTTCTAATCCGATCGTTCTGACTGTAACACCACCACCAGCTGCCAGTGTGACCCGTGCAACAGGTGCAGGTGCTATCTGCTCTAACGACAGCGTGAAGCTGCTGGCTAACATCGGCGGCGGCCTGACCTACCAGTGGAACTACAATGGTGTACCTGTAGCAGGCGCCACAGATACGATGCTCTACGTGAAGACTCAGGGTACTTACACAGTAACCGTGTTCAACGGAAGCTGCTCGGCTACTTCTCCAGGTATGCTGATCCAGGTGAATCCTTCTCCTGCGGCCTTCATTACCTATAACAACAACCTCGCATTCTGCGAAGGAAGTGCAGTGGTACTGACAGCCAACTCAGGAGCCGGCCTGGCTTACCAGTGGTTCGTGAATGACACAGCTACTACCAATACATCGAATGCGTTTGTAGCAAATACCACAGGCGTGTACAAGCTGACTACGAAGAACGGCTTTGGCTGTACCTCTACATCCGATACACTGCATGTGACTGTTTACCCTGCTCCTGATCCACAGATCGTGCGCTCTGGTTCTGATGGTACTATCCTGAGCACAGCCCAGGCTTACGCATCCTACCAGTGGTTCCTGAACAACTCAGCTATCGGTGGCGCTACTTCACAGACCTATACAGCTACCCAGAACGGTGCTTACAAGGTGAGGGTTACAGACAGCAATGGTTGTGAGAACTTCTCTAAGCTGATCTTCATCCAGAACGTAGGTATTATTCCTACTCCGGTAAGCGCTGCTATCAAGGTGTTCCCGAATCCTACTTCAGGTATTCTGCACATTGATGCACCGGTCAAGGTTCAGTTGAATCTGCGTGATGTTACCGGTAAGACAGTAGCAGAAGCAGCAGAAGTGAAGGAAATGGACATCACTAAGGTGGCCAGCGGTATGTACCTGCTCTATATCTCAGATATGAACGGTAAGACCCTGCGCATCGACAAGGTGACCAAGACGGACAACTAATAACTACGAGGACTTAACCAATAAGAAGAGCCGGCTACATCAGCCGGCTCTTCGCTTTTTGAGCAATTGTTAGTGTTTAGCCGACCGGATAGGGTTAATTTCGCAGCCATTTTTAAAGGAGCATAAAAAACTCCCAACCCCTAACTCGTAACTCCTAACCGTTATGGCTTTACAAGCCGGCATAGTAGGCCTCCCCAATGTTGGTAAATCCACCCTTTTTAACGCGGTAAGCAACAGTGCCAAGGCACAGGCAGCTAACTACCGATTCTGCACCATAGAGCCTAACGTGGGCCTGGTAGACGTGCCAGACAAGCGGCTGGATGCATTGGCAGCCATAGTAGTGCCACAGCGCATTATTCCGACTACCATTGAGTTTGTGGACATAGCCGGACTGGTAAAGGGCGCAAGCAAGGGTGAAGGACTAGGCAACAAGTTCCTCGGCAACATTCGTGAGGTAGATGCGATCGTACACGTGATCCGCTGCTTTGAGGATGATAACGTGCTCCGGGAAGAGGGTGCTATTAACCCAGTCAGTGACAAGGAGATTATAGATACCGAGCTTCAGCTTGCCGACCTTGCGAGCGTGGAGAAGAAGATAGCCCGTGTAGAGAAGCAGGCTAAGATGGACCCTAAGTTCAAGAAGGTATACGACACCCTTGTGCGCGTAAAGAGCCACCTGGAGCAGGGCAAGAATGTTCGCGGCCTGGGCCTCGAAGGAGAGGAACTGGAGGCTATCTACGATATCCATTTGCTAACTGCCAAGCCGGTGCTTTATGTAGCCAATGTAGACGAGGGAGGTATGAAGACAGGCAATAAGTATTCTCAGGCACTTGAGGCGGCTGCGAAAGCTGAGGGCGCAGGCATCATCGTGATGAACAACTCTATCGAGGCACAGATCACCGAAATGGAGAGCGAGGAAGACAAGGCTATTTTCCTGGAAGAATATGGACTGGAAGAGCCGGGGCTTAACCGCCTGATCCGTGCAGCCTACAATCTCCTGAACCTGATCACTTACTTTACTGCTGGTGTGCAGGAGGTGCGTGCATGGACCATCCACAGAGGCTGGAAGGCACCGCAGGCAGCCAGCGTGATCCACACTGACTTTGAAAAGGGCTTTATCAAGGCGGAAGTAATAGGCTACGACGACTATATCACGCTCGGAGGTGAGCAGGGTGCTAAGGACAAGGGCAGGCTGCGCATTGAGGGCAAGGAATACCTGGTGCAGGATGGTGACGTGATGCACTTCCGCTTCAACGTGTAATTGGGAAACAGGTCCCGCACAAGGCGGGATATTGATGGATAATGAACGCGCCTTCCGAGGCGCGTTCTTCATTCTGCGTACCTTCATGCCCCTTTCCCAAAAGCCATGAAATACACACCCATCGATCCTAAATTATATACCCAGAACCGACAGCGTTTTGCTAAGGCAATGCAGCCAAATAGTGTTGCTATTTTTCCCGCTAATCAGACCCTGAGCGAGAACGGCGATGCGACATATGTATACAGGCCGAATAGTGATGTGCTCTGGCTTTCTGGCATACGCCAGGAGAAAACAATGGTGATCCTCTATCCGGACAATCCTGACACCACTGCAAAAGAAGTGCTGGTTATTCTCCGCCCGAATGAGCACCTTGAAAAGTGGGAGGGTCATAAGCTGACCAAAGCAGAAGCAACGGCTATCTCGGGTGTCAAGAATGTGCAGTATGCAGATAGCATAGATAGCGTACTCCAGGTGATGATGCACCATGCGGATACGGTGTATCTGAACACCAATGAGAATGACCGCATGGATGGCAGCATTGGTCGCCCGGATCTGGACTTCGTGCGTCAGTGGATGGCGCGTTTTCCCTTGCACCGTTATGAGCGTGCTGCGCGCATCATGAAAGAGCTGCGTGCTATTAAGACGAAGGAGGAAATAGCCGTGACGCAGGAGGCTATCGACATTACGGAAAAGGCTTTCCGCCGTGTAATGAGCTTTATTAAGCCGGGCGTAATGGAGTATGAGATAGAGGCCGAGATCACACATGAGTTTCTGCGCAACCGGGCCACCCGCCATGCCTATGGCTGCATCATAGCTTCAGGTGACCGTGCACGTGTGCTGCACTACGTAGAGAACAATCAGGAATGCAAGAGCGGCGAGCTGATATTAATGGACTTTGGCGCCGAGTATGGCAACTATGCTGCCGACCTAACACGAACTATCCCTGTGAACGGTAAGTTCACCAAGCGGCAGGCAGAGGTGTATAACGCCGTGCTGCATGTGCACGACTATGCAAAGAGCATTCTGAAGCCAGGCATCTCCATTGTTGACTACACAGCCAAGGTGAATGATGAGATGAGCAAGATGTGTGTCAAGCTTGGGCTAATCACCCAGGCAGACGTCAAGAATGAGGATAAGAGTGCTGTGGAGACAAGAGCTCACCGCAAGTATTTCTATCACGGCGTAACGCACCACCTGGGTCTGGACGTGCATGATCTAGGTACACGTGTTGAGCCTGTAAAGGCCGGAATGCTCTTTACCGTTGAGCCGGGTCTTTATATTGAAGAGGAGCAAATGGGCATCCGCATTGAGAACAATATCTGGATCACTAAGACAGGCCACATAGACCTCATGAAGAATATCCCGATCACAGTGCAGGACATTGAGGCCTGTATGAAAAGGAAATAGCCTCTGGCTACCTATAAAGAGAAAGAGCAGATAGTTGTCTATCTGCTCTTTTCTTTTTCTATCGAAGCCTGTCCATGCTTCGGATCAGCTTTTCATCTTTCTGTATCCCTCGCAGCGCAAAGAATTCCAAAACCAGGGCGGCAATGACTACCAGCATTCCGGGAAGCACATACTCAAAGTTTGAGACCGGCGGACTTCCATTCTTCAGATTGGCAATGCGCATGAGCGCAAGGGCAATAAAAGCAACTATGCCTATCATGCTCAGCCATACCATTCCTTTCTGACGCTTCCGGTCCTGGTAGAAGAAGATCGTCACCAGCGGTAGTAGCGTAATGATGGCTGCGACAATAAACAGCGGCATGTAATTGCGGACGCTTTCATATTGCCATGGAGAGTACATAAGCCCCGGCATGTTATACCTGTATAGCGGGAACAGGAACAGAAGCCCATTCAGCATAGCTGCCAGAAAGAGCCAGAGAGATTGTATGCGTTGTATCACGGGTAAGGAATTAGAGAATGTTGAACAGCGGTTTCAATTAGGAAATCATCGTTCCATGAAAGTAGTTATGCAGGAACGACGGTAGCTTGATGCCTTCCGGAGTTTGATTGTTTTCCAGCAGGCAGGCGACAATACGTGGCAGTGCCAGTGAAGAGCCATTCAGGGAATGCAGCAAAGCCGTCTTTCCTTCATGGCTCTTATAGCGCGCTTTCAGGCGATTGGTCTGGAAGGTTTCGAAGTTGCTGACAGAGCTTACCTCCAGCCAGCGTTCCTGGGCTGCGCTCCATACTTCAAAGTCATAGGTAAGCGCAGATGAGAAGGACATATCGCCGCCGCAGAGACGCAGGATGCGGTAAGGCAGCTCCAGCTTATTCAGTAAGGCTTCGATGTGCAACACCATTTCCTCGAGAGTTTCATAGCTGCGCTCTGGCTGTACCAATTGTACCACCTCTACCTTATCAAACTGGTGTACACGATTGAGTCCGCGCACATCCTTGCCGTAAGAGCCCGCTTCGCGACGAAAGCACGGTGTGTAGGCAGTCATCTTAACAGGAAGCTGTGCTTCCTGTGTGATCGTGTCTCTATAGACATTGGTAAGGGGCACCTCGGCCGTTGGGATCAGATAGAAATCGTCTGCCGTTGCGTGGTACATCTGGCCTTCCTTGTCCGGCAGCTGGGTAGTGCCGAATGCAGAAGTTTCATTGACCATATAAGGCGGATAGTATTCCTTGTATCCCGCACCGATATTATAATCAAGGAAGGCAGCAATTAGGGCGCGCTGCAGTTTGGCACCCTGACCTATGTACACCGGAAAGCCAGAGCCGGTGATCTTGGTTCCCAACTCGAAGTCGATCAGGCCATATTTGGCAGTTAGTTCCCAATGCGGCAGCTTCTGCGCAGTTAGGTCAGGCTTCCGGCCGCCTTCGCGCACTACTTCATTTTCTTCCGGTGTCTTGCCTGCAGGCACTGAGTCGTGAGGAAGGTTTGGCAGTCGCACAAGTAGCTCCTGGAGCTGCGTGTCTGCAGCACTCAGCTTTTGCTGCAGGTCTTTTTCTTCTCCTTTACGCTGAGCTACCTGGGCCTTTACGGCCTCTGCCTCTTCGCTCTTACCGCCTGCCATCAGGGTGCCAATCTGCTTGCTGGAGCTATTGATAAAGGCGGATACGGCTTCTGCCTCTACCTGTAGCTGGCGACGGGAGGTATCTAAAGCAATGATCTGATCAACAAGCTCAGGCTCAGGGAAATGTTTCTTACGCAGTCCTTCGCGGATGCGTTCTTCTGATTGACGAAAAAGAGATATGGGCAGCATGAAAGTGCTTTACGGGAAAGGCGCAAAGATAAGCGGGCCGAAAGCTTGATATGACGCCTGGCCTAAAGGCTGGAACTGATACCAGGGAGAAACTATCGTTTCCTCAACAGATAAAGCCGGCGCTCAGAATGTTCGAGAGCAATGCTGCGTTCAATGGAGAAATATTCCTCAAACGCGTTCTCAAAGTCCTCCCGTGTGTAATGTGGGAAAATGTCCTTGCGGGATTGCAGCAGCAATTGACTCTTAGGGTCGGTCTTTGGAACAAACTCAATCAACAGCCATTGTCCAGTGATGCTCTCAAAAAAAGAGCTGATAAAGGATAGCGGAATGTTCTTCGCCAGGGCAAGATGATGCACTAACGCCAGCGCCATTACCATATCGGCAGTTCCCAGGCGCTCCTTCAGTTCACTCCGCTCACCGTTATTCCAGCCCAGCGCGGGGGTAGGGTTCGTGATATCAGAGACAAGTGCCTGAATGTTGTCGACTCCTTTTTGCCGCGCTTGCTGATAAAGCCTGTCAATAGATGCTGCGTCGAAGTCAAAGGCAATCACCTCAGACGCCTCTGATGCCGCAATAAAACTGAAGGCTCCTGTATTACAACCGGCATCTGTAACACGCTTTGGCTTTAACTCCTTCAGGATTTCTGCAATTACTACCTTCTTGTTCTCCAGGTAAGCATCACTGAGAATAGTCTCCTCATAGTAGCTATTCCATGTGGTCTTGCCCTTTGGCTGCTCCAGCTTTTGGATGTAGCCTTTAAGCTGTGCCACATTCTGCAGGATCTTTTGCCTGGAAATCTTGTACGACGTTCCTTTAGATCCTCCCTTTTTGCCAACGGCGGCAGCGAGATACACGTAAAGCTGGTTGTTCCAGCTCAGCTTGCTTCTCCAGGGCAGCAGCCTGGCAGTCAGTGGTGCTGTAAGCCCATCAGGATAGGCCATCATTATCCCCGGCGCCAGCTCCGGGCATTTCTGGAACACCAGCAAGGGATACAAAAAGTGCTGGCAGAATTGATTGAATGCCTGCCATGGCTTCCCTTCTTCATAAGGTTCAAAGGACAAGCTATCGATCAACATGGGCTTACCGCCTACAAACTGGATATTGTATGCATTGGCATCCTTAAGCATCATGCCGTGCTTCAGGCCGATATTGATCAGCTTCAGGGTCAGCAACGCTGCGTCCTTTAGTTGACTGAAGCTCCACTCATATGGGTAGGTCCAGAATGAAAGCTGTTTCGGCTTTAATACTCTATATGCACCGGGCTGCAGCAAGCTATCTGTTTCCTCATGGGATATCATCGAGCCGTCGTTCACCAGCTTCTGATAGAGGCCCGAGCCCATTAGCATATCATAGTCAGCCCTGCCCTCGGGCAGCACAGAGCGATAGACAACTCCCGAATGCCGGAAAACAAATCCGCAGGGGTCGCGGTAGGATGCTGGATGCTGACTTGATTCGGTGGCCATTACTCGGCTTCTTCTTTCTTTCGGCCGAAGAGAGAGCGAATCTTATACCCGATCGTCTTGAAGAACATCGAGATACCCAAGGCAATGCCAATCAAAAACTGCAGCAGCAAGCTGCCGGTTCCGGGGTCGATGTAGAGCAATACTGTGTTCATAACTGAGCCCGGCAAAAGTAACGTATTGCATCTGCCCATATTGAAAGATCAAGTTATTACTTCAGCCCCGGCCTACCTTTACGCAAAGGACTTTTTAGGCTTCATGCGGCTTCAGCTTCCCATCAACATTCCGCCTCTTCCTCAGCCCATTCGCTATACTGACAAGATCTTACTGATCGGTTCCTGCTTTACGGAGCATATCTCAGGCAGATTGTCAGCCCACAAGTTCCGGACGCTGCAAAACCCGCACGGCATCCTGTTCAACCCCCTCAGTGTAGCCGACAGCCTGACAAGCTATGCAAGCGAAAAGCTTTACACAGAGGATGAACTCTTTTACCTGAATGAACTCTGGGGAAGCTGGTCACATCACACGCGCTTCTCCCACATAGAGAAGGCCGCCGCACTGGAAGGCATTAATCATTCCCAGCAGGAAGCTGCTGCATTTATCCGTGAAGCTGATTGGGTCATCATCACACTTGGCTCTGCCTTTCAGTACTTTCTAAAGGATGGCAACAAACCTGTGGCGAACAACCACCGTGCACCAGCTGCGTGGTTTGAGAAGCGGCTCTTGGAGATTCCACTGATCAGTATTGCTTTGGAAAATGCTCTAAGCGCTATTACCAGCATCAATCCCAAGGCTCAGTTTCTCTTTACCATCTCGCCTGTACGCCACATTCGCGACGGTGTAATAGACAATAACCGCAGTAAGGCCAGGCTCATAGAAGCTGTTCACAACATCTGCAGCACCAACGACCGCTACCACTATTTCCCGGCCTATGAGCTGGTAATTGACGTCCTCCGTGACTACCGCTTCTACGACATTGACATGGTGCATCCTAACTATGCTGCCACCGAATCTGTGTGGGAAGCTTTTGTGCAGTCCTGCATTGCGCCTGATGCATTGCCCATTATGGAGCATGTAAAGGAGATTGTCACCGCGAAGAACCACCGCCCCCGCTTTCCTGAAACCGACGCCCACCAAAAGTTCCTCAAAGCCTACGCCGAAAAGACCGCAGCCATCGCTGCCGCCCATCCCTTTCTTAACTTAGCAGAAGAAGCCCGATACTTCAATGGACTCACTTAGTACCGGCCTGCGGCGCACTATCCCTTTTACACGCACGAAATCAGAAGGCGGCCTCTTCAAACGGCCTGTCATCACTTTCACGCTCCAGCGGGAAGATGGCAGTGAGGTGCGACATCTATCCATGCACGGACAAAAGGCTTACTACACTTCTCCTTCCACACCTGCAGATGACTTCAAGGTGAAAAAGAGCTTCTGGGGCAACAAGTGGCAGCACGAGAATAATGATGCGCAGGAGCTCGGCCGCTTCCGCTATGGCTTTAGCATATGGCCATCCTTTAGCCTGGGTGGCGACGAGCGCTACCATCTCCGTGTTAAGCATCCCTGGCCTTTCCGCAGAAAGAAACTCGGCAAGCCTTCATTCACCGCTACCATTTTGGTGCAGGATATTCCAGTCCTTATACTCCAGAGCTTCGCCAAAAAGGCAGCCTTCACCAATGACGCCTATGCGCCCCTTGAAGGAACTATCTCCACCAACATTGAGAGCAACCGCACCGTAGCTGCCTGTCTCCTTTTCCTTCAATCCTACCTCGAGGCACGCACTAAGAGCGCTCACTAAATCAAGTCAACAATTCAACAACAGCATATGTACACATCCATTTTCAAAGGCGCGACTGCCGCGCTGCTGCTGAGCATTACCTCAGCTTCCTTCGCCCAGGACCGCCGCGACGCGGCCAACTATGTAGAGCCTAACAAGAACGAGTTCTACGAAAAGATCAAGAAGGAGAACGAAGAGTACTTCACCAAAAAGCCTGATCCTAAGAAGCGCATGTACATGGACTACACCGGCGTCGACGTGCCGAAGTCTATGAACGAGTTTAAAATTGTTACTTCCGACAAGCCGGTGAGCCAGGGCATTACCGGTACTTGCTGGTGCTTCTCTACTACATCTTTCTATGAGAGCGAGGCCGCACGCAACGGCCACCCCGGCGTTACGCTGAGCGAGATGTACACTGTGTATTGGGAGTATGTAGAGAAGGCTAAGGAGTATGTGCGCACGCGCGGCGAGAGCATCTTTGACGAAGGCTCTGAGACCAATGCCGTACAGCGCACCCTCGCTAAGCATGGCGCCGTTCCTCTGGAAGCATTCACGGGCATGAAGGCCGGACAGCCTTTCCATGATCATGCTAAGATGATCGGTGAGATGCGCAACTATCTTGAGGGCGTGAAAGAGCGCAATGCATGGAGCACTGAAGCAGTAGTAGGCACCATCCGCGACATCATGGAGCATTACATTGGCACACCGCCTACAAGCGTTACTTACAATGGCAAGAAGATGACACCGCAGCAATACCTCCGCGATGTAGCCGGCATCAACCCTGATGAGTATGTCACGTTCATGAGCCTGAAGAGCGAGCCTATGTGGGCGAATGCAGAATACAAGGTGGGCGACAACTGGTGGCACTCTAAGGACTACTACAACGTTCCCCTCAATGACTACATGAGCCTCATCAAGTCCTCACTGAAGGCTGGCTACAGCATCTCCATCGGTGGTGATGTGAGCGAAGCGGGTATCGATAGCAAGCGCGGCATCATGATGGTGCCTTCTTTCGATATCCCTTCTTCTTTTATCGACGACAATGCACGCCTCTTCCGCTTCCTCAATGGAGCTACGACTGACGATCACGCCATGCACCTCATTGGCTATGCCGAGAAGGCCAATGGCACCTGGTTTCTCATTAAAGACTCCGGCGCGGGCGGCCATGCCAACCCTGAGCACAGCGGCTACTGGTATGTGCACGAGGACTATGTAAAGCTCAAAATGATGACCGCAACCGTCAACAAATCAGCCGTCAAGGAGGTTCTACAGAAAGTAGTAGCCAAATAAATATCCACCGTTTTCTAACGGTATTGCCCGCCATTATTGGCTCCTATACTCAGAAGCTTTAGTTTTAACCCCGTTCAACAACCATTTCAAACAACCCAAAACAAGCAAACAATGGATACTTCAAAAATGATCAAGGCCTACTGCATGAAGACTAAGGAGAAGAATGTGCCTATGCAGGATGCAGTAATCAGCAAGACCGCGCGTGGTGGATACATGGCTCAGGGCCACGACGGCAAGGGCAATAAGATGACTACCATGCTCGGCGAAGCAGCCGCTAACGACGCTATCAAGAATGGCGTTGCCAAGAAGCAAGGCTGGTAATAACCATCAGCATTTGTGATTCTGAAAAGCCACCGCTATCGCGGTGGCTTTTTTTATTGTCGCGCACTGCTCTGCACTGTATCCATCAGCTTCGCCACCGAATCCCGCGCCGCACGCCGCGCATTCCTTTCCACTCGCTCCTTCGCCCTGCGCTCATAGGCCGTCGGCTTTATCTGGAAGTATCCCTGGTAGGGATGATCTAGCAGATAAATAAGCAGCCCGTTGAACGACAGCAGCACCGAGAACATCAGCACCTTCAGCAGGTGCAGCCGGCTATTGCTGCCCTGCAGCAGCGATGCAAAGCCTATCGTGATCACCGCGCCCAGCCCCAGTATAAACCACAGCAGACCCGGCACACTAGATCCCGCATCGCTCGTGCGTAGCGTGCGCGCATCACCCAGCTCCTTCAGCGTCTCCAGCAGCGATGCATACTTAATCTTCTGCGCCTCCGTCACCGGCTCAATGCTGTCCATCGCATTCCACATGCCCATGTAGGCGCGGCGCGTCTTGCTGCTCAGGCTGTCGTGCGCCATCGCCGGCCACTCATCATTCACCACGCTCTCGGTGTAGGCCGTCAGTGCCGCGCGCAGCTTCCGGCCCGTGCTATCGGGGAAGCCACGCGTGCCCCTGTAAAAGTTAGACGCCTTCGTAGCCTCAATCTGGATACGGTCGCCCGTGTTCTGGTATTGCTGCCACACCACCACCACCACAAAGGCAAGCTGTATAGAATACACCGCCACAATGCCATTGAAAATAGTCCCGCCCAGGTCCGTGCTCAGCGATATGCCGCTCCGCTTCAGCGCGAAGAACATCAGAACTGTAAGCAGGATGCAGGAAAGAATAATTATTGCAGATACAGCCATGAGTGTGTGAATAGACACGAAATGTAGCAAGGATAAAGACGCGATGCTCGCGTCTGTTACTTTTTGTTAGTCGGCTGAAGGAATGCTATTGAGCTGCCGTTGCGACGCTCCGTTCATCGGTTGTCAGTCTGTTTGGCTTTTCTCTTAGCGGGGGGATTGCAAATCCCCACCCATGTTGCGCCGGATTGCAAATCATTGGTGTACGTAAGATGATTGTCAGCCCCAGCGGGGCTATCTGTCTGTAGCAAAAAGAGATTCTTCTTGTATGCCTCGTAGAGGCTAACTGTCCATAGTGGCATGTAAACAGATAGCCTCTACGAGGCATCCTAAAAAAGGGTCTATGCTGCTACAGACAGATTGCGCCTACAGCGCATTCCGTCTTTCGTACACCAATGATTGCAAATCCGGCGCGGCGGGATATACGCACCCACATACCAAGGCATTGTAAATTCGATTCAAATCCTCAGCTATGCGACGACATTTAGTTTACTTCTTCGTTTCATGCCTACTATTTGAAGCGTGCGTTGCCATCAACAATAATGCTTTTGTTTCCCTTTCCAATAAAGAGCGCAAAAGCTTCAGGCGATTTTCTATAGCTGATGCTGGAAAGAAAGTGAGCTATGCCGATAGCTGTGTACTACAAACCATTAACCACCGTGACCTTTCTGAATTAAGTAAGCAGTATCCAGCTCTGTGGGTTCACTACTTTGCGCCTTGGTGTCATGGACAGACATGCGAAGACATGGGCCGCTACCAAAGAACAGCAGCCTCTTATGGACCGAATGTGAAGCTGGTGTTGGTATCTGTAAGCTATCGGCTCGATGAGCTAAAGAATAAGCTGACGCGATCAGGCATTGACAGGATGGTGTACGTGCTCGACACTTGCTATTCATCACGCTACAACAAGGCGATGCGGCAGTTTTATGCTGGCATCAAGAAAGGGCTACCTTATTCGAGATTTAATGACGGCGATGATTTCATTATTAGAAATGACAGTATCCTATACATGAAGGATTCGCGTAAGCCTGATTCTGTATTCCAAAGTGCGGTCGAGAAGATAGTGCAGGGTGAAGCGCTTCCTACACAGGTTTGGTAGAGCCCCGTTCCCTCGCTGGCGCGGGCACAGTTGGCTGGCGCAAGCCTGTGGCTTGTGACCATATGCACCCATACCACAGCAACTTTATCACCCGTAGGGATCTGTTCGGCCACGGGAAAGTCTTCAACAAACAGATCCCTACGGGATGATAAAAGTTTGGGCGAGCACCCATAAAATCTTCTTTCTCCTTAATCTCTACCTCCGCAAGAGGTTAAAAATCGATTACGCAGGTCATACACAACCGTGTATGACCCTCGTAACCTATTACGCACCCAATACACAAGCGTGTATGACCCGCGTAACCCATTATACACCCAATACACAAGTGTGTATGACCCTCGTAATGCATTACGCGCCCAATACACACTTGTGTATGACACGTGTAATGGGTTATGCACTCCATACACACTTGTGTATGACCTGCGTAATCGATTATACGCTCAATACACGCTTGTGTATGGGGCGCGTAATGTTTTACGGCCTTAAAACATAGGGATGCGGTGTTTACGTAGTTCACTTTTTCCACATTCACCAGATGTGCTGTGGATATCTTTTGGTTACAGTGCATTGATAGTGAGCCCTATATTGAGGTCTCATTTCATTTTTTAACCACACAGAACAACTTATGCTGAAAAGACCGTGGATTTTCCTGACAAACCCGTTCCTGGTAGCTACCCGCAACAACTACGAGAAAGCCCTGCGCATCTCCGCCAAGACGGATGCTGCCCTTGCTGCCGATCCGGCTTTAGCTACCCTTTATGCTTTTTATCATCCGTTCCACCTGGCGCTTGAGGCTGCCTATGCGGCGTGGGTGAGCAGTGGCGGCTCCAAAAAAAGCGCTACCGCAACCCTGAAAACGCTGCTCAAAGGCCTGACCCAGCAGGTGAATGCCTGGGATTTTGAGATCCAGCACATTGCCACCAAGGGATCGGACGCGTATCTCACTTTCTTCCCCAACGGTCACAAGCCCTTCCTGCAAGGCAAGCAGGAGACGCGCATTGGCGCATTGGCAGCGTTGAGCGATGCGCTGGGCGCCGTCACCCCGGGGCCTGCGGTAAAGGCGAGCGTGGACGATTACCTGACTGACCTGAGAGCAACTAATGTGACTCAGAAAGGCAAGATCACCACTACCGATAACCTGAGCAGTGCTGTAGAGGCTGCGCGCATAGGGGCCTGCGAGGGACTGTATAAAGTGCTGGGCCAGCTGATGGTGAACAACTATCAGAACACCGAGCCCATTGGCAACTACTTTGACCTGGAAGCGATCCGCGACGATCAGCAGGATCACTTCACCGGCCCTACCGGCCCGCAGGAGCATTACAGCATCGTGCAGCGCACGATGGAGGAGGATGATCAGATATTTATGAAGAACAACGGCCTTGTGCCACTGACTTTTTACTTCGCTAACACGAAGAACGGCGGCATTCCTGCGGGTGTATTGGGTCTAACCCTACAGCCCGGAGAGTCGACGCATGTGCCAGCCTCCAGCCTCGGGCAACCTGCTACTGATAAGTTCCTGAGCGTGTATAATGCTTCTGAGATTGCAGAAGGGGAATGGGAAGTGGAGCTTTAATCAGGGAATAGGGAATAGGGAATAGGGAATAGGGAATAGGGAATAATTAAGCCGGGGCGTTGCTCCGGCTTTTTTGTGTTTTTAATGGTCGGCTTAATAGGCATTTCTTTTCCGCTGGCGCATAGAGAGTACCGGACACTGGCTTCATTGTTAACAGTTTTTCGCCTGTTTGAGGAACAGAGTTTTTGTCCAATGGGGCGTTCGCTTATGACAGGTGAACAGTGTAAAATGATTTTGTGAACGATTAAACGAACTACAATGAAAACTACATTCCTAAAAACCCTGTCACTGCTGGGCGTCACGGCCCTGATGGCAGTGAATGCATCGGCACAGGAGCCGAAAGAGAAGTTTAACCACCACGAGTACAAGTACAAATCGGGCGACTATAAGGTTAAGGAGCAGAAGGACGAATCGAAATACAAGGGAAGCGCCTACAAAGAGAAGGTGAACTCCAACGAGCGAAAGGTGAAGAAGCTGGTGCGCCCAATGCGACCAACATCATCAGAAGAGACCACGATCATTACCGGTGAGACAAGAGTAACAGCTACAGAACCGTCACGAACCACGATAGAACAAGTGACGATGAACGCTGCACAAGACGAGGCAGTAACGAAGACGAAATCGGTAAGGAAGAGCACTACCCGGCATTATGCCGCTCACCGCAGTCCTGCGCGCAAACACTATGCAGTCCGCAAGACAAAATCAACGCATAAATATGCTGCGGTGCGTACGAAGATTGTGAAGGAACCGATAGTAACCACAAGGACAGAGTATGTTCACGATACCGTGTTCGTAACACGCGTGGATACCGTGATGAAGATCCAGCGAATGAATACCTATGCCGGTTACCGCATACCGCGCGGCGACTTCAAGAAGGTGAAGCTTAAGAGAGATAAGGAAGGTCGCGTGTGGATGAAGAGGAAGGAATAGACGCAAATGAATTACGCGCAACCAACAGAAAGCCGCTCGATGGAGCGGCTTTTCTGTTTTTGGAAATCTTATTGTGTTACGGATCGGAAGACGGTCCACCGAAGCCCTGCCTCCAGCGCTATGCAGATACAGGCTAAGAGGGCCAGAGGGAAGAAGAGCTCAGCGAAATGCTTGTAAGAGCTGACCTCTACTTTGGTCTTTTCGAGCTTGTCTATCTGCTCGTAGATACTCTTCAGGGAGTTGTTGCCCGTGGCGCGGTAGTAGGCGCCGCCCGTCTGCGTGGCAATCTTGCGGAGGAGCTCTTCGTCTATCTGCACCGGCATCATGGTCATCACCGTGCCGCCGCCCGGCGTCTGCGCGGGGTACGGGGCTTGTCCGCCATTAGTGCCCACGCCGATGGTGTAGACGCGCACCTTGTAAGTCTTGGCAATCTCCAGCGCCAGCTCAGGGCCGATGCGTCCGGTATTGTTCACACCATCTGTAAGGAGGATGATGACCTTGCTCTTGCCATTGGTATTGCGCAGACGATCGACTGCAGTTGCGAGGCCATCGCCGATGGCGGTGCCGTCTACCAGCACACCACTCTTCACCTCGCCCACCTGCTCCAGCAGCACGCGGTGGTCAATAGTGACGGGGCACTGCGTGAAGCTCTCGCCAGAGAAGATCACAAGACCGATGCGGTCGCCGACGCGGCCATTGATAAAGTCGGTAGCCACTCGTTTGGCCGCCTCGATGCGGTTAGGCTTAAAGTCCTCCGCCAGCATAGAGCCAGATACGTCCATCGCCAGCACAATGTCGATGCCCTCACTCTCTACATTCTCAGATACGGAAGAGCTCTGTGGGCGAGCCAGTGCAATGATGAGTGCCGCCATAGCAACAATGCGCAGGACATCGAGCACAGGCCGCATGCGAATGCGGGCGCTGGGGCGGATGTGTGCCAGGCCGCTGGTAGTGGTAAGCCGAATGGCGGGAGCTACGCGGCGGCGCATACGCCACTGCCACACCAACATGATCGGGATGAGCAGCAGGAGCAGGAATGCCCAGGGCTGCGCAAACTGCAGGTGCCGCCAGTCTTTGAATGCGTAGATATATTCTATCATGACCGCTGCGCAGTTGGGGATTCGGTGTTAGGCGTTTGGGGTTGCGGAGGCGGCGGGATGGTAGCCATGATCAGATCGCGGGTAGCCTGCATGGTGCTGATGTGCTCAGTAGGCGAAGGCTGGGCGCGGGCAAACTTGGCCATATCGGCAGTGGCGAGAATGGTATGCAGTCGCTGTGCCTGGAAGGCTAGCTCTTTGTGATGCTTCGCGGTGGCAGTTAGTTCATCAGTGGTGCGCTCCATGGCGGGGACGCCGAAGCGTTCTTCAATGTAGGTGCGTAGGATATCTGTGAGGCGGACGTAGTATTCTTTGACCTCGCCCTTTTGCCAGAGGCTTTCGGATTCAAGAGCAGCGAGGAGGCGCAATGCCTTTTCGTGGATGGGTTCCGGTGGTGGAGGTGGTGCTTGTACGACAGGCTTTTTGCGCGTCTTGCGCCAGATGATGTAGCCGATGATGGCAAGCAGTAAGATGCCGGCGCCGACAAACCACCAGATATAATCCAGCCAGGAAGTCTCTACCTGCAGGATGCCCTTGATGGGCTTGAAAGGCTTCGTGGTGTCTACGGGAACCGTGGATACCTGGAAGGTGAGGCCTTCCGTTTGGATAGTATAAGGTGCGCCACCAACAGGCGTTACATTGAATTGAAAAGGCGGGATGACATACTCGGCAGAGTCCCATCCGCTGACCAGGAGGCGCTGGGTATAGATAGCGAGGGCGCCCTGCTTCACTGTATCGATTTTCCCCTTCTCTACTACTTCCAGCTTGCCGAAAGAATCGGGGATCTGCGGCCATGCAATCTTGCTCTTAGTGGGATCGCATTGCGCAGAGAGAAACACTCTTCCCTGATCGCCCACCAGCAGCTTTGTTCCGTCTGCGCGCAAAGAGGCAGAGGCCTCCGGGGCCACCTGCCCGAAGGCGCTTAGACTTGAGAGCAGCAAGATCAGTATGCTGAGATATCGGGAAAGGCGCATCATCTGTTTCTGAAGAAACCGTCGAGGATTTTTACATAGTCATCATCCGTACGCACCGTCATTAGGCTGGCACCGGCTTTACGGAAGGCCTGAACACCGTACTCTCTCATCCCCTCAAAGGCGCGGCGATATTCCACCTGTACATGCTTGTCGTTGCTGTCTATCCAGCGCAGTTGTCCGGTCTCGGCATCGGCTACCTGAATGAGGCCAGCCTTAGGTAGTTCTCGGTCGGCCTTGTCGAAGACCTGGATACCTACTACATCGTGGCGACGTGCGGCTAGTTGCAGCGGCGTTTCGTAAGGTGCTGAGATAAGATCGGATAGGAGGAAAGTAATTGTGCGCTTCTTCAGAACGTTGTTCAGGTATTCCAAGGCTGCTGAGATCTGCGTGCCACTGTTGCCGGTTGGCTCGAGGGCTATCAGTTCGCGGATAATGCGGAGGATGTGACTGCGTCCTTTCTTGGGAGGGATGAAACCTTCTACTTTATCAGAGAAGAAGATCACGCCTACCTTATCGTTGTTGGTGGCGGCAGAGAAGGAGAGCACTGCGCCGATCTCAGTAATTGTTTCGCGTTTAGAGCGGCCCACTGTTCCGAAGAGAGAGGAGCGGCTTACGTCTACCAGCAGCATGAGGGTTAGCTCACGTTCTTCTTCAAACACTTTTACGTGTGGTGTGCTCGAGCGGGCGGTTACGTTCCAGTCAATGGAGCGGACATCATCGCCAACAGAATACTCACGCACCTCGCTAAAGGACATGCCCCGGCCTTTGAAGGCGGAATGGTACTCGCCGGCAAAGATGTGATTGCTCAGACCTTTGGTCTTGATCTCAATCCGGCGGACACGGGCTAGGATTTCGGCGGTGGTCACGTGGGTAGTTGGAGTGTTGTTGGACAGTTGTGCTGTTGGGCGAATATCCATCAAGCCGGACAAAAGTATAGGGCAGCCATATTGGTATCGCTTAAATTTTTCTGAAAAAGCTTGAGTGCCTGTAGCTTTACGCAAACATCTGCACCATGCGCCTAGCCATACCCGCCCTTCTTTTTACAGCTTCGCTTTTTGCAGCATCCTGTAATAACTCTACTTCCGAAAATAAAGAAGCAGGAGCCGCAACCCAGACAGACTCGATCCGACTGGCGGACGTCCCCGCATCGCCCGACTTCCCAAATGCCAAGCTCGGCATCAGCGGCATGCAAGCCACGAAGGTTGGAACCGATTCCGTGAAGCTGGCTATCACCTTTGATGTGAAGAATTATGAGCTAAAGGCACAGACGGCTGATGCCGGGGGCAAGCAGTGTAACAACTCCGACAAAGGCCAGCACATACATTTTATTATAGACAACAAGCCTTATGTAGCGCTCTATGAGCCTAAGCACGAGATAACCGTTCCAGTGAATAGTGAGCACTACATCCTGTGCTTCCTGTCCCGCTCCTATCACGAGAGCGTTAAGCAAAAGGAAGCCGGCGTGCTCGCCCACATCAAAGTGGATTCAATGGGAAATCTTCAGCGCCTGGGTGATCCAACAACACCGATGCTCTTTGCCAGCCGTCCTAAGGGTGACTATCTGGGAAAGGATACAGCCAATGTGTTGCTTGACTTCTATCCTGTTTATGCCCTTCTTGGCGGTAATGACTATAAAGTGAAGGTGGACATCAGGAATGAGTCCAACGGCAGATCTGGTTCCTTCCTGCTGAATGAATGGAAGCCAAAGTTCATTCAAGGCCTTGGTACCGGAAAGGCAACTGTTACAGTGGCATTGGTAGATAAGGATGGCAAGGCTGTAGAAGGCCCGAATACATCAGCCACCAGGAACATCAACCTGGCTGCAAGCGAACCGATGAAGTAATAACACCAACGCTCCAACAGTATTGTCTCGCGTCGTAATAACAGGTCTCGGTATTTACTCTTCTCTTGGTATCAATCAGGAGGAAGTAATACAGTCATTATATACCGGTCGTTCGGGAATCATCTTTGACCCTGCGCGTAAGGCTTTTGGCTTTCGGTCTGGCCTCACCGGCTTTGTTCCTCGTCCGCAACTGAAGGGCATCCTCGACCGCCGCGCTCGTGTAATGATGCCTGAACAGGCGGAGTATGCTTACGTAGCCACTAAAGAGGCAATACTGCAGGCTGGCATCGACGAAGCGTTTCTTGCTGCCAATGAGACGGGTATTATCTATGGCAATGATAGTTGCGCCCAGCCAGTGATCGAAGGCATGGACCTGATCCGTGAGAAGAAGGATACTATGTTGCTAGGGTCAGGTTCTGTATTCCAGGTTCTAAATTCTACCGTAACGATGAACCTGGCAACGATCTTCAAATTGCGGGGCATCAACTTTTCTATTTCAGCCGCCTGTGCTTCGGGCTCGCATGCCATTGGGCTGGGTTACATGTTCATCAGGCAGGGCTTGCAAGACCGTATTATTTGTGGTGGTGCGCAGGAGCTGAATATTTACTCTATGCCCAACTTCGATGCCTTGGGCACTTTCTCTACCCGGGAGAATGCGCCTGCCGAAGCATCTCGTCCTTTTGATAAGGATAGGGATGGCTTGGTACCTGGTGGAGGCGCCGCAACTGTAATGCTGGAAAGCTTAGAAAGCGCGCAAGCCCGCAGAGCAAATATTCTTGGCGAGGTGCTTGGTTATGGCTTTTCCTCCAACGGACAGCATATCTCTAACCCCAGTACCGAAGGTCAGGCGCGTTCTATCAACCGGGCGCTGGCGGACGCGGGCATTATTGCAGCTGACGTCGAATATATCAATGCGCATGCGACATCAACGCCCGCGGGTGATGTGACAGAGGCTGAAGCTATCTATGAAGTATTTGGTGGGAAAGTGCCGGTGAGCTCAACTAAAAGCATGACCGGCCATGAGTGCTGGATGGCTGGGGCCAGTGAAATCGTCTATTCCATGCTGATGATGGAAGGTGGCTTTATGGCACCCAACATCAACTTCAATAATCCGGATGAGCACAGTGCCAAGATCAATGTGCTGCCCGAGCGATTAGACCGCGGCTTCAATACATTCCTGTCTAACTCCTTTGGATTTGGCGGGACGAATTCTTCGCTCGTTGTCAGGCGCTGGAAGGCTTAGGAATTCTAGCTACTCGTCCATCCCGAAGTAGTGCACTATGCAAGCCTTTAATATGCCTTCCTGCTCCATCATCGTCATTTGAGGTACCGGATTGACTGCCTCAAAGTGCGGCCAGCCTTCTTCGTCCCTACCTATGAATTTGTAGTAGTCCAGTTGGGAAAGCAAAGTACAGACTGCTATGTGCATCAGGTCTTGCTTTTGCTCTTTGGTGAATTTGCTGCGCTTAGGGTCTTGCCCGAATTCGTTCACTCCTATTAGGAAGAGGATGCCTTCCATATCCGGTATCTTGCCGAAGCGCTCCAGTAGCAGCGCTTGTACACCCTGCCAGCCTTTTAGTTCATTATTGCCAGTACTCATCAATATTGTCTGTCCGGCAAAATTAGGGCTGAGGCTAAAGGGGCTTCCTAAATAGTTGCTCCATAAAAATTTCCCTAAAAACCTTTTTGTCTACCCATTCATTCTCTTCACCTGTTACTTTTGGTTACCTATGGAATCAGGAGCTGTTACCACATCTACCGCACCAGATATACGCGCACTCAATGAGCGTATTCATTCGCAGAGCGCTTTTATTGAGCTGCTCATGATGGAGCTGAACAAGACAGTTGTCGGTCAGCGCCATATGACGGAGCGCTTGCTGATCGGCTTGCTGGCCGGCGGACACGTGCTGCTGGAAGGTGTACCTGGCCTCGCGAAAACCCTTGCTATCAAATCGCTGGCCCAGGCCATCCATGCCAGGTTCAGCCGTATACAGTTTACGCCCGACCTGTTGCCTGCTGACGTGTTGGGCACTATGATGTACAATCCTCAAGCGCACGAGTTCTCGGTTCGGAAGGGTCCCATCTTCGCCAACTTCATCCTTGCTGATGAGATCAACCGCGCCCCGGCCAAGGTGCAGAGTGCGCTGCTCGAGGCCATGCAGGAGCGCCAGGTGACAATTGGCGACAATACCTACAAGCTGGAAGAGCCTTTCCTGGTCCTTGCGACGCAAAACCCGATTGAGCAGGAAGGTACCTATGAGCTTCCTGAGGCACAGATAGACCGCTTTATGCTGAAGGTGGTTATTACCTACCCTGAAAAGGAAGAAGAGCGCCTGATCATTCGCCAGAATCTGAATCCTTCGGGAGCCGTTGCCATTAATCCTGTGGTTGATCCGGCTGAGATCATCAATGCCCGCAAGCTGGTGCGCGAGGTGTATATGGATGAGAAGATCGAGCAATACATTCTTGATATCGTCTTCGCGACTCGTTACCCTGAAGCTGCTAAGCTGCCTAAGCTGAAGGCGCTCATTTCTTACGGAGGCTCTCCACGTGCCAGCATTTCGCTCGCTTTAGCTGCCAAGGCCTATGCTTTCATTAAGCGTAGAGGTTACGTAATACCAGAAGATATACGTGCTGTTTGTGCCGATGTTATGCGCCATCGTATTGGCATTACTTACGAGGCTGAGGCTGAGAATATTACTTCAGAGGACATTCTCAAGCAAATCCTGAACGCGGTTGAGGTGCCATAGAGCATTCTTGAGAGACAAATACTTTAAGTACAACAGGCCCATTGATGGGCCTGTTGTTTTGTGGTCTTATCTGTTTGGAAGTTTTCGGTTGGCTAACGCGAGGATGCGAAACAGGTATTTAGTCCTTTGAAAGTGTCAACGTATAGCTTTTATCAGGCAGCAAAGGATAATTGGTGCCACATACCTTGTTTAGGACGATGCGGAATACATTGACATTGGTGAAACTGTCCGGTACCGAGCTATAGTCTTTGTCAGGAAAGTAAATCGCCGACATATTCCTGAAGTATTCCGGATGCTTATCATCTTCATACAGATGGTAACGATAGCCATGGTCGCCAAGCACAATGATTACCGGATGGGGATCATACTTTAGGATAGTGTCTACCATCTGCCGGATTTTACTGTTCGTGTGCCGCACGTTATACATGTAATGTTGCGGCTCCTGTTCTTTTGAAATAGCTTTTATCCTGTCCATTGGCATAATCCGGTCTGCACTATCATAGTAATAGAGGTCATGCGGCATCAGGAAATGCGCATAGATAAAATTGGGTTGGGCAGCTTGTGCCCTGGCTTGATTGAGCACCCATGCTACACCTTCATTGTTGTAGTCATCCATCTTATAGAAGGGTGGGAAGCGAAAATTCGGATCGCGCCTGATTCTGGATCTATACTTCAGATAAGGCAGGTAATTAATTTCAAAACCATGGAACAGCGAACTTGTCGTAATCAATCGGCCTTTATTGATTCGCAGTTCGGGTACGTAGTCGGCAGGCTGGTCATCCACTTCAAAGAAGGAATGGCATTTAATAGCGTAGCCAGCATGTCGTAATACTTCAGTCAATCTGGGATGCTCTATTGCGACAATACTGCGCTGGATATCCTGATAGTTGACGTAGTTATGGTCCGCTCTGAACCGTCTGAAGAAATCCATGTGCAGCAGCGATGCCATCGAAAACTCTGTCCAGCAATAGTTAGATCTGCTCTTCGTATTGACAAAGAATCCACGGCCCTTCAGAAAAGAATCGATGGAAGAGTTGTCATAGTGCCATTCATCCTTTAATACTCCGGTTGAAGCATATTCATCAAATAGCATTAGGTAGATATTTGGCCCTGGCTTAGCTGAAACATCAGTGTGCTGCTCGGCCGGGTCTTTCAGCATCAATGAGTTATTATAGGGTCGTTGGATGGCATAGAAGGCAATAAAGCACAATTCGACAATGATAAAAATTGCGAATAGCGAATTGAGATAGTATTGTACAGCTGACAAAGTACTCGCCTTTAACCGTTTAGCGACCAAAATAGCTATCCACACAATTGCAGCACAACCAAGTAGTATAAATGGATAGTAGTTGTAGTTGTCACCCGTGTGGAAGGCACGGAACACATAATTGATGATTTTGAACCAGCAGACAAATATCACCATCATTATGAGGGTGACCAGTCCTCGCGCCAATCTGTTCTTAACCAATGTGCTTACCAGGAAATAAACGACGGCGGTTACAAGCAGATAGGCAGCCGATATTTCCAATACGTCGGTCACAGGCACAGCACCGAAGTAATACCGTGCGATATGCAGCGCATAAAAGACTGGAAATAAAAATGGAAACAAGACAGCACTTCGTAACCATTGCCGTACGCCTGTTATTACTGAATGGTAAGAAGGCATTTGCAGATCGAAATATTTCTTGTCAGAAGCATACGCTCATTCATCATTATCATGGCATCAGTTTTGGGCTTGATTTGCCATAAAAGGAAGACCGGCGCGCAAAAGTCGCAACTATTGTCAGCACTATGCCGGAATGGCGCTAATTTTCCCGCGGTAAGATATTTGTCTTAGACACTCGGTATCGGTAGTCTTTAGCAAAAGTCGTTGGCCGATACACGCATTACTCAACACTTATTATTCATCTGAATGAACCAAAACGAATTTCGCAAGTATGCCGTCGGCCATCTTGGTATGAGCGGCAATACTATGGATGACTACATCCGCCAGACGAACGCACGCATCCATAATCCCACAGGACTCAGCCATACATCATCGAAGAGCGCCCGCTGAATGTCGCCCAGATGGACGTATTCAGCCGCCTCATGATGGACCGCATCATCTTCCTCGGCACAGGTATCGACGACCAAGTGGCTAACATCGTCACTGCACAGCTCCTCTTCCTCGAAAGCGCCGACCGCACCCGCGACGTGCAGATGTATATCAACTCGCCGGGAGGTTCCGTTTATGCAGGCCTCGGCGTGTATGATACCATGCAGATCATCAATCCTGATGTGAGCACCATTTGCACCGGCATCGCAGCCTCTATGGCAGCCGTACTCATGTGCGCCGGCACTAAGGGTAAGCGCACCGCCCTCCGCCACAGCCGCATTATGTTGCACCAGCCTTCTTCTGCCATCGGCGGACAGGCAACCGATATCGAGATCACAGTAAAGGAGATCCGCCGCATTAAGCAGAATCTGTACGACATCATTTCTGAACACAGTGGTCAGGATGTAAAGCGCGTAGAAGAAGACTGCGACCGCGACTATTGGATGCTGGCCGAGGAAGCAAAGGAATACGGAATGGTAGACGAGGTGCTCATCACCAACCCGAAGAAATCGGACAAGAAGTAGAACCACGGTTAATCGGACAATCCCGTTCAACCACGTTTTTCAATTTCTAAAAGACTAAATCAAGCAATGACTTCAAGAAAAGCCTATCAGGCAAAGACATATATGCCGGGCCATCCGGCAACTACTAAAAATCCTGGCTCTTATTTCATGGCCGAGGGCGAGCCCGAAGAAGAACCGGAAGAAGATGCTCCCAACAACATCACGAAGCAATCCCCATTCAGCATGTGGGCAAAGAAGAGCGATGAGCTTTTCTTCAAGAATCGCGCAGTCTATCTCTGGGGTGGGGTAGATGATACATCAGCAAAAGATGTAGTCAATCGCCTTCTCCTTCTGGACGACGATAAGCCCGGAGAAGAGATCAAGTTTTACATCAACTCTCCCGGAGGGGTAGTCACCAGCGGCATGGTGGTCTACGATGTGATGCAGATGCTCAAGTCACCCGTGTCAACTATCTGCATGGGTCTGGCGGCCTCCATGGGCTCCATCCTTTTGGCCGGAGGCATGAAGGGCAAGCGTTATATCTTCCCTCACGGTGAAGTGATGATCCATCAGCCATCGCTTGGCGGTTATGTGCAGGGTGTAAGTGCCGACCTGGAAATCCATGCGGTCCAGATCCGCAAGACAAAGGAGATGGGCGCCAAGATACTCTCAGATGCGACCGGCCAGACTTACGAGCGCGTGCTGCGCGACCTGGAGCGCGACTACTGGATGGATGCCAAGGAAGCCCTCGAATACGGTATCGTCGATGCCATCTGGGACCCAAAGGCCCCACCAGCCAAGAAGGGCAAATAATCCCTCTTAAATAGAACAAATTGAAAGGCGTGCATTGAGCACGCCTTTTCTTTTATCATTCTGCTGCCTTCAGCGATTCATATAGTTGAATGTACTCCTCCATCGCAGCGTCCTTTGATTTTCCTTTCTGCCCCGCCCAGGCACTGTGCTTGGCCTTGCCCACAATATCAAACATCCCAAGACCACTTTCCGCAGGTGCATCGCCATCGGTGGCTTGTTTGTAAAGGCTATAAAGTCGGAGTAAAGTGCTGTTATCCGGCCGGCGGCTCAGTTGCTTACTGGCCGCTACAGCTTCCTGAAATTTTTCATTGAGTGACATGCTGCAAAGGTGCGTTTTTGAATCCTACCATGGCTGCAACTTTTGGCATTATACCGGCCTCCATATAAGTCTTAACCTCTAGCGGCACTCATCGTCCTTTAGTTGAGGCCGATCGCCACATAGTTGATGTAGATCGCCTTTTAGTTGAACAAGCTCGCCGCTCAGTTGAAGTAGCTCGCCAGTTAGTTACTATCCATCGCCAGTTAGTTGATGTTCATCGCTACTTAGTTACTGCCGCTCGCCGCTTAGTTAGAGTCCATTGCCACCCAGTTAAAGTCCATCGCCTTTTAGTTGAAGATGATCGCTGGCGATGGACCTCAACTAAAAGGCGATGGACCTCAACTAAAAGGCGACGGACATCAACTAAAAGGCGACGGACAGTAACTAAAAGGCGAGCTACTTCAACTAAAAGGCAACGAACGTCAACTAAGCAGCGAGCAGCCTCAACTAAGTGACGATGAATAGTAACTAAGTGGCGAGCGACAGTAACTAAAAAGTGCTGCAGGGTATTTACCGCTCAACGCCGGCCAGGCTTCCGCCATTCGCAAACAACCGGTCAACCTTCCTATTCACACTTTCATCCATAACAACTGGCGGCGCATGATGCGGCTTTATGCGGGCATCGATCACCAATGGTCCGCGGCAGCCCCAGTGCTTAAACTCAGTGAAGGCGTCAATGCCCCAGATGTCGTGCGAGGGATTGGTGCGGGTGAAGGTTACCCAAAGGAAGTTGTTCAGACTAGCGGTGACGAAGGCCGCATCATCGCAAAGCACAAGGACAGGAGTGCCTTCTAACTGGGAGATGATAGGCTGAAGCTGTTCGTTCAGCGCTTGCATCTCCATGGCGGCAGCCTCATAGCTCACAAAAGGCGAGGCTTTCAAGGCAATGATGCCCGGCAGTGCCAGCCGCGCATCAGAAAAGCCCTGCGTATACGGCAAGGGATAAGGTATCTCAGTAGCCAGCTCCCGCAGCTTGTCGCCATAAGCAGCAAAGACCACTTTACTCCCAGTATTTAGGCCAGTGCCGGAATAGTCCAGCGTATCAATTGTAGTGTGCGTATAGAAGTGCACATCGCGGGAAAGGTCTATACGTTCCAGCACATAGCGGAAATATTCGGGGATGTTGTGGGTGCTCAGCTGAGCCTTTTCATCGGCGGTAATGAAGAGGAACTTCGCCAGACTGAGCTGGCCGGTGCCGAGGATATGATTGGCAATCGTCAGGAGTTCTGCCGGCTGCTTGATGCGGTCAAAAGGTGTGTATCCCTCCCGCCCTATTGCCAGTAACAAGGGGTGCACACCAGCAGCATCCACAGCATGCACTTCCTTCACCCCGGGTATCTCTGCCGGAATGGCATCGCCGGTAATCTCATGTATCAGCGCCCCGAAACTCGTGTCCTCCTGAGGTGGCCGACCCACAACAGTAAAGGGCCATATGGCATTTTTCCGAGCATAGACTTTTTTCACCCGCATCAGCGGAAACTGGTGGGTCAGGCTGTAATAACCCAGGTGATCTCCAAAGGGACCTTCCGGTTTATTCTCCCCCGGCCACACCTCGCCGGTGATCACAAAGTCCGCATCCGTAGAGACGCAATTGCCATTCGCATCATAACAATAGCGGAAGCGTCTTCCCCCAAGCACACCGGCAAAAGTGGCTTCCGAGATCCCCTCCGGCAAGGGCATCACCGCGGCTAAAGTGTGAGATGGAGGACCGCCTACGAACACACTTACTTTCATCGGCTCACCCTTCGCGTTCCATTTATGTTGATGAATGCCGATGCCGCGATGCAGCTGGTAATGCAATCCAACTTCCTTATCCTGCTCATAAGCATTCCCCGAAAGCTGTATCCGATACATACCAATGTTCGCATGCATGATGCCCGGCTTATCCGGATCCTCAGTGTACACTTGGGGCAAGGTCACGAAAGCCCCACCGTCAATAGGCCAATGATGAATTTGCGGGATATCATGGATGTCGATTTCCTGCATCATCACAGGCCTGCTGGATGGATTTTTCAGCGGCAATGCCTTCAAGGCGGCAAGGCCAGAAGAAGCATTTTGAAAGGGATGCTTGATGGCCTCAACAGGATTATCCTTCAGCTGAATCAATCGCTGAACCTTTAACAGGGTATCGCGAAAGATGAAGCGGCTACGGTCTATCGTCCCAAAGATGTTAGATGCGGCTCGGAACTTTGAGCCCTTTACATTCTCAAAAAGTAGGGCTGGCCCACCCGCTGCATAAACGCGCAGGTGGATGGCTGACATTTCCAGGTAAGGGTCGACCTCTTCGGCTACACGGATAAGTTGCCCGTTCTTTTCTAAATCAATCAGACAGTCTTCTAGTGATATATAGGCCATGCCAGTTTGTTGGGCCAAGTTTATGGCTCAAGCGGCAGCTAAGTTCAAGACTATGGTCAGAAAACAACTGCTATTCTTTTGATGATTGGATAGCGGCGAGTAGTCATCCGCAAACAGGTTTGAAATAAGAAAGATTTTTACCAACTTAGAAGAATAAAATCAACCCTATGGCAGGCACAGTACCAATCATCACCCCCAATTCCATCACAGGAATCACTGGACTCGGGCATAAGCCCATCTACTTCGTGAAGCTTAATGGCGCGCAGCAGGCGACGCTCGTTATTAAGGGCGAAAACGTCATGAGAGCCAACGAGGACAATGAAGATGCGCTTGTGTCCATTTCATGGTCGAGCAAGATCATGAAGAACATCAATAATAGCCAGGTGAACTCCAAGATTATGGCGCCGAATGAGATCACAGAGTTCATGCGGGCGGCACGGTTGGCTTTTCCGCAAGGTTCCGACCAGGCGCATCATTTGAACATGCCCAACAACTGGGTAAAGATGCCTAAGGTGGACAACCTTTCTGACACGGATTACCTGGTTCGCGACAATGAAGGCTTTAGTCACGAAAAACTGAGCCTTGTGAAGAAGACCATCAAGATGCTTTCAGAGGACAATGTCTGGTACGAGTTGGGAAAAGTGGTAGCTGTCGACCTCTTTAACGGCAATAACGACCGCTTTGATGACAGGGGCCTTTGGATCAACAAGGGGAACATCATGTTTACAGGGAATAATGTTATTGGCTTAGATACATTTGACCCAAGCGGCACCAACTTTGGCCGCCTTGAGTCCAACCTGGTGCGTGGTGGTGGTTTCGAGGCGCTTAAAGTTCTTACTGAGGGTCAGCGTAGGCTGCAATATGCCAGCGCCTGTACGACGTCTGTTGGGGAGGAACTGGCGGGCGCTCTCAGAATACTTAAGATGACAAGTGTATCTATTAAGATGCCGGACAATAGTGTAGCCGAGTTGTCTCAGCCCGCACTGAAGTTGTTATTCATGCCTTTCACGCCGGACTTTGTGCGCGGCCTTACTGATGGCTCCAACCAACTCAAGACGTACCTGCAGCAAAAAGTGCAGCAGTATCAGCTGCAATTCAATGTTGCGCCGCAGCAACAGCAGCGCGCCAACTTTGCGATAGGCAGTAATCGCGGGCAGGGCAATCGCCCAACCAACACGGGGTTCCAGATGGGCCACCACCGTGGCAATCCTCAGCCACAGCAACCACAACAACCGCGCAAAACGATTCCTCAGGGGATACTCGATCGTATGCAGTATTTGGGGTGGCTGTAAACACAGTTGTCCTATTATTGAAAGAGGCTGTCCTTTCGGGCAGCCTCTTTAGTTTTTACTTGCTCAAATGCATGCTTCGCTCTTTATACAGATTGCGAAACCAGGGGTCTCGCAGGCTCTTGATGAACTGGATAGCCTCACCCGTACTCTTCATTTCGGGGCCAAGCTCCGCCCGCACATTCGGGAATTTATTAAAGGAGAATACCGGCACCTTCACGGCAAAGCCTTCAAGTTTTTGCTCGATGTCGAAATCCTTCAGCTTCTTTTCGCCAAGCATTACTTGCGTAGCGATGTTCAGATAAGGAACACCATAAGCTTTCGCGATGAAGGGAGTGGTGCGTGAAGCACGTGGGTTGGCTTCAATTACATACACCTTTCCATCCTTGATGGCGTATTGAATATTGATAAGACCGCAGATGTTCAGTTGCAGCGCAATCTTACGAGCTATTTCCACCATCTCTTCCACAACAAGCGGGCTGAGATTGAATACCGGCAATACGGAATGAGAGTCACCACTATGAATTCCGGCTGGCTCGATGTGTTCCATCACACCCATGATGTGCACATCTTCACCGTCGCATATGGCATCGATCTCGGCCTCCTGGCAGCGGTCCAGGAAGTGGTCAATAAGTATCTTATTTCCAGGGAGATGCTTCAGCAGACTCACCACACTTTTCTCCAACTCCTCATCATTGATCACAATTCGCATGCGCTGTCCGCCCAATACGTAGCTGGGGCGTACAAGCACCGGATAACCCACTTGCTGTGCTACTTCAATAGCCTCATCGGTAGTATAAGCTGTGCCATATTGCGGGTAAGGAATGTTCAATTCCTTAAGCATATCGGAGAAGCGGCCACGGTCTTCAGCAATGTCCATATTGTCGAACGAGGTGCCTACTATCCTAATGCCACGCTCATGTAGTCGCTTGGCAAGCTTAAGTGCCGTCTGGCCACCCAACTGAACGATCACACCATCCGGCTGTTCATGCTCTATTATCTCCCATAAGTGTTCCCAGTATACCGGCTCGAAGTAGAGCTTGTCTGCAATATCAAAGTCTGTACTCACTGTCTCCGGATTGCAGTTGACCATGATAGCTTCATAGCCGCAGTCCTTAAGGGCAAGCAAGCCATGCGTACAGCAATAATCAAACTCAATTCCCTGGCCTATACGGTTCGGACCGGAGCCAAGCACAATGATCTTTTTCCTTTGGGAAGGGATGGATTCGTTTTGTAGAAGCGGAGTGGACATTTTCTTTACGCGGAGCAAATTGGCGCGAAGGTCGCCAAAAGATGTGGCTTATCCGCATTGTCTTCTGCTAAAAGTGCCAGGTAGCGGCCAGCCCATATCCCTCACCAAGGGTTGGCGTAACCATCCACGCATGTTTCTTTTCTGGCTTGTTACGGTGCAGCCTGGGCACAAGCATACCACTTCCCACGCCAACGGCAGTACCAACAAGCAGGTCTGACGGCCAGTGCTTCCCTGCAATATGACGTAAGTAAATGGTTGTACCTGTTGCAGCAGCGGCTATGCCATAGAAGATCCACTTCTTGGCAGAGTGGGGATGATACATGTCGTAGACACTGGCTGTAAAGAAGGTAGAGGTAGCCACAAGCGCCGGGTGCCCAGCAAAGAATGCGTTCTTTTCGTTCCCGCTAAGACGTTCACTGAAAGGCTTTGTTTCGTCATAGGTTTCCGGGCGATAGCGATCTATGAAATAGTCGCCACCTGTATAGAGCAGCCCTGTTATCGCCATCGCCTCCCAGTACAGCCCGTATACCCGGCCGGCATCATGCCTGATGTCTTTGTCGGCAAGCAGCACAATCGGGTACGGAATGGATGCATAAAAGGGAATATTGCTCGCCATGTCAGCAGCATCTGAATGCTTCACAGCCCAGCGGTCGAAGGAAGGAACATTGTTCTTATCTAGCCCAGCTAATGTTGCGGAGTCTAAATCCGGTTTGTTGTAGATCTTGGTAAAGGCGTAACCAGACCATATGCTTGCCGGGATAATGATGGCAAAGTCAACCTTAGGTCTGAAGTAGAGCTTTGGTCCGGTAACGTCCGCCCAGTCTCTCCTTGGCCGTGGGGCAGATGCTTCGACCGTCTCAACCTGGTTGGTGTCCTCATCCTGGGCGATAGCCAATATTGGCAAAGCCAAAAGCAGAAAAAATGTAATAGTCTTTTTCATACAGCACATTTACTTGCTGCATGAATTAATAAAGCCATGCCACTTTGTGCGGCTACAGTATCACTCAGCTATAGCCGCTATCCGCTCAAAAGTGCTGTAGAAGTAAGGCGTCTTTGCCTCAAACTCCGCACTGCAGGTATCCACCATCTTATAGACACGGCGTATCCCCATCTTCTTACGCATGTCATACACTTCGTCGGCGTTACAGTCGCGCAGCAATTCAGCAATCTGTTCATCGGAGAAGCCCATTTGCTTGGCTTCCCACATCAACTCTGAGTCTAACGACTCAAGATGCTTGCAGGCTGCTATGCGCTTTTCCAGATTGACAATATCCTGGATCTGATAAAGGAACCAACGGTCGATATGGGTCAGCTCGCGGATGGTCTTGATAGAAATGCCGGCAGCAATGGCCTCCTTGATCCTGAATATCCTGTCCCACTTCGGTATGCGGATATATTCAAGCAGCTCCTCCGGCTTTAGGCGCGCCGTAGAGATAAAGGACAGTCCTGTTGCGTTGTTCTCAAGGCTCTGACATGCCTTCTGCAGCGCTTCGGGGAACGTGCGTCCGATAGCCATCACCTCACCCACACTCTTCATCTGGAAGCCCAGTGTATCATCGGCACCCTTGAACTTGTCAAAGTTCCAGCGTGGCATTTTAACAATAACATAGTCCAGCGCAGGCTCGAAGAAGGCACTTGTATCCTGGATGATTGGGTTCTTTAGCTCGTCCAGCGTATAGCCAATGGCAAGCTTAGCAGCAATCTTCGCAATGGGATATCCCGTAGCCTTAGACGCCAGTGCAGAAGAGCGAGACACACGTGGATTGATCTCAATTGCAATGATCTCCTCAGTCTCAGGATTCAGCGCAAACTGCACATTACAGCCTCCTGCGAAGTTGCCGAGGTCACGCATCATCTTAATGGCGGTATTGCGCATAAGCTGATAAGCGGTATCGCTGAGGGTCATGGCAGGCGCTACGGTGATAGAATCCCCGGTGTGGATGCCCATCGGGTCGAAGTTTTCAACGGTACAGATGATCACCACGTTGTCGGCAGAGTCACGCAGCAGCTCCAGCTCAAATTCCTTCCAGCCCATCACCGCCTGCTCTACCAGCACCTCATGGATAGGTGAAGCCGTCAAGCCTCTTTCCAGAGCAGCGTCCAGGTCTTCCTTCTTGAACACGAGTCCGCCACCCGTACCGCCCAACGTAAACGAAGGACGAATTACCAGGGGTATACCTATTTCCTGAGCATATTCTTTCCCTTCCAGCAATGAGTTGGCGGTACGAGCCTTAGCCACCGGCACACCCAACTCTAGCATCCACTGGCGGAACTTCTCACGATCTTCTGCCTTGTCGATGGCTTTGATGTCTACGCCTATGAGCTTGATATTATTACGCTCCCACACCCCCAACTCATCACACTCCTTACACAGGTTGAGCGCTGTCTGTCCACCCATAGTAGGCAATACAGCATCTATCTGGTTTTCCTCCAGTATCTGCTCTATGCTCTCCACCGTTAACGGCAGCAGGTACACCTTGTCGGCCACAATCGGGTCGGTCATGATGGTCGCCGGATTGGAATTGATCAGCGTAACACTGATGCCTTCCTCGCGCAGCGAGCGGGCAGCTTGTGAGCCAGAGTAATCAAACTCGCAGGCCTGGCCAATGATGATAGGACCCGAACCAATAATAAGAACTGACTTTATGGAAGTATCGCGCGGCATTTCTGAAAAAAGAATTGCGCGAAGGTACTAAGGATAGGCTCGGCTATCTCAAACAAAGCCTTAAGCTTCTCCCATCCGCTCCCAATAAGCCACCGAAAAGCGGATCTCTGCATAGCTGATGTTTTCGGGTAATGCGTCCTTAATAGGCTTCAGCATCTTAGCCCCTTTTTCCTTAATTACAGGAAGAATCATTGCAAGATGTTCATCGGTTACTAGTTCACGGATAGATAGCTCGCCGGTGAGAATAAAAGCTGATAGATGTTCCTGTATGGTGCTGGGCGACTTGCCACGCATCTGCGCTATCTCATCCGGCGAATGCCCCTCGTGGAAAAGCGTCAGTGTTTGTGCATAGGTAGTGCTCTTTAACGATGATGTAGCTACAGGCTCCTTAGATATTACCCGCTCTGTTCTCAGCTTCTTCGGAGCCTTCTCATTGATCCGTGACTGCAGGCCGTGCTCCAACGCGTATGGCCTTAGCACATCCAGAAAGTCGTGACCATATCGCTCTAGTTTGGCGTGGCCGAAGCCAGAGATTTGCAGCAGGTCTTCCTCCGTAAGCGGGATGTAGTTTGCCAGCTCTACCAGGGTAGCATCAGAAAAGACAGTGAAAGCAGGTACGTTTTGCGAATCTGCCAATTGCTTGCGTCTTGCCTTCAGCCGCTGAAGCAATTCCGGATGTTCCACATCGGGTGTGACGGCAGCTGTTTTGGCTGGCTTGTCCTCAATGGGCTTTGTAGCTGAAACAAGCATTACCCGCTCCATTCCCTTCAGTACTAGCAAGCTCTTATCTGTAAGATGTATTACCGGGTAGAAGTCCGCCGTCTGCTTAATGTAGCCGAGCTGAATGAGCTCCCTGCCTATCTGAAGCCATTGGGCCTTGGCGGTATCTGCACCCACGCCAAAGGTCTTTAGCGAATGGTGCTCTGGCCGCACCTTCGGTGCATTCCCTTTGAGCAGCTCTACTACATAGTGCAGTCCGAAACGCCCGTCCAGCCTTGCTACTGCAGATAGCATTTTCTGTGCAGCAACCGTGGCGTCTGCGCGATCATACTGCGTGCGGCACACATCGCAGGAGCCGCAATTATCCGGCGCATCCTCTCCAAAATAGTTTAGGATGTACTTCCGCCTGCAGGTTGTGATGGTGCAGAAGCGCGCCATCTCATCCAGCTTGCGTTCCAGGATGCGGGTCTGCGCAGGATTGTCCGGGATGTTGCAGAAGCTGCGCAGCTTGGTCACATCTGCAAAGGAGTAAAACAGGATGGCATCACTTTGCAGTCCATCACGTCCGGCCCTGCCGGTCTCCTGGTAATAGCCTTCCATATTCTTCGGCATGTCGGCATGGATCACGTAACGCACATTGCTCTTGTCAATGCCCATCCCGAACGCGATTGTAGCCACTACAATGCGCACATCATCACGCAAAAAGTCTTCCTGGCGTTTGTCCCTCTCTTCCTTCAGCAGGCCTGCATGGTAGGCTACAGCATTGAAGCCTGCGGCCTGTAATGCTCCAGCCAATGTCTCCGTTCCGTTTCTTGAAAGGCAGTAGATGATGCCACTGTCGTCCTTGTGTGCATTCAGGTACTGGATGATCTGGTCAACATGCCGCTTCTTGGGCGACACCTGGTAGAAGATATTGGGGCGGTTAAAGGAATGCTCAAAGACTTTATAGTCGCGCAGGTGGAGCTTGTTCAGGATGTCCTCCTTTGTCAGGTTGTCCGCTGTGGCTGTCAGGGCAACTACGGGCACTCCTGGCAGTGTAGTCTTCAATTCACCCAGCGCCAGGTACTCCGGCCGGAAATCATGTCCCCATTGCGATATACAGTGCGCCTCATCAATCGCTACCAGCGCCACCTTTATCTTCTGCAGGAATTCTATAAACCGCCCCTCTCCAATCAGCCGTTCAGGTGCTACATACAGCAGCTTCAGATCCCCACCTCGCAGGCGCCACATGACGCCATTCTGCTCCTCCTGCGATTGGGTGGAGTTCAGGAAGGCAGCCGAGATTCCGTTCTGCCTTAAGGCATCTACCTGGTCCTTCATCAGGGCGATGAGTGGACTTACCACAATAGTCACCCCGTCCATCAGCAGTGCCGGCAATTGATAGCAAATGCTCTTACCGCCACCGGTAGGCATCAGCACCAGCGCGTCCTTTCCAGACAAAATATGCTGAATGATGGCCTCCTGCCCCTGCCTGAATGTAGAAAACCCGAAGTGTTGATGTAGTGCTTCCTGTAATGTCTGTGTGCTCGTTATGTTGCTCATTGGCCTTCCTTCTTCGTAGTGTATCGCCGGATGAGGGACAAGGTAGCCAGGAACGGTAGCACCCAGAACACCCTCGCTTCGTAACGCGCCACAACGGTTGCAAAGGTCACAGTTATGGCCGCGTTGAGCAAGATAAAAAGAATTGAGAATAAGGCCATTCCGCGCAATCTCCCACTAAAGGGACGGCGTATAGACAACACCAGCGCAACGATACAAACCAGCAGCTCAAAACCGATGATCAGAACATTCCAATACTCCAATCCCAGGGTATGTTTCTGCTCTCGTGCGTTGTCATGCCGCGTCAGTTCCTGGGGATAATAGCGCGCGATGGCATTGTACGGACTCGTATAGATGCCAAACGAGGAAAACTCCTGCCCCACATAAATCAAAGGCAGTTCCTCCAAAGCCGCCTGTGCATTCCTCGTGATGTGCATGCCCAGGTATTTGGGCGTTGTCAGCGTCTTTCGAATGATGCGCGTGTACTCTCCCTCTGTACCCTGCCACCCACCAGCCTTATACAGCGGGCCGCTGCTGTCCCACATAAAGCCCCATTGCCGCTCCGGCAGATGATCTTTGTATGGACACAGGGTCGAAGGCTCCGTCGCACAATGGTCTTTCAGGTATTCTGCTGCAATACCATTCTCCACCATCCGACTCATGATAAACACATGCGTGGCCGAGCTGGGCCTGAAGCCTCGTCCCGTCACTGCATTCATAGCAGAGAGCGACAGCCATGCCAATGCGCTAATGCAAAGCAGGGCAAAGGCCGCCCCCTTCATCTGCGATCTCTTCCGCCACCAGGCATAAGCCAACAGCGCCAGGCCAAGCACCAGACCTATCAGAAGATTAGAGTTGTGCACGAGCATACAGCCCAGTACTACGACATATAGCAACCACCTTCCCGGGCTACCGCAAGGCACAAACACCAATATGCACAAGGCCAGCATCATCATCGCTGTAAATATGTCGGGCGTCAGTTGGCTGCAGGTCCAGCCTGCGCTGGTGGCCAGACCCGTCAACAGCATCAGTACAGCAAACCAACTTCTCCGGTAGTTGCTGCCTAGAGCCCCGTGTACAACCGCCAGTAGTAATGCCGCCAGCACAAGCGCTTGAGCCACAACCACTCCCCAAAGTGTCAGGCCCAGTGAGGCCATCCTCACAAGCACACTATAGCCCACCGGCCTGTCTATAGGCAGATACAGTGTAAAAGCATTACTTATATACCCACCTGTATCCGATGTAGCCAGCGGGAAGCCATTATAAAAAGCAGGAATGAGCAGGCACAGCGCGCCAAAAAGCCAGTCGGGAAGGAGCGGAAGGAGGCTACGCATCAGGGAAGAGGGCCAAAGTAGCGCAAAGAAAAGTCAGTGTCCGCTGTAAACGTCCTGGCTGCGCCTTAATTGCCCTTTGGGCTTTCATGACATAGCCGCCTTGCTCGCCTAATCAATAATTCAAAGAACTTAAGCACCCGCCAACCGTCGACTGAGGGCAGTGCCTTTTGGGCTTAAGAACAGGCTTCAATATGCCCTCTTAAAACATTACAAAGGTACGAAATGATGGAGCGGTTTACTAATATAAGTTGTTGTTAGTCACGGTACTTACAATGTGTAAGTGCGGCTCAGGCTCCCACAAATAGCCTGACTGAAACGTCTGTGGCCAATGCCCGCAGTCAGTACATATCAGCGGTGAAAAATTATCAAGGTATGCAGTGACGCAGGTTTCGAACACCAATGGTCCAGAGACTTCGCCGAGCCAGGAATACTTAGAAAAAGTCACACTTTAATACGTTCTATATCCTCTGACTGGAAGGAGACTAGAGGGAGATAGGAAGGAGACAGGGAGGGGACATGGAGTAGGGTGGGCCGTGGGTGCATGCAAGTCTAATCGCCCACGTTATAAACCTACCGTGTAGCCGCAAGTAAAGAAGCTGTCTAATATCACTAAAGGCAAGCCGAATTGATGCTGACTTCCCCTTACTGTATGGTGACTTCATAGTGAAAGCATAGTAACTCCATATCAAAAGCATAGTAATAGCGTAGCTAGGATTTGTAGTCACGCTATTACTATGCTCTTACTATGCTCTTACTATGCTTTCACCATGCTTTCGGCATACAGTAAGGGTGAAGTAAGCCTGCAGTTGGTAGTTCGTATAAAGGCGTGGGTGCATGGTAGGTCGCAGACACAGACGAGATGGTCATATGATCTCGTCTATTGTTTCATTATCGCAGCGCCAGCCAGGATCCGTCCACTATCATCATTTAGGCGATAGAAGTATTGCCCGTCTGCAAGGCTTTGCATGGGAATGCTCACCTCACTTTTACCCACGGGATACTTATGCAAATCTGCAGCCCAAACCTTGCGGCCTTGCATATCGGAGAGGGTTACGCGAATGGACTCAGGGTGCTGCAAAGTGATTACAAGGGTCGTCGCCAGGGATGCAGGGTTAGGGTAAACAACTGCTGAGCCTTCCCAACCAACTTTTTGTATACCCACTCCAGTGGCAGAATCCTTCAGGCGATAAAGTTCATATCCGGTAGCCCCGTTATTGCCTGCGAAATACACGTAGCCCTGGAACAGTTCCAGGTTGGAATTTACGCCGTCAGGCTGCCCCGGGTTTAAGTCGGCTACAATGGAAAAGCTTTTGCCGTCGTATTTGTGAATCTCGATGCCAGGGTTCGTAGAAAGATTGTTGGATACTAAAAAGAACAGATTATTGGGCGTAGACAGAAAGGCAAATGGATAGCTGCTGTTATCAGTAGGGAAAGGATCGTACACCTTCGTGGCCAGGCCGGTCGCAGTATCATATCTGAATAGCGACTTCTGGCCAGTCGTACTGTTGGAGACCCCTGCAAAGAAGATTCCTCCATTGTGGTATTTCATTGACGTATTGCCCCCGGCCGGTGCAATGCCATTGCCTGTCCCCGAGACAATATCAGTTAAACGATTTACGGTATTTCCATTGTAGCTATATAGCTCTTCGCCATGGGCGGAATCCTGGGCAGTGAAATAGAGTTTTGAGCCCCCTACTGCGAAAGCACGAGGATAGGAAGACCCACTTCCGGTACGGATGTCTGCAATAAGGGTGGCGGCATTTGTTGCCGGATCAAAACAGAACAGCTCAGCTCCGAGACCGGCAGTGTCTGCCTCGAAATAGAGCTTATTCCTGTAAGCAACGATGAGTGGATACCAATTGGAGCCGGCAGCAATTTTTTTGAAGTATTTTATGCGTACAGGAGGATTGGAGCCATCGTAACTCGTCAGGAACCCGCCCAGCGAACCTGTGTCTACAAAATAGTACATCTTACTTCCAAGCTGGCACATGCTAGAGAAGTTTACACTGCTACCGTTACCAATTGTATCCACCGTACCGCCTGCTTTGTATCTTAATAGTAAAGTCTGGCCGGTTGAAGGTGTTGAACCGAAGAATGCGCCATTCATGACCGGCATTTTCATCCGCTTATCAGTAATGCAGCCGGGATAGGCTAGTTGACCGTTGTTCGTTAGTCGCTTTGCAGGCTTCCCCATCATTTCCCATTCCCACAGTTCTGATCCGTTCAGGCTATCAGTTGCCCCAAAAAGAAGGCGGTCGCCGAAAGCGGTCAAAGAGGAAGGCAAAGAAGATTTCGTAGCAGATCCCTGCCATAAGTCTTCGACAAGCTGCGGAGTCTGGGCATCCGCTATGCGGTCGCCACAAACGATAAATAGGAGTAGGAACAGCAAAGATGCCTTCATAAACAGGGAGCTTAGAGCAGACAAGATATTGCAGAGGGTTTCCTGCTCGTCTCTACCTTATTGTCACTAGTTTATGACGGAATCAACGCTCGGATTACGGCTCTGGATTAATAGAAACCGGGCCCGGCGTCGTGACTTGTCGCGCCGGATTGTGCGCAAGCAACAACCGTCCATCCATGTCTTCGCCACTATAGCATGTGATAAAGCGAACCGAAGTGGCCTCAGATAAAACGCATAAAGAAACACCATAGCCAGAGACCTACGAGATGACAGCATACCTGTCCACTAATCGCGCTTCACGGCAAACCCCATTGTACTGCCCGCTCTTCCAATCATCAGTGTATCAGGGCCGGTTAATGGCGATGATGGCAGTGGATCAGATAGCCGGCAAATGGCAAAATATGATGGGTCTACGCTGCCGCTTTCATAGATATTCAACAAGTACGACTCTATATAGCCAAAGATGCGTCGTTGGTCTGACACACGGTAGGTGAAAGGCAGACTTACCGTGCCGTTGCTCCCCTGGTAAGTGTGCGTACCAGTCTTATCCTTCCTGAACTGGAATTGGTGTGTACCATGCAGGCTGTCTGCCGCAGTATCCTTTCCCGCCCAATTGCCGGGAAGGCCACCCGTTCCTAGTAGCAACGTACGGACCGTATCGGGACCCGCAACCTGGAAGTTTTGGTAGATGGATGTCTTCCCAAACTCAATTGTCGTAGAGCGGTCCACTGTATAGTCAGTTATTGCCCAGTTGGAATATCGGTAATCACTGCTGTACCAGTCGTACCAATAAGTCTTACCCACATCAATGATCAGCACCTGTGTATCTCCGACGGCCATCGTATGTCGCTCCAGCCGGGCTGTGTTGTTGTTGTAATCCTCCTCGCTGCCATAAAGATCGAGCGTAAGCGGAACAGTGCTCTGGTTGATGAAGGTGTACGGATACTGCGTGGGCGCAACGTAGTGCTTCTTGCATGCTCCTGTCAACAGGCTGAAGGCTAGCATAGCCGACCAATACCCCATGCGGTGTGACCTCCTGGTTCGTGTACTACTGATCATCATTAATGCGCCTCCTCTTTTGGTGCTTCCTTTTCTGATTTTAGACTATATGCTGCGCCAACCTTAAAGCTCAGTTGATATTCCTTCTGGTCAGTGGAAATGTTCCCATAGAAGGAAGCCTTGCTGAGATTAGATATCATGTGATAATAGGAGGGGCCTGCAAAGAATGCCCACCTTTTCCATTGATAGCTGAGCTGCAGATTTGCAGTTCCAAACCACGAGTATCGTTTATAGCTACGGTCAAAATCGCCTTGTGCCATCGGCTCCCAGTCGTGATTTCCCTTTATGGCTCCATACACATTCCGCATATCGCTGGCGCCGGGATTATAGGTAACCAGCATACCCACCTCCGGCATAAGAGACAGCCGCCGGGAAAGCTGCAACTTGTACCCAAGGGCTAGCGGAATACCGATGTGCCGGATAATGATCTGGTAATCCCCCAAGCCTGTATTCGGCGTTGTTCCATTGACATAGATGAAGAACCCTGTGCCGGTGTACCCGGTCGTCAGGTACTCAACACCAGCACGGTACCTGAAATTACCCGTCTGCCAGGCAGCGCTGACGGAAATATTGTTTGCAATGATCTTTTCGGCATAAGGCAGGCTCTCATGAATGTACTGCGCTGCATAGCCCAATCCGAAAGAAGCCTGTAGATCTATTTGCGCTTCTGCAGTAAATGCGCACGCCAAGGCGAGTACCAGGGTAAATATTGCTTTGCGCAAAAAGGTTGATTGGTTGAGCCTGCAAAGGTATGGTTGTAAATTGCTTAGTGTTGGACTTTGGTCGCGTACAAACGATCAAACGGAGGACTCCGCCGGGTGAAGGCGCTTGGTGGTTGTCCTTTTAGCCAAAGCAGTGTTGTATGATATTTCGCGACCAACCCTAAGTGTATATTTAGCATTTAGCGATCATCAACCGGGAAGAAAGAAGAAACTCAATCACATGGCTCGTTTACTAAGCTTATTGCTGCTCCTTGCCTTGCTCCCGTCGTGCGCAACTGTTGTCAGCCGGAAGGCCTATCGGATGTATGTCCGCACCAACGCTAAAGAGGCCAGCATCAGGTACAAGGATAGTATCTACACCCTACCCGCATTCATTAAGGTGCGGCGAGCTAAAACACCATTAGCCCTCGACTTCATCACTGCCAACACAACAAAATACATTCGTATAAGCCCGCGCCTGAACCCGGCATTCCTTTTTGGAAACCTGGGGTGGGTGCAGGTAGCACCGGCAGCCTATCTCGTCGATCTTGCCAGCATAAAGCGATTTACTTACGGCAGGAGCCTCTATCTGAACACCGCTGACACTTCAAACATCTTCCCACTTTCGAAAAGGCGTTGGCTCCGCTACCGGGCAAAATCATACGCACCAGGAAAGGGCGATGTAGCGCTAACGTTTGCAATCCCGGTAGTAAGTCACTTTCTGCTACAGCCGGATGGCGAGCCTATGAAAGACGTTTTTGGCTGCCTCGGCCTCAGCGCCGGCTTGAGCTATGCATACCACGACAAGCGTAGTATCACGCTGGCAGGCGGCGTAGCGATAGATCATATCATGCCTTTCCCTGCCCCGGTTGAATATATAGGAGAGTTTGAGCGCAATCGTACATCCTGGCTAAGTGTGATGGACATGCGTCACTCGAAAAGGCTTTCTTTCGGCTATGGTGTCTGCTATTCACGCAATACCTGGACGCTTGACTACGATGCAGATTTTACAGGACTCCCGCAGCCCGCGGGGTATCCCATAGGTAAGAGCCAGGAGGGGCTGGGCATCACACTGGCCGGCTATTTCCGGCCCAACCGCATCATCAATCTTGGGATACAGTATCGCTCTTCTCTCTTTAACCTGAACAGAGGAAGCTTCGGGCCATACGAGCATGCCATGAGCTTTGAGGTATCGTTTCCAATTAAGCTTTTTAGTGTCCGATAAACCGATTTTACCAGCAACGAGTGAGCCATCGCCGGGCAGGACAAGGAAATAGCCTTGGTCAACTTTTACCCTATCATGGCAGAAAAACCCTGCTTTCAGAAATACAAGCAAACACATGTGGCGACTACATTAGCGCAACTGCTTAATCAGCAGAGCTGTGTAAGCTGATGATCCAAACGATTCGACTCATTATAGTCCTTTTGCTGGTTTTTACAGGCGAGGCCGTGGGACAAACAGCCAGCTTTACTGCGTCGCAAACTACCGGCTGTGCGCCGCAGGTCGTTTACTTCACCAATAGTTCTTCGGCTGGCGCTACATCTTACTCATGGAATTTTGGCAACGGTGCAACCTCCGTTCTCAAAAACCCATCCACTACCTATACTTCCCCCGGAACTTATAATGTCACGCTCACGGTCTCATTCGGTAGCAGCTATACTTCCACCACAAGCTCCACGATCGTTGTCTATGATAAGCCTGCTGTAACCTTCACCGTAGCTAAGACTACCGGCTGCCGTCCGCACAGTGCTGCATTTACTTCGACAGTCACGCCCAATGCACCCGGTCCTGTGAGCTACCTGTGGAGCTTTGGCGACGGACACACCGACACCGCAGCCAACCCTACCAACCTTTACACCGTGGCAGGCACCTACGCTGTGTCGCTAACCGTGACTAATGGTTCAGGATGCGCTACTACGGTTACCATGCCTGCCTTTATTAAGGTACTTGGCAATAATCCTATTACTGCCAGCCCGCTCACCAGCTGCGCCGCACCGGTTAATGTCAATTTTAGCACGCCATCGCTGAGCGGGGTAACTACAAGCTGGCTTTATGGCGATGGTAGTTCGGGCACGGGCAACAGCTCATCACATACCTATGCTGCGTCGGGCACTTACACGGTTACCATGATGCAGTATTTTTCGTCTGTAGGCTGCACGGATACCGTGACGCGGCCATCCTATATATTGGTGCGCGGCCGCACGTCCAATTTTTCTGCGCCGTCCGCCACTTGCGTAAATAGCCTGGTAACCTTCAGTAACCTGTCCCCCTCTAACTGGGCCTCATGGGATTTTGGAGACGGCAGGACCGCTTATGGCTTCAGCATACAACATTCCTATTCTGCCGCCGGAACATACATTGTGCGGATGATCACCACGATTGGCAATTGTCCGGATACAGCCTTCAAGACTATCGTGGTCAATGCCACGCCTAATCCGGTCATTAATGTATCGCCCCAGTTCCCTTGCCCTCCGCCGGCAACGCTTACATTCTCTGCATCGGGTGTGCCGACAGGCAGCACCTACAGCTGGTCATGGAGGAGCGGTGGTACGTCCGCGACCTCAAGCCCCACTAAGTCTTACTCTAGCGCCTTCAAGCGGGATACGGTGATGCTCATGGTCACTACACCGGGCGGCTGTACAGGTTATGCAATAAAGGACTCGGTGGTGTTGCTCAATATCCTGCCTAAGATGAAGGTCAGAGAAAGGCCGTCTGAAGGATGCGTTCCACTGACCATCCATTTTGACAGCGCATGGCTGGAAACGGACTACCCTGATTCTAATGATGTCTATCCTGCGCCTATTACTTCCTACACCTGGGATTTTGGCGATGGCTCTGCTGTCTCACACGCTTTAAGCACTACACATACCTACACTGCTTATGGCATCTTCATAGCCTCTGTCACGATGACTACAGCCAATGGCTGCAGCGCCATGGATACGATACATGTGCATGCAGGCACGAAGATCCCGCCCGCCTATGCCATCGTGCAGGACTCTCTCTGCATCAGTCCTGGCCAGTTGCTTCAGAACCTTACGTCACCGCCTGCACCCTTATATAGCTGGAGCTTTGGGCCCGGCGGAGCCCCGCCATGGATGCCGCATAGTACGTATCAGATAGTAAAGGTAGTTGCCCTGGGGGCGCCCAGGGTGTACCTGGTCTCGAAGAATAATGGCTGCAAGGATACAGTCAGCCACATAGTAAAGACCATTGGCACAGGTGCCGCATTTGCAAGTGAAATTCAGTGTCCTCCGTCCCTCGATGTGGTATTTACCAACGTTTCCATAGGCTTCACCTCACTGCAGTGGGACTTTGGTGATGGTACCACGTCGACAAGCCTAAATCCGGTGATTACACACACTTATGCGCGCACCGGAACTTACATCTGCAGGCTAAGTACCTACGATGCAGTAACAGGCTGTACAGACACCGCTGTAGATACGTTTGTTGTCGGCAGGCCAAGGAGCTCCCTCTTTGTATCAGACACTACACTCTGCGGCGGCCAGAAGGTGTCCCTCATTGGTTCGGTCTCCGGCGGAGCACCCATAGGATATTCATGGGCGGTAGATGATGTGACATTGCGAAAGCGGGATACCGCGACACATCTGTGGCTCAGTTTCTCTCCGGGTTACCACACCATCACCTTCCGCGATACTTTTCTGACCTATGGCACTGATACGCTCAAGTGCGTAGACAGCATCCGGCGCTTCCATCACATTTTTGTTTCCAATCCTATTGCCTCCTTTAGTGCATTGCCTCCGTTGGGCTGCGCTCCGATGTCGGCAATATTTACCAACAACAGCGTCCTTACACCCGGCGCTGGCCTGGTTCAGCTAAAGTGGGATTACGGCGACGGTGGAAAAGACTCAGGCGTCGCCAGTACCTACCAGCATACCTACCTTAATGCCGGCAGCTATACCGTTCAGCTTACAGCGCTCGACTCGAATGGATGCACTTCAGTGACGAGTGCGGTCGTTGAGTCGCGAAAAATGACAGCAGCATTTTCAGTGAATAGGACATTGGCCTGCATGGGCGATACGCTCAATTTTACGGGCGCCACGTCGACCGGTGCCTACCCGCTGAAATATTTGTGGTTCTTTGGCGACGGCAGTTCTTCTACTCTGCCGAATCCCACCCACGCATATGCTGCACCGGGCAGCTATATGGTAAGTCTTGTTGCCACGGACTCGGTATCGGGCTGTGCCGACACGCTCAGGCGAGCCAATTATATTTCCATCACGCAGCCGCAAGCCTCCTTTGCCCTTAGCGATACATTCGGTATATGCGCACCGCTGGTTGTTCACTTCACTTCTACCTCAGCAACGGCTGGAGTAAGCACCTATTCCTGGACCTTTGGCGATGGCAATTCTTCGCCGCTGGCTATTCCTGTCAATACCTACGCCGCTCCCGGCATTTTCCTAGTCAGGCTGATCGTGACAGATGCAGCAGGCTGCGTCGATACTTCTGCTATTGACACCGTTCGTGTATTAGGCTATGCAGGAGCGCTTACTTATAAGCCCCTCGTAGGCTGCGAGCCCCTAACGGTCAATTTCCGTGCGCTCGTAACCAATGCACCCAGCCTGGTCTGGGACTTCTCAGACGGTGTCACCGCAAACGCAAGCGGAGATACCATTTCGCACACCTACCTCACACGAGGTGCCTACGTTCCCAAGCTGATCTTCTCTAATAATGCAGGTTGCACATCGTCAAGTGTTGGACTGGATACTATAAAGGTGGACGGCCTCACAGCGGGCTTTAAGACCTCACCACCCTGTGAGCACAGCTTCACTACTTTCTACGATACTTCACACGGCACCTTCCTGCAGCCTATCCTTTCTATGTGGAGGTTTGACAGCGGCCTGCTTAAGACAGGAAATCCCACCAACTGGGTTTATCCTAAAGTTGGAGAATACGAGGTCACCCTGATTACTGCAAACTGGAACAACTGTAGAGATTCGATTACAAAGCGCATTACCGTATTGCCGTTGCCTGTGGTCACAGCTTCCAATGACACTGTTGTTTGCGTGCCGGATGCAGTGCCCTTGGCTGCGGATGGCGCCACAAGCTATGCCTGGGCGCCAGGCTCCTCCCTTAGCTGCGCCAACTGTCGAACACCTATGGCAGCTCCCACAAAGCCGACTGCCTTCATCGTCACGGGTACAGATACCAATGGCTGTGCGAATACAGACACTGTGGTAGTAGGCATAAAACAGAAGACAAGCGTCAATACCCAGGATAGCGGCGAAGTTTGCGCAGGGCAACCGTTTCGGTTACATGCAAGCGGCGCTACCTTATACCACTGGTCGCCGGACTCCACCTTAAGCCAGGCAGACACATCCGACCCCATAGCAAGACCGCTGAAGAGCACCACCTACTTTGTAGTAGCAAAGAAAGGTTCCTGCATTGCCGACACGCAAAAAGTGCGGGTAACCGTGAATCCGCTACCTCAGATAGACGCAGGAAAAGACGAACGCATCATAGCAGGCAACCCAACCCAGCTGCAGGGCTCAGGTACTAATATCCACGACCTGCTCTGGAGCCCTGACTCTGTCTTGTCGTGCAATACATGCTACTCACCCGTAGCAAGGCCATTAATGACCACTACATTCTATCTGCGCGCCTATTCCACAAAAGGATGCGAAGCGACAGACAGCGTCACTATCCGCGTGCTTTGCGACGGCAGCCAGCTATTTATCCCTAATACCTTCACCCCAAATGGCGACGGTCTGAACGACTATTTCTTCCCCAGAGGCAAAGGCATTCCAGCCATTGAATCGATAAGGGTTTTCAGCCGTTGGGGCGAGCTCCTATTTCAGAGAGAAAACTTTGCAGCCAACGACGAATACGCCGGCTGGGACGGCACAGTAAAAGGACGGGCTCTACCCCCGGATGTATACGTATACCTCATCGTGGCCTCCTGTGGCGCCGGTGAGCATGTTACCCTGAAAGGAGATATTACTTTAATGCGCTAAAGGCTGCCTGGTAAAGGCCCCTTTTAGTCATGAAGGGAGCTTTGATATTTCAGTCTTTGAATAATTGGTGTACGAAAGTCGATTGGATTCCTTCCAAAAAGTCCCATAGGGACGATATTTTGGCAGCCCAGAAGACATAATCTTAATTAAAAGTCCCGTTGCGACGACATTATGATAGCATCCTATACGATAATGTCGTCTCTATGTGACTCCTTACAGCAATATGCGCGTTGGTATGCTGCCATACTATCGTTCCTATGGGACTTGGCATCTTTCGTACATCGATGTCTTTGATTGTCCGAGTCAATGTCCACCGGGCAGACACTATTTTTAGCTTTTAATGCCATGTGCCGTTTTGTCTACGCGCTCGTTCTCGCACTTTTCATTGGCGGAAATACAAGAGCATCGAATGCAGACTCTGCTGTCCTCCATGCGCATGTACTAGCCCTGGCAGGCACACCAGGTCAGTATCGCAATGGCCAGGATACAGCAACGCTCAACAGAGCCGCAGCCTACATCTATGATCAAATGCGCACTTTTTGCGACTCTGTAGAGATACAGCCTTACAGCCTACAGGTTGGTAAGCGATATGCCAATCTCATTGCATCATTTGGGCCAAAATATGCACCGCGCATCATAGTTGGTGCTCACTATGATGTCTGCGGCAACCAGATGGGCGCTGACGATAATGCCAGTGGTGTTGCCGGCTTGCTGGAATTGGGCCGTCTATTGAAGGGGGAGCCCACACAAGACTGGAAATACAGGATAGACCTCGTAGCCTACACCCTGGAAGAGCCTCCATACTTCCGCACGCCTGCAATGGGAAGTGCAGTTCATGCATCCTGGCTCGCAGATAACAACATCCCGGTACGCGGCATGATATCGCTCGAAATGATCGGCTACTTCAAGGACGCAAAGCACACGCAGCACTATCCCATAGGCCTTCTGAAGCTGTTTTATGGCAGCCGGGGCAATTACATAACGGTTATCCACAAGATGCATAAAGGCGCATTCGTGCGTTCTTTCCAGAGAGCCTTTAAACGTCCACACCTGGTAAGGACAAAGAAATTCGGTGCACCACGCAGCCTGACCGGCATAGACTTCTCCGACCACCTCAACTATTGGGACCGCGACTGGGCCGCACTCATGATCACAGATACTTCTTTCTTCCGCAATGCCAACTATCATGAAAGCGGAGACACACCAGATACACTTGATTATGCGAGGCTGGCCGCAGTAGTGGAGCAGACATTCAGGGCGCTCCTCTCACAGGTGCAATAAACAATATTGCTTTAGTGCAGCCCGCCTGGCGCCGCCAGCATTTAGCACCATCCTTACTTGCCGTTAATAAGACGTAGAGCTGCTTCCAGCACTTCATCCCGACCCTCCTTAATTCCTTTGATCCCGGGATGCACGACACGGTCAATTTTTACGCCCTTACGTTGGGTCTCTGTCCCGTCGGGGTATAAAACTGCAATGCCCGATATCATCGTTCCTAACCCGCCCGGCAGCGTGATCTCACTTACATTGCCATCCGCGCCTGCTGTGGTGCTTCCCATGGTCAATGCTCCCGGGATGCTCTGAAAAGCCATGGTTTGATACTCTGCGCTGCTTTGGGTCCCCTCGTTGACAAGAATGATGACCTTGCCCTTGTACGCATCACTACTACCACCATTCTCCACAGGGCCTGTCTTTACAAACATGCCTGGCAGATCGGTGCTCCCCCTGGAGAAGTCTGCAAAAGCACTGCTTTCCGCCTTGAGCCATTGGCCATAGGTAAAGGGCATAAAGGAGCCGGGATAGCAGCGGAAATCGATGATCAAAGCCTTTGTATGATGCAGTAAAGCTTTTGCACTGTCGGGGTTGGCATCTTTAATACGGGCAGGATAGATATACCCGATATTGCCCGGAAGTATCTTATAAGGCACCTGCGGATCAAACAGGGCGCGACTATTACTGTCTGACAATTGGGTAGTGGCAAGCACCCTGGGCAACTCCAGTGATATCCGTTTTCCATCCCTCGTAAGCTCTACGGCTACCGTAGGCTTATGACTGCGCAGGAGAAAGCCGCGCAGGTCCACAACGTTGCGAAGCTTGGTAGCATAGTTGGAGGCGGGTGTGAAAGGCAGGAATCGGGTCACCAGGTCTTTTATGGCTACACCGTCAAGGGATTCAATGACATCGCCCCGCTGCACCTTGCCGCGCACGTCGAGGGTATCCTTAAAGAAGCCTGTCACGACCAGTTTGTCCTCTACGAACTGTGCGCGAAAGGGCGTGATGAAAACACCCTTATAGAAGGGCAGCATCGTTGCGCTGCCCCCCAGCCCGGCGTGGCAGTCGTTGACCCTGGCGATGAGCTTCAGGCAAGCTACCTGGTAGGCGGTAGTGTCGGCCGCGCTGCAGAACTCCGGCATGGCATCGGCCAGCACTCTGTTCCAGTCTTCGCCTATGAGGTGCCGGTAAGGGAAGAAGTACTGGATCATATTCCAGTAGCGGTAGAGGGCGAGTAGTCTGATGCCTGCATCCGGATAAGGCAGCCGGCTGTAGTCATACTCATTCCGGAATATAGGATTGGCTACTCCGGGGACGAGGCTGATATAGTAATGTTCTGTGGATTCAGGATCAGGCTTAGACCGATTGCTTAGCATTGAGGTGACCAGGGGAGTGCCGATTGTATGGTAACGGTTGTCCCGGATGTACTCCAACTTAGTGACCAACGATGGCGGAAGATTATCCTTCCTGAACAGGTCACCGTAATCCGGCTGCAGCAATACGTCACTGAATGATGCAGCCGTTTTACACGACCCGCACGGTGGAGGAACACCAAAGCTGTCTACCCAGGATTCAAGCACCTTATTGGCTGCATCCTGATCGGGAGCCGCTAGCACCCGCGGCAATACGCGAAACAGGGCAGCATCCATGTTGTGGCTTCCCTTCTGCACATCTGCATGGTAATACTTGATAAAACCCCATAGCATGCCAAGATTGGTGAGCGACCTGATGTTGCCTGATGTGAGCGTGATATCCCGTATACCACTACCGCCATTATACCCTGTATCGCGGTCGGCAGGAAGCAATTCTCTTGTTGAAAGCTTTGCATCATCTATATCGATACCGTCGAGCGTCACGCTGAAATTGTCGATCCATATTTTGCCTGCGTCGCCTACTATCAATGCTCCCAGAGCGACCCCTTTTGCCTCTGATTCATCATAGGGCAGCTCTATCTCATAGGCGGTCCAATCGGTAGTGCCTGTTACGGGCCTCCGGCCCATATTGTCGAACGCGATAGCACGGCTGGTGCCGTCAACGCGCATCCAGAGCCCGGCCCAACCGCTTACATTTTCGGTCTTCATGTATCCCCTCAACCTGATGGTGTGGCCCTGGTAGGTTCCGGATATGCCATACACTAATGAGGCGAAGTTTTCACCAGCGTGTTTGGAAAGCGAATAGGAATACCTGCCTTCCTGCTTTACAAGCGAATCAAGAGTGGCCGTATCTCCCCCCTTTCCGGATTCTCCCTTGCCTATGCCGGCATGCCATCCCATAGGCTGGCCGGTGTACCGATCCTGTAATTCAAACTTTAGGCGGGCAGCATGCTGCGCCCTGGCACAGCCTATACTGCAAATGATCAGACAGACTAAGCTGAGGCGGGAAAGAGCCTGCATATAAAATAGAGCTGATGCTTACAAATGTAAGCGGCCCTCTACCTCACTTGTATGTGCTGTTGAGGTCCTCTGACCCATCCCAACACATACCGGGTCAGTTCCGCTCAACCCATCCGCGCTTTGCAACCTGCTCCACAATAGAAAGAGGCCACCCTGGGGCGGCCTCTTTTAATTTAAGTCCATCCGACGGTTACTTAATAATCAGCTTGTTTCTGTAGTTCTGGTCACCAATAGTTACTTCCACGAAGTACATACCGGCAGCCGCACCAGTAAGCTGCAGCGTCTGCTTATTGTCGTCGCCATCACGAACTACTCTGTTGTAAATGGTCTTTCCGGCAACATCAGTAACGGTAATGATGGCGTTATCCTCGAGGTAAGGAAGCTCAATCGTGAACGTACCATTATTCGGGTTAGGATAGATTTTCACGTCCGGCCCTACAACATAACCAGCTATCATCTTTGCACCCGCGGCGCACATCTGTCCGCATGCACCGATCTTGTCTCCACTATGGTTGGATAAGTGAGCTGGTACCGCAGAGACGCCTACCAGGAGGGTCTGCTTGTTATTAGGATTGCCCGGAGGAGCATGGCAGATATACACCTGACCAGACTGGCCTGATCCACTGCCGCGGATGTCAAGCACGCAGATAACGATGGTACACGTTGTTGTACAACCAGTGCTTGTCTGGGTTGCTGTAGCGGTAAATGTGTAATTGCCGCCTGCTGTCGGAGTGAAAGTAGGATTAGCACACGTAGTGCAACTCAGGTTAGTAGACGGGCTCCAGGAATAAGTGAATCCAGTGCCGCCGGCAGGTGTTACAGTCAGCTTGGTTGCGCCACTGCCATAGCCCAGATAGATATGCCTTACGTTGCCGTCTGTATAAGTACCGCTGGTTGGTGCAGATGCGATAGAACATGATATGGTGCAGGGAATGACGTTTATGTCAAAAGCCTGCATAACCTGTGCATGACAGTGGTGTTCGATGTCTTCTGCATCCAGTTGTACGTGGTTTAGGCCTACATCAGTCAGGGCAGGTGTGCCGGTTAAGGTGGCGGTTCCATCTCCGTTGTCGGTGAGTGTAAGCCATGCTGGCTTGGCTGTAGCAAGAATTTCCAGGATGTCACCATAGGCAATGTCCGGGTCGCTCACAACGATATTGTAAGTGTAGGTCTGCCCTACGATGGCTGACGTAACCGGTACAGATGTGAAAGCAGGCACGCTGTTCACTACCAGGGTAAAGTTGTGGGTGGTGGTGTGACTGAATCCGTCCGTAGCAGTGTAGACGAAGTTGTGGTCACCATATTGAGAGACTGTTGGCGTCCAGCTCATGGTTGTCTGAACGCTATTGGCTCCCCCAACAGGCAGACTAGGCGAATAACTAACACCGCTCACAGTAGTGGAGGTGCTCAGGGTAACATTCTGATTGACATCTGGTGAATGCACCTGGATGGTTTCCTGATGGAGCGTTCCGGGTGCGATACACTGCCTGCCTGCGAGTGCCGGAGTTGGCGGCACATCAAACACTGGATTCAGACTTACAATGATGGTAACAGAAGTTGTAGTCTGGTTCACGGAATTATCCTCAGCCGTAAAAGTCATAACGCGCGATCCCAGATCAGCCGCTGTCGGCGTCCATGAAAATGCGGTTGTTACTGGATTGCCGCTGGTAGGAAGTGTTGGAACAAAGCTTGATCCTCCCGGCGCACCTACGACATTGAGAGAGACAACATCTCCCGGATCAGTGTCAAGGGCTTTCACAGAGAAGGACAGTGTTTGTCCAGGATGAATATCGTAGGTATGGGCATTAGCCGGAGTAACAGAGTAGTCATACGTCGGAGGGGTAGATGGAGCAACAGTGCGAACCAATATGTCAAGCATTGTAGAGGCGCCAGCGGCGTCTGTTACTACAAAGGCTGCATTGTAAAGATTGCCTGCAGACAGGGCGGAAGTATTAAACGTTACCAGGCCGCTCGAGCTTACGTTCATTCCGGTTGGTTGAGTTTGCGCTCCACCTCCCATTTCTGCTGCCGTAGCAAAGCGGTAGGTCAATGTTTGGTTTTCAGGATCACTGGCTGCAAGCTGGAAAGTTGCTGACGCCTGGCCTGTTTGCACGCTCACTATCGGTGGACTGGTTGTAACGGGACTGTTGTTGATAGGACTGGTCAGTGTTACGACAGTGAAACTTGCAAAATTGGCGTTAGCATTATTCTGAAGTGTCGAGATACGGGCGTTAGACAGGTAAGAGGCTGTGAAGGTTGTGCCTGTACCGCCATACGTGTGGGTGATTGTAGCTTCTCCAAAGAACCAGTCGTCTGTTGTATTGATGCTGGTTACAAGCAGATTGATCGGTACGCTACCCGACCCGTCTCCAAAGTCAAGGTTCACCCCCGAAGAGACGGTATTTCCAAGATTAGGAGGACCCGGATAGAAGGTCCTGCGAAACGCCATCTGGACTTTGAATGATACGTTACGAGGGGATGCCGGATTAGGGATGCTCCAACTAATGTTTCCAAATCGGTAATGCGACGCTTCTGCGTCAAAGCTCAGGAAAAATGCCATTGTAAGCAGTACGATACAACGGAGCGTATGGCCAATACGCACTGTCAACAGCCGGGGTGGTTGTCTCTTCATGGTGGAGAAGGTTTAGTTAATAGATGGTGAATGATAAAAATAACAGGTATGTATTCCTCTTGTCTGACATCGGTCATAGAAATATTATTTCAAAGCGAATTATACAGATTATTAAATTATTGTACGGTGGCAGTCCTTAAACCAAATGATTGCCGGAGTTATACTTTATACCGGTTTCATATTGCCAAATCATTACTCCATCTCTAGGCAGATAAGCAGGCTTCTCTCGTAAACGGGGCACACACACGATGCTCCTTTTCACTAGTATTCAATTAATCCTACTCATGCCTCCTAACAGCCTTCTTACTTCCCTCTTACTGCGGTCTTACTGCGTTGTAACAGCGTTAGGGGTGCGGTCGACTCCCACTTATCCTACTTCGCCCTGACTGTATGGCGAAAGCATAGTAATTCAACTTAAAGCATCGCACCCAATTGCTAACTGATTTGTGACCAATAAAAAAAGCCAGCACTTGCGTGCTGGCTTAAAGAGATAGCGAGGTCTACGGCTTGATAAACAGGGCAGCGATAGCCATCACAGCATCCTTGCCCATTGGCTCATCAAAAGCCTCAGTGGCTGCATTGCTGGATACGCCGAGTGCAGTTACGTCTATTCCAGCCTGCAGGGTGTTGTTCTCTCCTGCATAGGGGGGTTGAGCAGCAGGATTGACGATACCGCTCGTGGCCTGTGTGATCCAGGGCTTGATATTGGCAAAGCCATTCTCGGTGCGCATCTGGCGGAGCTTGGCGGCATGTCGGGCTTCTACGGAGTGCACTTGCAATGCTCCTTGCAGCACGCTATGGTTGCTCATCAGTGCTGGTGCTCCTCCTTTGTAAGCACGCACGCCAAGGTCTTCAAAGGCCTGCGAGAGGCTGAGGAAGGTCACGTAGTTGGTGAACACATCAGCAAAAGGGCCTGCTCCGGTACCCTTGCCGCCGGTGTAGTCGAACTTAGGTGTGTCCGGGACATCGGCGTAAGAGCCGCCAGTGGAGGTGATCATAGTCTCTACAAAAGTGCGGTGGGCACTTTCATTACCCTGGATGAGCTGAATAGACATGAGGTCCTGGGGACGGCCTGCAGGAAAGAGGCTGGTATGTTTGAGGGCTTCGGTATAGAAAGAAGACTCGAGGCGCTCAAGTGTAAGGGCCATCTTTAGCGTGTCAAGGACTGCATCATTCGTCTTGCCATAGGCTTTGTTGAAGAGCGCTCCGAGGGCGAGTGGCAGCGTAGCCATGGTCACCTTAGGCATCCAATTGCGGATGATACGGCGGCGTGTGGATACACGCTCGTAGATCTCCGGATCTGACTCGGCAATGCTATGCAGGATATTGGCGAAGTTCATGTCGATGATTTTGGAAGGTGACGGATTAAGCGGAAGGAAGGTTGTCGGCGTTAAGGTGCTCTGAGAAGTATGGCTGCGCAAGCGCAAGTCCCTGTGCCGGAGTGCGGACCTGGTCTATACGTGAAATAGGATTGAGTGCAGAAGTATCCGCAAAGGAAACAGCCTGTATGAGCTCGCGAATAATGGCAGCATGCCTTGCTTCCACTGAAACGATCTTACCTGCCAGGGTAAGATTGGTGGCACTAGTGAAGAGAATGCCAGTGCCATTGTAGGCGCTTACGCTTAGCTCCTCAAAAGAGCGGGCATTAGTTAGCACGGATGTGCGGCTGGTGAAGTTTATTGCAGACAGATCGATTGTCAAGGCAGGAATGGCGTTGGAGCCCAAAGCTGCCTTGAGCAATGCCTGGTGCGCCAGCTCATGGTCGCGTATGTCGGTCAGGTAAGCCATCTCACGAGCCGTAGCGCCACTATAGAACGGGCCGGTCGCCTGAACATAAAATGCAGCTGTCAGCTGCTTGACTGCATAGAGATAATTGAGTAGTCCCGTGTCGCCCGAGCCAAGACTGATACCGGGATTGGCTTGTGGTACGTAGTCCTCTTCTTTACAGCTAGCCATGCCGGCCAGCAATCCAGCCCCGGCTATGGCACCGGCATAACCAAAGAACCGTCGGCGGGAGATGCCCGAAGCAGTAGTATTTGTTTCGCTCATGATGAAGTGGTGTTATTAGGGAAGATTGAAAGTAGGAGAATGCTGTAATAAAAGCGCTGGACAGTAAGGGGCTAAGATGCTTTGGATAGAGCGCGCATTTGTGCGCAGCTAAAGAAACGGCAAATAGAGGGCAAAAAAAAGAGGCTGCCCTAAGGAAGCCTCTTTTCTAATAATTACTGACCCGATTATGGTATGACGAATGGTGCTACAAACTTTGCAACTTCATCCATAGTCAATGGCTCGTCGAAAGCCTCGCTTGCGAGCTTGTCGTCTATCTGGAAGCCGTTGATGTTAATGATCTCTGTAGCGGCCTGCGTGGTATTTTGCTCACCATCGTAAGCCTTTTGTACGTCCGGGCCGTTGATGCCTGTCTGATTCAGTGTGATCCATGGGCGGATAATAAGATTGTCGGCAAGCGGACTAGGGGTCTGGCTCCGCATCAGACGGATATGTGCCGCGTGGCGCGCCTCAATGGAGTGAATGCGCATCACATTTGTCAGCAGTGCATTGTCGGCCTTCACAGTACCCGTCTGTCCCTTATAAGCACGAACACCTAAGTCTTCAAACGTCTGGGCGAGTGCGAGGAAAGTGCCATAATCATTAAACACCTGCGCGAACTGACCATTGCCGCCATTCTGCGCACCGGTATAGTCGAACTTAGGCATATTGTTAGGCGCAACACCCATACCGTGTAGTACGCCGCTTATGAAGTTGACGTGCTGTAGTTCGTGCTTATAGATCATCTTGATGGCCGGAACCTCAAGGCCGGTCTTGGACGGAATAAGCTGTTGCTTTGGAGGCAGCACATCGGTAGCCTCCAGTGCACGGCGATAGAGTTCACTCTCCAGGTACTCCAGCGCCAATGCGAATTGAAGCACATCGACAATCGCATCATTCGTCTTGCCATAGGCCTTATTGAACAAAGCGCCAAGGGCCAAAGGCAATGCAGCCAGAGACACACGGCGCCCCCAGTTCTTGATCACCTTACGCCGATCACTGGTGCGTTCATACACCTCCGGATCCAGCCGTTCTATTTCAGAGAGAATGTTAGAAAAGTTCATGTTGGACGAAGCGTAGATTTAATTAGCTGGTAGGAAGATTTTTAGGGTTCAGGCGCTCCTTGATGTAAGCATTTGCCAGGAAGAGCACGTCGCTGGGATCACGAACAAAGTCCATCCCGTTGGAATCCACAAACGAATCCTCGGTGAACGTACCCATCTGGATCAGGTCGCGGATAAGCGCTGAGTGTCGTGCTTCTACAGACACGATCTTGCCCACGACCTCAAGGAAAGTATCGTTGCCAACCAGTTTGGCAGCGCCATTGTATGCGCTTACGCTCAGGTCTTCAAAGAACTTAGCTGTATCCAATACGGAGGTGCGCTTATTGAAGTCTATACCGTCAAAGACAGGCGTCAGATCCTGAATAGCGCCTCCGCTGAGCAGCTTCCTGAAGAACTCACGGTGAGCCAATTCATGGTCGCGTATTTCTGACATGAAAACCATTTCGGAGGCCGTCATGCCATTATAAGGCTTCAGAATGACCCTGGTATAAAATGCGGCCTGCAACTGGGACTGCACATATAAAAGGTTCAGGACACCAATATCGCCACCCCCAAGATCAAGGGCACCGTCCATGGGATCTTCCTCTTTTTTGCAGGCAATATTGCTGGCCAGCAGGCCAACACCTGCCAAGGCCCCGGCGTACCCGAGAAAGCGGCGCCGCGATACCGATGGAGTAGCGTCGCTTGTCAAAGTCTTTTGCTCATTCATGCGTACAGTAAATGAAATTGATGGTTTGGTAGAAGGTTCGCGGGTGGGCCCGCGGGCTTGTAAGATACGGCTTGATTGCAAAGCAAAGTACTGGACATAAAAAATCCAAATACCTGGCTCTGCCTAAATGTACAAAGCCATCCTCAAGGGATGGCTTTGTACTGGAGTTTATCGGGTTAGCTTTTCTTAGTTCTTGCCGAGTATAAATACGAAAGGAAGGTGGGCACGATTGGTCAGCGCCGCACGCACTTTCTTGGGAGTCCGATGGAACTTGTAGCGCTGCAGGTCAGCTACTTCATGATAAGCGGAGAGCGTTCGGCCGCGCAGGGCATGCCGCATGTAGGAGGAGAGAAAGACAGCAGAGGCAACATCAGCTGCTATGATGTCGTTCAAGTAGTGCATCCAAACCTTATCCTGACCGCTCCACATAACTCATTGCATTTAATGAAGTGAAAGATTCTTAACGGTGGTGCCTGGGTAGGTTTACTCGGTTAAGGTCTGCACCGCATCCGCATTTCTTACTGGTACTACAACTTTGTGCCAAGGTCATCAAACCCGCTACAAGAATGATGATTACAGCCCGGCGATTCCATATTTTCTGAAGCATTTGCGACGTTCCTTAATACTACTGAGGTCAAATATACTTTTGCAAAAATAGCGCCGCCTAATGCCCGCATCAGCCAAACGTATCTTAATTGCACCACTGGACTGGGGGCTGGGGCACACCACGCGTTGTGTGCCGGTAATCCGGCAGTTGCAACGGCTTGGGCACGACATAGTATTTGCTGGAGACGAGAGGCAGCAGACATGGATAAGGCAGTCGTTTCCACGAATAGACACTGTTTTCCTGGAAGGTTATAGGGTACGCTATAGCCGACGGGCGTTAATGTTTACGATCTTATGGCAATTGCCCCGCTTGCTTAACACGATCCGACAGGAGCATGCCTGGCTTCTGGACCTGGTGAAGCGGGAGAGGATAGACGGTATTATCTCAGATAATCGTTACGGACTTTGGCATCCGCAAAGGCCGTCCGTTATACTTACGCATCAACTGGCTGTTCATACGGGCTTAGGGACCGGGTCAGAGGCAGCAGTCCGGCAGATGCACTATCGGTATCTCAATCGTTTTGGTGAAGTCTGGATTCCTGACCTGCCCGGTGGAGAGAATCTCGCGGGTAAGCTCTCGCATCCAGATCAGTTGCCGCCCGGCGCCCGGTATATAGGATGGTTGTCTCAATTCGAACAACCCAAGGAGATGGGGGCGGGAAGACATGTACTTGTCCTGCTGTCAGGACCGGAGCCGCAACGCAGCATACTTGCAGATAGGCTTTGGGCTCAAGCCATACAAATACGGCAGCCTGTAGCATTTGTAGAAGGCAAAGGGGGGGCAATGCGGCAGGATATACCCCCACATATCCGCCATATTCCTCTCGCAGATACAAAGAGCCTGCAGGCGCTTTTGGAAGAAGCATCGCTTGTTGTCTGTCGCAGTGGTTACTCTACTTTGATGGACCTGGCCAGGCTTGGCAAGCTGGCCGTGCTCATCCCTACACCCGGCCAGACAGAACAGGAATACCTTGCGAAAACGCTGGCAGCAGAAGGAGTTTTCTATGCCATGAGACAGTCAGAGGCCTCACTTCAGATGGCAATTGAGCTGGCTGAAAGTGGGAATAGAATGGGCATACATAGCACTCAGGGCGAAGATCTACTCCTGCCTGCATTGGAACAGTGGTCGGCTAAGCTCTAGGAGGCAGTCAAAAAATTCTTTCTTTACATCATCGCTTCTGTCACGCACATAAAGGATTACCGGGGCACTCGGTTACTGGACAGTCGTCTTGTCTTTGCACTTTTCTGGGTGGTGCTTTTTGTGCTTTACCTGCCGGCCGCAAAGGCTGGTTGGGTGAGTGACACACTGGGTTGGCTGCAAGCGATACGCACACAGTCCTTCTCTGACTATGTTGCCAGAAAAGGTTTTGGTGTTCCGAGCTTTTACCAGCTTACGCAGATCGTTACGTGGTGTCTTTACCAGGTGTTTGGGATCAATGCCTGGGCGTGGCATCTGCTGCAATTGAGTCTTCACGCTGTCAACTCCCTTCTGCTTTTTACACTGCTTAGAGGCCTGTTTTGGGATAGCGAAGTGCGTGGTGGAGAGGTTCTGGCATTTGTGGTTGCCAGCCTGTTCTGTACCTCGCCCTACGTAAGCGAGGTTATTGTCTGGGAAGCGGCTTATCATTTCTTGCAAGGGATGCTACTGCTGTTGGCGCAACTGCATTTGCTGCGCCGATTGCTGCATGGGCGAGGCAAGTACCCGTCTGCTATAGCCATTGTTCTCTTTACACTTTCCCTGTTCTCGCTGGAGTATTTCTATCTGGTGCCTCTGCTTCATGCGGTCTTTTGTGTCTATTACTGGTATGCTTTAGGATGGGATAAGGCAGTGATCAGGAGGGCCTGGCTGACGCTGATTATCCCTCAGGCTGGCTTGCTGGTGCTTTACTTCATTGGCCTTCGTGTGTTCGCCGGAGCTACCACGGGTAGGCTAGGGAATGCATGGATGCAGTTGCCGATCACCTATTATCTGGTGAAGCCGCCGGAGAACTTATTCCACCTGCTGGGGGGACGGTTTTTACCGCAGGCCTGGCGGACAGCCTTCTATCATGTGTGCAGTAGCTACGCCGGTGCCGGTGTCTTTTACTTATCAGTTGCCGGGCTGGTTGGATATATACTCTTGCGCTTCAGGAGAATGAAGCAGCGGATGCAGTTGATTAGTCTCCTGATTGTATGTCTGCTGTTGAGCCTCGTGCTCGTTACACCATTGTGGTTTCCGGAAAGGCTCCTTCTTGTGGGCGACCGCTATCTCTATCTGCTCCTTCCTCCTTTTTTTGCTTTGCTGGTTTTGCTGATAGCAACGCTGGTGGGGAAGCCGGTGGTGCAGAGCGCTATGTTTGTAGTGCTATTGTTTCAAATGCTTTTAACCTACACGCTGAACAGCCTCTGGAAGGAATCGAATGAGCTCATTACTAAACTGCAACAGAAGCTTAGTGATGCACCGGACAAGATCACCATTTTGCTGAACAATCCGGTTTCTCTACAGGGGGCGCTGATGCTCGGGGCTGGAGATGATGGGGAGGGGAGGCTGATGCATAATCTCTTTTATGCGGATACGATCAAGGGGGTCATGTATGATGCTCCGGCTCAGAACCTGCTTCATGCAACAGATAGCGTTCGCATTCAGGCTATGGACAGCCAGACAGTGAAGGTTTCGCTGACTCAGTCTGGTGCCTTTTGGCAGTATAGCACTGATGTTGCGAAGTCTTTTAGCAACGAGGACTTTTCTGTGCGGGTGGATGATCCGGACTGTTGTTATGTGCTTCACCTCAACGGGCAGGCGGACCGATACCGGCTGCTCTATCAGCAGGGGGGAATATGGCATGAGTTTCACATGCCGGTGACGGGCAAGCAAATGCCTTAGCTGTACCTTTGCCGCCGTCTATGGTGAAAGTTGCGCTGATAGCTAAGGAGGAATCCTTGCCGGCCGTGGTTACCCGGCTCGCGGGTGCTCAGCCGCAAAAGGAGGATGCTTTTGATATTGGCGCTTTCCTGCGCGTGGAGCGTTATCGTATTCCCGGTACGGACATGCTGCCTGAGGAGCGTGGTGCCCTGATGTGCCTTCCTGTTAGCGACGATGCATTTAGCCTGCAGTTGGCTTATGTGCTTGAAGGGGAGGAGGGAGCTGAGGCGGTCTGTCTGCAGGTAGATCCTGAGTTCTTTGCACAGTGGCCCAGTACGGTATTTAGCAAGGAAGCTGCGTTTCGCTTTGACCATACGGCCGAGCATGAGCTGCGCCTGGATGCTGCGTCTTCCAGCCTGGTAATGCAGTTAATAGCTCCAAGGTCTTCGGGCTTTGGGGAAACCCTGCACCAGATGGAGATAGCACTGCACCTGCTGCGCAAGGCTATTGAGCAGGTAAGCCATCCCTTTGCACCCTGTCCGGTACCGGCCTGCCGCTTTCTCGCCCATGAGAGCGAGCGGGAAAAAATACTTAAGGCACGGGATATTCTGGACGCACATTATGATGAGAAGCTGACGATAAAAGCCCTGGCCCGCAAGGTGGCTATGAATGAGTGCTATCTGAAGAAGGGCTTTAAGACCCTCACAGGATCAACTATTCATGAGTATACCGCCGCCAGACGCATCTCGACCGCTAAGCACATGCTTCAGGCAGAAGGTCTGTCGGTGACTGAGGTTGCCGCCAAACTGGGCTACAGCAGTATCTCACATTTCAGTACTGCTTTTAAGAAGGCAACTGGCTTGAAGCCTTGTGAGCTGCTGTCGTAAGCCTACGGACAGGGTATATTGCCCTTGTTATTCCCTTTAAATGTATTAGACAAGTAATGTCACTCCCTTTGGAGTTGTACTACTATATGCTTTGGACGTCGTTAGACCATAGGTAGACTATGGTTAGACCATGGTTAGAATACGGTTAGTATGGAGTTACTATGGAGTTAGTATGGAATTACTATGGAGTTCGTATGGAGTTACTGTGGAGTAAGTCCGGCGTAGTATGCATTCCACAATGCTTTTTATTAATGAATTTCAGTTTGCGCCCGAGGACTTGGGGCGCTTTGGCGTGGAACATTCTAAACAGCAGAATTTCTGACAGAAGGAAGGCTAGCGTACGAACCTGCCTATGACCGGGAAGCTTTTTAGCTCAGAGCGTTCTACCCTCCAAACCAATGCCATAAAGGCCAGCATGAACAGGCACCCACTAACAAAGCGGATGGGGAAGGAAGGGGTCAATGCATACATGCCTCGTTGTAGGAGGAAGAGCACGATGATCACCCCGAGATAGCTGGCCAGCTTCTTTGTGGCATAGGGTACGGGGAAGTATTTCTGTCCTGCTATGTAAGAAATGACCATCATGCTGGTATAGCAAATAAAGGTAGCCCAGGCGCAGGCCCACATACCATATTGCGGGATGAACGTGATGTTGATGAGAATGGTAAGCGCTGCGCCGAAGAGCGTAATGGCGATGCCCCAGTAGAGCTTAGCTGTGAGCTTGTACCAGATAGCGAGATTGTAGTAGATGCCCAGTGCCACATTTGCCAACAGCAGAATAGGTACGACGCCAAGGCCGACACGGTAGGATGGGCCTTCAATGTACTTCCATATGTCAAGGAATAGCACTGTTGCGAGGAATGCGAAGCATACCGTTATCACAAACCACTTCATGACGCGGGCGTAGGTTTTCGGGGCGTTGCGGTCTGCGCTCTGGCTGAAGAAGAAGGGCTCGGCGGCCATCTGGAAGGCTCGTATGAAGAGCGTGATGATGATGGCCAGTTTATAATTACTGTTGTAAATGCCTACAGCTTCCTTGGCTTGGGTGACCGTTCCTGAGTAGTATTGCTGGAGGAGCTTACGGTCGAGCGTTTCATTGATCACTCCGCCGAGGCCGATGATCACGAATGGCAGGGAATAGGCGAGAATAGTGCGCAGTAAAGCTGCATCTATCTTAAAGCGGAAAATGCTCCATTCGCGGTAGAGCGCGAGGAACACAAAGATGTTTTGGACGACATTGGCCAGCAGAACAAAGCCTGTGGCTGTGTATTGATGATACCAGTTGGAGAAAAAGCTATGCGGATGGGCAGCTACCCATTTGGGTGCAAGCCCTACGAGGATGATAACGCTGCAGAGATTGATGATGATGCCGCCCAATCTTATGAACGCAAACTTCCGTGGCCGTCCTTCTTCCCGCAGCCGCGCAAAGGGGATTGTAGTCAGTGCATCCAGCCCGATGATGATGATGGCCCAGGTGACGTATTCAGGATGAGCGGTGAGGGCTGTGAATGACGCAAGCGGCATCCTGAAAAACCAGAGCGTGAAGCCGAGCAGTATTGTGGAGATGAGCAGGCTGCCGAAGGTTGTCTGGAAAAGGCCTTCTTTGTCTACCGCCTTGCTGGAAAAGCGGAAATAGGCCGTGGACATCCCATAGGTAAAGACCGCATTGGCAAACGGGATCAGCGAATACAGGAGCGCCAGTTCACCAAAATTGGCGCGGCCCTTGCTGTCGTTGAGCAGGTAGGTGAGAATGGGATTCTGCAGGAAGTTGATCATCTGCGCCGCAATCGTGCTGACGCCATACCACATCGTTTGTCCTGCGAGATTCTTAATGGAAGCCATCCGGCTGCAAGGTATCCCCAAGCGCGTGAATGTGCTGCCAATAAAGCGAGCTTCTTTTTCAGCGCGCTATGGTGAAGGGTTTGTTTACCGTCGCACCATTACCTGCTATGATCATCATATAGTTTCCGACCTTAAGGCGGGAAACATCCAGCTCAGCAGTGTAGCACCCGGCGGGCACTCGCTTATGAAACCAGAGGCCCGGCTGATCTGACAGACCAATAATGGACACTGATAGATGATCTGGTTTATCCAATGAAACCGAAAGGTTGAGACTTTCAGTGGCTGGTAAGGGGTTAAGGTGGACATTAGCAATGCTCAGACCGTCACGCTCTTTGCCTAAGCTATCACTGAAAGTATTATTCTGCGGCGGCCTATCCTGTGCATGCAGCGAGCAGGATGCTATAATCAACAGGAAAAGAGAAATGATCTTTGGTGTCATAGGCCGTTTGTTCAGATACCTATAACAAATTTCCGTCTTTTCTTAAGACGGAGCTATATAAACTATTTGTCAGGCGGCTTCTATTTATCCGACGGCGTAAGCGGCGTTATCCGTCCTAATTTTGAGCTCACGACATGCAGCAGTACCTGAACCTCCTCCGCCATATCCTCGACACCGGTGTTCACAAGAGCGACCGTACCGGTACGGGGACTATTTCTGTCTTTGGCTACCAGATGCGTTTTGATCTGGCAGAGGGTTTTCCGATGGTGACCACTAAGAAGCTTCACTTGAAGAGTATTATCCACGAGCTGCTGTGGTTCCTGAATGGCGATACCAATATTGCCTATCTGAAGGAGAAGGGTGTAGGCATCTGGGATGAATGGGCTGATGAAAATGGCAATCTGGGGCCTGTGTATGGTTACCAATGGCGTAGCTGGACTGGCGCTGATGGCCAGACGTATGACCAGATCAAGAATGTTGTTGAAGAGATCAAACGCAATCCGGACAGCCGCCGCCTGATCGTCTCCGCATGGAATGTAGCTGACCTGCCTAAGATGGCCCTGAGCCCTTGCCACGCCCTATTCCAGTTTTATGTGGCGGATGGAAAGCTGAGCTGCCAGCTTTACCAGCGCAGCGCGGATGTCTTTTTGGGCGTACCATTCAATATTGCCTCCTATGCGTTGCTGACGATGATGATGGCGCAGGTTTGCGGGCTGCAGCCGGGAGAGTTCATTCACACTTTTGGCGATGTGCATCTTTATAGCAATCACGTAGAGCAGGCACAGCTGCAGCTTACGCGCACGCCTTATCCGCTACCACAGATGAAGCTGAATCCTGAAGTGAAGGACATCTTCTCCTTCAAGTTTGAGGATTTTACATTGGAAAACTACCAGTCGCACCCACATATTAAGGCGCCGGTAGCAGTTTAAGGCCTTAACGTGCCTTCTACGCCGTCATCCATCGTCTTACCAGTTACCATAGAGGCCGCCAACTTGGCCCATTGCACAACCTTATTATGCTTGGTGTCCCAGTAGCGTGCTTCCTGAGGCGTCACGGCGATTATAGTAACGTCTGGATCATCAGGTCCGCCCTGAAACCAGATCTCTGCAAACTTGTTCCATAGCTCTTTGATCTTTTCTTTATCCTGTGAGATACTGGCAGTGCCGTACACACTCAGGTATTCGCTGCTGCCATTATTGGCAAAGAATAGCTGGACGTTGGAGTCCTGTTGCAGTTGATCATTCTTGTTAGAAGATGCGGCACTAAAGAAATAGAAAGAGCCGTCGCTTTCCACTGTCTGCAGTGCCATAGGCCTCGTAGGCAGCGGACGGCTGTCCGTGAGTGTAGTAAAGAAACAGGTACGAGCAGCTTCAGCCAGCTCCTTCATCTTCTGAATGGCTTCAGCACCGCTGAGGTCTTGAATATGGTTGTCTTCGTCGTGACGTTGGTCTTGCATGGTCAGGAAATTTGCCCAACCATCGTTAAACGATAGTGCCAGCGCTGAACGGTTTTAAGACTTGTTCAAAAGCAAAAGTGCCCGGCCTAAAGAATGTTCAACAGACCGGGCAGCAGTCAGATTTCGCATCGCTTAAAGTGCTTCCTGCCCTTGCAGCAAGTCTTCAAAGCTCTCCCTGCGCCGGATCAGCTTCACTTCTCCATTCTTCAGCATCACCTCCGCAGGACGGGTACGCGAATTAAAGCGACTGCTCATCTCAAAACCATAAGCACCAGCATTGTGGAATGCGAGGATGTCGCCTTCCCTTATTTCAGCAATCACACGGTCCCAGGCGAAGGTGTCTGTCTCGCAGATATTCCCTACAACCGTATAAATACGCTCCGGCCCTTTTGGGTTGGAGATGTTGGTGATGTGATGATAGGCATCGTAGAACATGGGGCGGATAAGATGGTTGAAGCCCGAATCCACACCAGCAAAAACAGTAGCTGTCGTCTGCTTCACCACATTAACACTCACAAGGAAAGTTCCACTTTCGCTTACCAGATATTTCCCTGGCTCGAACCACACTTCCAGGGTGCGACCGTATTCAGCCTCAAAATTCTTAAACGCTTCCGCTACCTCCCGGCCCAGACGTGCAACATCTGTAGCCCCATCGCCTTCGCGGTAAGGCACCTTAAATCCGGAACCCAGATCGATATACTCAAGTGCCGGAAAGCGGGTAGCAATATCCAGCATTACTTCCAGTCCCTGAATAAACACGCCCACATCCTTAATCTCAGAACCCGTGTGCATATGCAGCCCCTGCACGTGAAGGCCCGTAGCCTTTACAATACGCTCAATATGGCGCACCTGGTGGATAGAAATGCCAAACTTGGAGTCGATATGGCCGGTAGAGATCTTATAGTTACCTCCTGCTTCAATGTGCGGATTGATGCGGATGAGGATAGGATAAGAGCCGCCAAAGCGATTACCAAACTGCTCCAGGATAGAAAGGTTGTCAATATTGATGTGCACGCCCAGCTCCTTTGCTTCCAGGAATTCTGAAAACGCCACACTGTTGGGTGTGTAAAGGATTTGCTCTGGCTTGAAGCCTGCGTGAAGGCCCAGCCTCACTTCATTAATGCTCACACAATCCAGTCCTGCCCCAAGCGTGTGCAGATGGCGGAGGATGTGGATATTGGAAAGCGCCTTACATGCGTAGAAAAATTTAGTTGGGTGCCCCGCAAAGGATTGTTGGAGGCCATTCCACTGTTTGGCAATGACGTCAGCATCATAGACATAGAGTGGGGTGCCGTAAGTACCGGCAAGATTGCGGAGGACTTCGTAATTCATAACGGGCGCAAAGGTACACTGGGGATGGCGGCGTAACTTGCGCCCCGTTCGCCATGCAGCTCCCTGCCGGTAAAAAAGTCTATTTCGCTTCCGACTTCCACCTTGGCATCCCCAACCGTGAAGCCTCTCTTGCCCGCGAGCGCCGCCTGTGCCGCTGGATGGATGAGATACGCAAGGACGCCGCGATACTTTATCTCGTGGGCGACCTTTTTGACGTCTGGTTTGAATACAGGAATGTCATCCCGAAAGGTCACACGCGTTTTCTTGGAAAACTTGCTGAATTGCGCGACAGCGGCTTAGCCATTGAGGCTTTCACGGGTAATCATGACCTGTGGATGCGTGGATACTTTGAGGAAGAATTGGACATTCCGGTATATCACGAGCCGATTCGCCGAGAGTATAATGGAAAGCAGTTTCTCATTGCTCATGGTGACGGACTCGGTCCTGGCGACCACGGCTATAAACTGCTGAAGAAAGTGTTGCGCAATCCTGCCTCCCAATGGCTGTATCGTCGGATACATCCGGATACAGGCGTCGGCCTGGCAGGCTGGGCAAGCCGCCTTGGGCCAAAGCATGAAGAAGGCGCGGAGGAAGTTTTCCAGGGACCTGAAAAGGAATTCCTTGTGCAGTATTGTCTGGAATTCCTGAAGCATGAAAAAATGGATTACTTCATCTTCGGTCACCGCCACCTCGCTTTGGACTATCCATTAACCGGTGGGGCACGCTACATTAATCTCGGCGACTGGATTCGCTATAATAGTTATGCTGTCTTTGATGGCAGTGATCTTCAACTAAAATACTTTACTGAAAACGAAACCGTGTGAAACGACTTGTACTAATCCGTCACGCCAAAAGCAGCTGGGCGAATCCGCTACAGAGCGACTTTGATCGTCCGCTGAACGATCGTGGCGAACATGATGCGCCGATGATGGGCGAACGATTGAAGAAGGCAGGAATAACGCCCGACCTGTTTATCGCAAGCACTGCAAAGCGCGCTTCACAAACCGCAAAGCGTGTGTCAAAAGCTGTGGGCTATGACACGGATAAGATTGAATGGCGCGAGGAATTATACCACTGCGTGCCTTCTGTGTTTGAGGAAGTCATATATGGGGTGGACGATAAGGTGGACACTTTATTTATAGTGGCGCACAACCCCGGGATCTCAGAATTTGCTGCCGCACTGGACAACACCAGGGCCATCCACCATATGCCTACCTGTGCTGTGGCAGGATTTGAAATAGAAATAACCCGCTGGACGGATTTTAACTTAGGAAAGAAGACGACCTTCCTGTACGATACGCCGAAGAAAGAACATGAGTAAAACGCTACCTACCCCTGAAGAAATTGTTGAGCAGCTTTATGAGGAGCATTTTGGAGAAGCCCCTAAGGAAACATCTGCCTTGCCCGTTTCCGGCTCCGACCGCCGCTACTTTCGCCTTGAAGGAAGCAAGGGAACTGTAATTGGTACGGTCAATGCCAAGGTGGCGGAGAACAACAGCTATTTCTATTTCACCGAGCTCTTCCGCAAGCACGGCATTAATGTGCCGGAAGTATATCGCGTCGCAAAGGATCGTCGCTCTTATCTGCAGCAGGATGTTGGGCACACTTCGCTCTTTGACATGTTGTTGAAAGAAGGTCAGACCGCTGGTATCAAGAAGCTCTACAAAGCAAGCCTGGAGCAATTGGCCAAGCTGCAATGGATAGCTGGTCGTGAAACAGATTTCAACCAGTGCTTTTCCACGAAGCAGTTCAATGAGGAGGCTATTATGGCTGACCTCTTGTACTTCAAATACTACTTCGCCGATCTGCAAAAGCTGCACTATGACCGCGCGACGCTCATGGACGAAATGCAGCGCTGGAGCCGTGAGTTGGGCCGCATGCAGCCCCTCACGCTCATGTATCGCGACTTCCAGAGCCGAAACATCATGGTGCACGAGGGCAAGGTCTGGTTTATAGATTATCAGGGCTCTATGCAGGGGCCACCGCAATATGATGTGGCTTCTCTGCTGTGGCAGGCAAAAGCACAGTTGTCAGACGCCTGGAAGGAAGAGTTGTTGACCAGCTATATCACCAGCGTGAACGCACTGCCTACACCGCGCGTGGAAGAAGTCTACTTCCGCAAGGGCTATGCGCAGATTGTGTTGCTACGCCTGCTGCAGGTGTTGGGCGCCTATGGCTTCCGCGGACTGTTGGAACGCAAGCCTCACTTTGTTACAAGCATTGGGCCTGCATTGAAGAATCTCTCCGCATTTCTTGCGGATCATCCGCAGCTACCAGCCTATCCTGAAATGCGCTCTCTGCTGGAGAAGATTTGCAGCAAGCAGATGCAGGAACGCTATGCAACGCCGGTGCCGCCGGAAGGCAATAAGCTCGTTGTTAACATCTGCTCCTTCTCCTACAAGAAGGGAATTCCTAAGGACCGCAGTGCGCATGGCGGTGGCTATGTATTTGATTGTCGTGGCCTGCTGAATCCGGGTCGTTATGCGGCCTACAAATTCCAGAGTGGACTGGACGAGCCGGTGAGGCATTTCCTGGAACGTGAGACAAGGATGCCGGAGTTTCTGGAGCATGTCTACTCGCTTGTTTCCTTGAATGTGGAAGACTACATCGTACGTGGTTTTGAAAACCTGAGTGTTGCTTTTGGTTGCACTGGCGGACAGCACCGTAGTGTATACGCAGCAGGAAAGCTAGCTGCGTATCTGCAAGGCAGATACAAGGTAGCCGTTGTTGTTACGCATCTCAACATGGAGCATTGGTTGAAGGGTGAGCCGCAGGAAGGGGCTTAAAGCTGTACGATGAAAGAAAAGGATGAAGAGGCGCTGAAGAAGCTGCTCGATGAGCGTGTAGCACTTTACAATACACCCGCCTTCATTCCTGCAGATCCGATCTCTATCCCGCATCGCTTCTCCAAAAAGCAGGACATAGAAATAGCAGGCTTCTTCGCGGCTACTCTGGCATGGGGCATCCGCACCACCATCATCAACAACTGCACCCGACTGATGCAGTGGATGGATGGCGCGCCGCATGATTTCATCCTACATCATCAGCCCGAAGATTTAAAGAAGATGCTCGGCTTCGCCCACCGCACCTTCAATGCAACCGACCTGCTCTATTTCATTGAAACGCTGCAACGGCATTACCAACAGTACAATTCCCTGGAGGATGCATTTGTGCCGCAGGATTCCTTTCAGGGAGACAATGTCGGCCCCGCGCTGATTCGGTTTCACAACTACTTCTTCTCAGGCGAGCATCCAGAGCACACCCGCAAGCATGTAAGTACGCCTGCGCGTGGGTCAGCCTGCAAGCGTCTCTGCATGTTCCTGCGCTGGATGGTTAGACAGGACGCCGCCGGTGTAGACTTCGGTATCTGGAATAAGATCCATTCCGCGCAGCTTATTTGTCCGTTGGATGTGCACGTGGCGCGTGTTGCACATCGTCTTGGGCTTATTACCGGGGAAAAAGCCAATTGGCGCAGCGCACTGGAGCTTACCAATATACTGCGCCAATGGCGTCCCAATGATCCGGCTGTCTATGATTATGCCCTCTTTGGCTTAGGCGTAGAAGAACGGTTTTGACAACTAATAGCCCAATTTCCACCATCCTTTGACCCGGTCCTCACCCGGGTTTAGCCGGGGTCTGACCCGGGGTTCACCCGGGTCAGCAACGTCGCAGAGTCCATCCAGGAACCCATCAGGGCGTAATTACATACTTCCCAAACATTGGTATTATTTTAACCCAAACACCCTTTAACTGCCTTCTTACTTCGGTCTAACAGCGTTGCTACAGAGGTGTAACAGCGTTGTAACAGCGTTATTACTCCCACTTCGAGAAGAGCCTCCCACCTAAACCTATCAATTAATAATCATATTACAGGTCGTTTATGCAAACGCAAGCTCACGTTCCAGTGTAGCCGTCTTTTTAGGCACATGCGAGACTATAGCATCCGGATACAGGATCAACGAAGTGCCCGGGCGCTTCCACCAATCGCTTTCCACAAGCTTACTGAAGTGAATAACGCCTACCACCGCACATCTCCGGTCATTGCTGGTCCATTCCTCAATGCGGTCGAATAGCTCATGAGGCACCTGGAATAGTCCATCAAACGAGACATAGGCACGGAGGAAGAAATCATTGGTCAGTTGAGCCGGCTTTTGATTGTAGCGCTTCTTGTACTCGTACTTATACCCATAGCGTAGTGCCGACAGATCCGACAGAACAGCAGAAGCTGTGGCTACGCCGCCTGCCCCCTTGCCGTAAAAGAACTGCTGTTCTGCAAAACCACTTTCAATCACTACGCCATTGTACTCATTGTGCACCGTGTGCAGCAGATGATTAGTTGGCACGAATTGCGGCAACACATAGGCAGCAACCTTTCCGGTCGGCAGCTTGCGCGCAGAAGCCACGAGCTTAATGGTCCAGCGTTTTTCCCCGGCGACAACAGCATCCTGCTCATGTAGCGATTGAATCCCCGTGTAGGTCAGTGCCTCGGGTGAGGTAGCGATGCCGTAGGCATGGGTGAGCAGTATGCTAAGTTTATTGGCTGCATCGGTTCCGTTCACATCCAGGGAAGGATCGCTCTCTGCGAAGCCTGCAAGCTGTGCCTCTTCTAAAGCCGCATCAAAGCTTAGACCTTCGTTGGCAACCTTCGTTAGGATGTAATTCGTAGAACCATTGACGATGCCCTGAATGCCTTGCAGCAGGTCGTTATCGTAATATTCCTCTAGGTTCCGAATTACAGGAATTGAAGCACAAGCGGCAGCTTCGTATAGGAAAGGAGAGCCGGTTTCCTGCTGGATGCTTAGCAGTTCCTCCAGATGTTCAGCAATCATTTTTTTATTAGCGCTGACAACAGCTTTTCCTGCACGCAGTGCCGTGTTTACTATTTCAAATGCAGCTTCTGCATCGTCAATGAGTTCAATGATGACGTTGATGCTCTGATCCTGAAGGAGCTCGTCAGCATTTGTTGTGAAGAGTTCGGACGGCGCGTTGCGCTTCTTCTCCGGATAGCGGATGGCCACCTTGACGATCTCGGTGTGCAGTGAAGGAGTATCCTGAAGCACATGATAAAGGCTTTCGCCTACGGTACCAAAGCCAAAGAGGCCGATGCGGTTAAGGTGAATAGACATGGTTGGACAGTTGTTGGACAGATGTTGGAAAATTGTTGGACAGTTGTTGAAACTATTAGGCGTATTGTAGTTGGGATTTTGCAGTGTCGATTTGTACTTGAAGCGCATTCAATGCCTGCTCAAGATCTGCGATGAGGTCTTGTGCATCTTCCAATCCCACACTCAGGCGAATGAGGCTATCAGCCACGCCTCCACTCCGGCGGCGCTCTGCCGGGATGCTTTTATGGGTCATTGTTGCCGGGTGACAACACAAGCTCTTCACGCCTCCAAGGCTTTCCGCCAATTTGAAGAGCTGCGTATTACAGACGACGGCCTTTGCTGCATCTTCTGTGTCTTGCTTCAGGGTGAAGGAGACAATTCCCCCAAATCCACTTTGCTGTTTTGCGGCAATCTCATGATTGTTGTGGGTGACAAGGCCAGGATAGTAAACGCTTTCTACCGATGGATGTGTTTGGAGGAAAGTCGCCACAGCAGCGGCATTACTACAATGCTTTTCTACACGCAGGTGCAGCGTCTCAATTCCGCGAATCACCAGCCAGCTATCGTGCGGAGCAAGGATAGCGCCACAGGCATTCTGGATAAAGCGGATTTGTTCACCAAGCTCCTTCGTCTTCGTGACGACAAGACCGGCAATCAGATCACTATGCCCGCCAAGGTACTTCGTGGCGCTATGAATGACGATGTCCGCACCAAGTTTGATAGGCTGCTGCAATGCCGGCGAGGCAAAAGTGTTATCCACACAAAGTAGGCAGCCGTTGGCATGCGCAATACGTGCAATCGCTTCAATATCGCTGATCTTCAGCGTTGGATTCGTCGGTGTCTCCAGCCACACCAGCTTTGTTTCCGGCGTAATAGCGTCCAGAACATTCGATGCGTCAGTCGTATCCACATAGCGGATCTTGATGCCAAACTTGCTCCAGATATGGGTGAACTGGCGGAAGGCGCCGCCATAGATATCATCCACGGCAAGAATTTCATCCCCGCATTGCAGCAGTTTGACCACAGCGTCGATAGCTGCAAGTCCAGACGCAAATGCACTACCCGAAGCACCACCCTCTAATTGGGCAATGAGGTCTTCCAGAACTGCGCGTGTAGGATTGCCCGTCCGGGCATAGTCATAGCCCTTGTTCACACCAGGCGCTTCCTGCACATAGGTAGAAGTCTGGTAGATGGGAACAGAGATAGCGCCGGTCTGCTGGTCAACAGGGATGCTGTGGATGAGTGTGGTTGTGTTGCTGAGATTGCTCATGACTTTTCGGTTTTTATGGTTGGTTTTGGTTTGCGAGTGTTTGGATCCTTCGCACGCACCAACTCACCCGAAAAGTGTGACCATCAAAAACGCCCTTCCTCTATCCCGCTGGAACGCACCTGGCGGCGGCGCGTTCTGAACGGGCATAAAAAAAGCGCTTCTGATGGCAGAAGCGCTCTTGTATGAAGATCCCGCTAAGCGGGAATATCAAAGCATGATTGCATTCTACTCATCTGTCCTGCATTGCTGCAGGATGGAATTAGCACCAATTCTCTCTGACCGGAGTCTTTGAGCGGTTGCTAAGGTTTCACAGGGCCATGACCCTCCACCTTTCTGGATAAGCGATGTGTTTAAAAGAACTGGTGCAAAGCTATAGGCAGGAATTTCATTCTGCCAAAAGATTTTTTTGGCAAGGACTTTTTTCAACCAGCTAAAGCCGCGCCGATACTGCGTTTCAGTCCACAAAAAATTCTTTATCCGATGCGCTCAGGATGCAAAGCTGCAAACTGTGCCCAGTCCATCTTCTTAGACCGGCGTTTCTTTTCTGTCGTCAGTTTGGCATCTACTCCAATGGGCAATCTGGACTGATAATGATGGCAGAGGGCAACAGCCAGGGCATCCGTAGCATCATGCGAATCGGGAATGCCATCACCAAGATTAAGTGTCTCCTGAAGCATACGCCATACCTGCTCCTTAGTGGCATGGCCGCGGCCGGTAATGCTCTGTTTTACTTTATTGGGAGAGTATTCAATCGCCTCTAGGCCATTAACAGTGGCGGCCGCAATCGCGACCCCTTGTGCCCTTCCCAGCTTGAGCATACTCTGCACATTCTTGCCAAAGAAGGGTGCCTCAATTGCTGCTACACCTGGTTTGAATGTTTGAATCAATCCTTCAATTGTCGTGTAGATGAGCCGCAGCCTTTCCGCATGGTCTTTATGCCTTGCGAGGCGTAATACCCCCATTTCAAGAAGGCTCACGCTATTTTTACGGACCGCAATCAGCCCGTAACCCATAAACAGGGTACCGGGATCTATCCCAAGGATAACTTGCTGCGACTGCACGGTTGCGGACTTCATCGTGAACAAAACTAAAACACAATACTGGAAGTGGGCAGCGGGTATCGTTGTTACAATTTTGCTATTGTGGTATTTATACCGGCAAATTCACACCCAGTTTCAGTCAGGACAAGAGTTCAGTTTGTGGCCGCCCGGTACTTCACCCTACTTCTTTGCTGCGCTTTGCCTGATGCCAATAAATCTTGGTCTTGAGGGTTTGAAGTGGCAGCGGCTGGTTGCCACCGCAGAGCGTGTTTCGTTTGGACAAGCGATGAGCAGCATGCTTTCCGGCATCGCGGTTTCCATCCTGACGCCAAATCGAATCGGCGAATACCCCGCCCGTATCATGCAGTTGAAAGAGCACGACAGTACCCGTTTGGTCTCTGTATCTGTGCTTGGCGCCTGCTCACAGATGCTGGCTTTGATGATTGCTGGTGTTGCCGGTTTGATCTACTACTATATCAAACATCCGACGCCGCTTTACTTGCTGGTAATGGTGGCAACGATAGTCTTTACAATCGCTTTGTCAGCATTGTATTTTTCGTTTGAACGCTGGGCTCCTTTGATAGAGAATATTAAGTGGCTCAGAAGGCTTCATCTGTGGGCGCGCCTTCTCTATCGTTTTTCAAGGGCGGAACAGCTTAGCATACTCGGCATATCGTTGCTACGCTTTGGCGTCTTTACCACCCAGTATTGGTTATTGCTTCATTGGCAGGGTATCCCCTTACCTCTTTTAAGTGGACTGATGCTCTGCTCACTTTTCTTCTGGGCTATGGCTATTATTCCATCCATTGCTTTGGCAGAACTTGGAATCCGGGGCGCCGTAAGTTTTTTTCTCTTTAGCGCTTACTCTTCCAATGTTGCAGGTATCGCTGCCGCCACTTTTGTACTTTGGTGCATGAACCTCATGTTACCGGCGCTTATCGGTTGCATACTCTTTTTCAGGAACAGTCGTTAATCAATAGCTGATTGAGAGTGGAGACTGCTGGTCGGAATGATATTTGAATACTTACATCGTATGAAGAAGTTATTCTTCCTTGCCATTTACACAATCCGCTGTCTTACTGCAACTGCGCAGAGCGAATTCTGCAATACACGCAATACGTCGTTCAGCGACGGGGAGCAGCTTTATTTCAAGGTATGGTACAACGCCGGCCGCATATGGATTGGAGCTGGGGAAGCCAATTTTACCGTCACTGCAGAACAGATGAATAACCGTCGTGCCTATCACATCGTAGCAGACGGAAAGACTCTAAAGAGCTACGAGTGGTTCTACAAGGTGCGCGACAAGTACGAAAGTTGGGTAGATGCTGCGTCTATGCAGCCTATCAAGTTTGTGCGCAATGTAAATGAGGGCGGCTTCAAGATTTACAACAACGTTTCCTTCAATCAGAACATCGGACAGGCAGTTAGCACCAATGGCATTTTCAATGTTCCAAAGTGCGTGCAGGATGTCATTTCAGCCATTTATTATGCACGCAATATCAACTATGATGCATACAAGCCAGGCGCCAAGATCCCTTTCAACATGTTCCTGGATGATAAGGTCTACAATCTCTACATCCGCTACATAGGCAAGGAAGAAATTCAAACCCGGTATGGTACATTCAAGGCAATCAAGATTGCACCTCTGCTGATTCAGGGTACCATCTTCACCGGCGGCGAAAAGATGTTTGTCTGGGTGAGTGACGATGCGAATCACTTGCCTGTACGAGTAGATTCCCCGATTCAGATCGGTAGCGTAAAGGTAGATCTGATGGGTTTTGACAAGTTGCGCAACCCACTCACCAGCCTGGTAAGCAAACGCTGATTGTCTCTTTAACAAAAGTTTCCGGCGATGACAGGTACGAGTAATTGACTTGTCTCGTTTACTTTGTCTCACAAAGCGCTTTTATATGGAGCAAAACCAGATGGCCGAAGACTCGCTGCATGCACTTGCCGACATCCGAGACATACGCTCCATAATGGAGCGCTCTACACGCTTTATTTCCCTTAGCGGCTGGAGCGGAGTATGGGCAGGATGCACAGCTTTAATTAGTGCTGCAATAGCCTGGAGGCTTCATCTTGCTTACTTTTTTTACCGCGACTATCGTCATGGTAACTGGACTGGCATTATGTTCCCCTTTGTGGCCATTGGCCTCGCGACTTTTCTCGTAGCACTTATTGGAGCATATTATTTTACATGGAGAAAGGCAGTCAGGTCAGGCCACAAGATGTGGACACAGCCTGCTCGCCAATTGATGCTACAGGTATCGATCCCCGTCATAGTCGGAGGAGTATTTTGTATCTCATTCCTGGTCGATGGGCTCTATTATTACATCACACCGGCTTGTCTTTGCTTCTATGGAGTCGCACTCATTAGTGGAAGCAAATACACCCTGAGTGAAATTCGCTTTCCAGCACAGTGGGATCCGAAGCTTGGAATTCACGTGACTTGAAGTCGCGGCCGCACTGACCCTATAGTGAGTCGTATTAATTTAAATCATACCAACATGGTCAAATAAAACGAAAGGCTCAGTCGAAAGACTGGGCCTTTCGTT
>JADMIO012927337.1_pt1 | contig 98719 bp, 66 predicted proteins | sample 8958161 | NCBI WGS metagenome assembly JADMIO01 (sample SAMN16585339, study PRJNA669376) | soil metagenome | isolation source: Crop rotation soil | place: USA: Cullars Rotation, Alabama | collected 2011
GCCGCGACTTCAAGTCACGTGAATTCCAAGCTTCGGATCCCACTGTGCTGGAAAGTCTATCAGGGCGCGTACAAAGTTTCCAAGGGCCTGCTCCAGGAATTCGGCGAGATGCGCGTCGTCGACACGCCGATCACCGAACTGGGATTCGCGGGCGTCGGCGTCGGCGCGGCGATGGTCGGCCTGCGCCCGGTGATCGAGTTCATGACGTGGAACTTTGCCGTGCTGGCCCTCGATCAGGTGCTCAACGCGGCCGCGAAGCTCCTCTACATGTCGGGGGGACAGTTCAACATCCCGATGGTCTTTCGCGGACCGAACGGCGCCGCGCTCCAGCTGTCGGCGCAGCACTCGCAGGCCTTCGAGTCGTGGCTCGCGCACATCCCGGGCGTGAAGGTCGTCACGCCCGGCACGCCGTACGACGCGAAAGGTCTGCTCAAAAGCGCGATTCGCGACGACAATCCGGTCTGCTTCCTCGAGGGAGAGATGCTCTACAACCTCAAGGGCGAAGTGCCCGAGGAGGAGTATCTCATCCCGATCGGCAAGGCGGAGCTCAAGCGCGAAGGCGACGCGTGCTCGATCATCACGAACGGCAAGATGGTGAACATCGCGATGCAGGCGGCCGACCAGATGGCGAAGGACGGCATCAAGGTCGACGTCGTCGATCTGCGCACCGTGCGCCCGATGGACGTCGACGCGATCAAAACGTCGGTTGAAAAGACAAATCGCGCGGTGGTGCTGGAAGAAGGCTGGGAGCTGTGCGGCATCGGCGCGCAGGTCGTGGACTACATCCAGCGCGAGTGCTTCGACGTGCTCGACGCGCCGGTGATTCGCGTCCATCAGGCCGACGTGCCGATGCCGTACGCGAAGAATCTGGAGAAGGCGGCGAAACCCGACGCGGCGAAGACGATCGCGGCGGTCCGCAAGGTCATGTACCTCGACTGATCGCATGTCGCATCTCGTATGGCGAGTCGCGGATACCGCTCGCGGGTAGAGCTCGCGGGTAGAGCTCGCGAGTAGAGCTCGCGGATGGAGCTCGCGACTCGACATACGAAATGCGAGATACGATTTCGGAGCACGAAGAATGGCAACGAAGGTCTTCATGGAGGCCCTCTCCCCCACGATGGAAGAGGGGCGCCTCGTCAAATGGCTGAAGAACGAAGGCGACGCCGTGAAGAGCGGCGACACGCTCGCCGAGGTCGAAACGGACAAGGCGATCATGGAGCTCGTCGCGCGCGGCGACGGCGTCCTGCGGAAGCGCCTCATCAACGAAGGCGATGCGAAACCGGTCGGGACGCTGATCGGCGTCATCGCCACCGCGGACGAAAACATCGACGCACTCGTCGGCGGCGGTGGCGGAGGTGGTGAGACGCCGGCCGCGGCGCCCGCCGCGCCCGCCGCGTCCGGCGGAGCCCAGCAGTCCGAGGCTCCCGCGGCCTCGCCGACGCCGCAGGCGGCGAGTCAATCGCAGGGCGAGGCTTCGACACCGCCGCAGGAAAAGGCCGGCGGGACGCAGCCGGCTCCCGCTCAACCGGCGCAGGGCCAGCCGCAGCGCCCGGCCGCTCGAGCGCAGACTCAGCCGGCGTCGAACGGCGGACAGGTGCGCTCGTCGCCGTTGGCGCGTCGCATGGCATCCGACAAGGGCGTCGATCTGTCTCGAATTCAGGGCTCGGGTCCCGGCGGCCGCATCATCAAGCGCGACCTCGAGTCCGCGCAGGCGGGCGCCGGTGCCGCGCAGGCGCGTCCAGCACCCGTCGCCCAACGCCCGCCGGCGGCCGGCGACTTCGAGGACGTCCCGCTCACTCAGATCAGGAAGACGATCGCCAAGCGTCTCTCCGAATCGATTGGACCGATCCCGACCTTCTACCTCACCGCCGAGTTCGATCTCACGCGCGTCACGGAGATGCGTCAGGCGATGGTCGAGATGGGCGACGAGTTCAAGGTGTCCATCAACGACATCCTGATGAAGGCGGTGGCGACGGCACTCGCGCAGCATCCGGAGGTCAACTCGCACTGGCTCGGCGACAAGATCCGCCACCACAACCGCGTGCACCTCGGCATGGCGGTCGCGACGAACGATGGACTCATCGTCCCCGTGGTGTTCGACGCCGATCAGAAGCGCATGAGCGAGATCTCCGCCGAAGCGCGCGAACTGGCGAAGAAGGCGCGCGAGCGGAAGCTCAAGCCCGAGGAGTACACGGGCTCGACGTTCTCGATCTCGAATCTGGGGATGTTCGGCATCGATCAGTTCACGGCGATCATCAATCCGCCCGAAGTGGCGATCCTCGCCGTGGGCACCGCGACGGACAAGGTCGTCGCCGGCAACGACGGCTTCGAGGTCCGGAAGCATCTCCGCGTGACGATGAGCTGCGATCACCGCGCGGTGGACGGCGCCGTGGGTGCCGCGTTCCTTCAGACGCTCCGTCGGCTGATCGAGAATCCGTTGATGCTTGTTTTCTAAACGCCGCCGAACGGATTCTTGTTCGCCGCGCGCGGATCGCGCGTCCAGACGACGATCACGCCGCAGATGCCGCGCTCGTTGCGGTCATACTCGGGAGGAATCTCCGAGACGCCGACGTAGAGCTCCACGGCCTCGATCTCGTCGGCCGTGAAATCGTCCATCGTACCGCTGTAAGGCAGTCCGTGCAGGTACATCGTCGGCGGACAGGCACGGTTCGTCGTTCGCGTCATCGTGACGCGATTCGTCATCCCGTTTCGGCTCGGCAGGATGCGGACGCCCGGCACGCCACGGATGACGTCGATGCCCGTCCGCGCGCCACGCTTCACGATCTCCGCCCTGGTGATGAACGTGCCGTGGCCGTTGAACCGCCGAGCGTTGAACTGGTCGAGCCAGTGCGATTGCGTCTGGGTGTCGGAGACCGCGACCGTCGGGAGCGCGTGCGCGGTAGCGGTCATCGGGAAGTTGGTCCGATGCGTTTTTCCCGGCTTGAGAACGGCCGTGAAGGTGGCCGCCTCGTAACCGATTCGCCGGACGTTGAACACGACCGTTCCGGGCGGCAGCCCCGCGATCCGAAATTCGCCGCTGTCCCCGCTGATGGCTCTGGGACGCTCCGACTTCAGGAGCATGATCTCCGCGCCGTTCAGCCCGACCCCCGCGCTGTCGATCACCCGGCCGATCAAGGTCGCCGGCGTGGAGTCCCGCGCCGTAGTGTCCTTCGCCTGTTGCACGGGCGCCGGCTGCTGGGCACGAAGCCGCGTCGCGACTGCGCCGATGAGCCACAGGCGCCGCGAAGCGACAAGAGAGATGATCGCCATGGGTCCTACCTTGCGGGTGGTGGTAGTTCCGGCAAGCGCGGGGGGACGAAACGATAACACCGGTACACGAGGGGCGCAGTAGCGCCCTCTTTCCGGACCCCGGTATCTTTGGTCGTCGTCACCGCGCTTGGTTCTGGTTGTAGCTGTCCCGTCGGCGCTTCACACCTTCGGGCGTAGTCCCGAATTCAGCCTTTACGCCACTTTTCAGCGACTCATGGCTTCATTTGACGTCATTTTCCTCGGCGGCGGTCCTGCCGGTTATGTGGGCGCCATTCGGTGTGCCCAGCTCGGCCTTTCCGTTGCCGTGGTCGAAAAAGAAGGACTCGGCGGGACCTGCGTCCTGTGGGGATGTATTCCTGCCAAGGCCTTGCTTGAATCGGCTGCCATCGCTAATCGCGTTAAGCATGCCGCGGAGTTTGGAGTCAGCGTCGGTGACATCAAGACCGACTACAACGTGGCCATGAAGCGGTCCCGGGGGGTCAGCTCCCAGAATTCGAAGGGCGTCGAATTCCTGTTCAAGAAGAACAAGATCACCTGGATCAAGGGGACGGCGAAGCTGGCGGGGAAGAACAGCGTCTCCGTCAAGACCGCCGACGGCAAAGACGAAAAGCACGATGCGAAGAAAGCCGTCATAGTTGCGACAGGTTCCCGCGTCAAAGGGTTGCCCCAGGTCGGCCTCGAGCTGAACAAAACGACGATCATCTCATCGGACGAGGCGCTGATCCTCGAAAAGGCCCCGAAGTCGATCGTGATCGTCGGCGCCGGCGCCGTCGGCTGCGAGTTCGCGGACGTCTTCAACGCCTTCGGTTCGCAGGTCACCTTGATCGACGTCGCCCCGACGATTCTGCCCCTCGAGGACGCCGATTCGTCGAAGGAAGTGGAGCGTTCGTTCAAGAAGCGCGGCATCACCGTGCTGACGGGCGCCAAGATCTCGAACGTCAAGGCGGCGAAGGATTCGGTCTCGATGTCGGTCGACGCCGGCGGCGAGAAGAAGGACCTCAAGGCCGACATCGTGCTGGTCGCCGCGGGCCGGGCGCCGGTCATCGAAGACATCGGTCTCAAGGAACAAGGCGTTCAGCTCACCGATCGCGGCTTCATCAAGATCAACGACAAGCTCGAAACGAGCGTGAAGGGCATCTACGCGATCGGAGACGTCGCCGGCCCGCCGATGCTCGCGCACAAGGGCGAGCACGAAGGTGTGGTCCTCGCCGAGCTGCTCGCCGGCAAGAGCACGCACGGGATGAACTACGACAACATCCCGAACGCGACGTACTGCCATCCCGAGGTCGCTTCGGTCGGCCTCACCGAAGCGCAGTGCAAGGAGAAGAAGCTCGACTACAAGGTCGGCCGATTCAATTTCTCGGCGAACGGACGGGCACGTACCTCGGGTGAGACGGAAGGGTTCGTGAAGATCATTCGCGACGCCAAGTACGGCGAGATCCTCGGCGCGCACATCGTCGGCGCGCACGGCACGGAGATGATTCACGAGATCGTCGTCGCGCGGACGAACGAATTCACCGCCGAGGAGATCGCGCACTCCATTCATGCGCACCCCACGCTGTCGGAGGCCGTCTACCAGGCTACTCTCGATTCGCTGGGGAAGATGACGGACGCGTGAGCCGGGACGCGGGCAATCGCGAGCTGTGGATCGAGCGCCTGGGCGTGATGGACTACGCCCGGGCGCTCGACTTTCAGCGGGCCGTGGCGAAGGCCCGGATCGCCGGCGAGATCCCCGAAGACGTGTTGTTGCTGCTCGAGCATCCGCCGGTCGTCACATTGGGCCGCTCGTCGAAGGAGGCGCATCTGCTCGCGTCACCGGCGCTGCTCGCGGCGCGCGGGGTCGAGCTCCACGACGTCGAGCGCGGCGGCGACGTCACCTTCCACGGTCCGGGCCAGCTCGTCGGCTATCCGATCATCGATCTCACGCGACACCGGAAAGACCTGCACTGGTTCCTGCGCCGGGTTGAGGAATCTCTAATCGTCGCTCTGGCATCGTTCGGCATCGTTGCCGAGCGGAATCCTGGTTTGACCGGCGTCTGGACGCAGGGCCGGAAGATCGCGTCGATCGGCGTGCATGCGCGCGACTGGGTGACCTGGCACGGCTTCGCGCTCAATGTGTCGACGGATCTCTCCTACTTCGACCTCATGGTGCCCTGCGGGATCCAATCGGTGACGATGACGTCCGTGACTCGGGAGATCGGGCGCGACGTGGCGATGGAAGAGGTGGAGGCGGAGGTCACAAAGGCGTTTGGAGGCGTCTTCGATCTCACTCCAAAGTCTCTCGCCGCCGATGCCCTCGACACCGCCACCGCACCCTTCGCCGCGAAGTAGCGTTCGAGAAATCCGCCGCGCTGGCCCGGTCTGAGTGGGTTCGTCCTTTGGACGCGCGATGGAGGGCATCTACCCCGAACGTGTCCCGAACCTATATTGCGTTCGATGCCCGTTCAGCCGACCGACGCCCCCCCGCAGATCTACCCGGCCCGCGATCGCGTCATCGCGGAACCGACTCGCGACATCACCGCCGAACTGAACGCCGAGCAGCGCGCGGCAGCCGTCCACAAAGAAGGGCCGCTGCTCGTCATCGCCGGCGCGGGCACGGGAAAGACTCGCACCCTCGTCTATCGCGTTGCTCATCTCATCGAGCGCGGCGTCGCTCCGGAGCGGATCCTTCTCCTGACGTTCACACGTCGCGCCGCGCACGAGATGCTGTCGCGCGCCGAACGGCTCGTCGGCGCCGCATCGTCTCGCGTGCAGGGCGGGACGTTCCACGCGACCGGCCACCGGCTGCTCCGTCAATACGGCCCCGCCGCGGGTCTCGCCCGCGACTTCTCGATCATGGATCAGGGCGACGCCGAAGACCTCATGCAGCTCGCGCGCAACAACCTGGGCTTCGGCAAGCAGGAGAAGCGTTTCCCGAAGAAGGAAACGCTGCACTACATCTACTCGCGACACCTCAACACCGAGCAGGAAGTCGAGGCGATCCTCGAGCGCGAGTATCCGCAGTTCATCGAGTTTTCGCGCGACATCATCCGCATCTACGCCGAGTACGTCAGTCGGAAGGGCGAGCGCAATCTCGTCGACTACGACGACCTGCTCCTGTTCTGGGCGTTGATGCTCGAGCAGTCGGAATCGCTCGCCGATCAGATCGCCGGTCTGTACGAGCACATCCTCGTCGACGAATACCAGGACACGAACCTGCTCCAGGCCCGCGTGCTCCGCGGCATGTGTCGCGCGCATCGCAACATCACCGTCGTCGGCGACGACGCGCAGAGCGTGTACTCGTTCCGCGGCGCGAGCTTCCGCAACATTCTCGACTTTCCGAAGCAATTCGCCGGCACCCACGTGGTCGCGCTCGAGCAGAACTACCGCTCCGTACAGCCGATTCTGGACGCGACGAACACGCTCATCTCACGCGCGCTCGAGCGGTTCACCAAGAATCTGTGGACCGAGCGCATCGGCGGCGGAGCACCGTGGCTCGTCACCGCCCGCGACGAACAGCAGCAGACGCGCTTCGTCGTCGATCGCATCCTCGAGCTGCACGAGGAAGGCACGCCGCTCAAGGAGATCGCCGTGCTCGTGCGGGCCGGCTACATGTCGGCCGATCTCGAGATCGAGCTGACCAACCGCAAGATCCCATTCGACAAATGGGGCGGTCTCAAGTTCCTCGAGGCGGCGCACGTGAAGGACGTGCTCGCCTTCCTGCGTGTGCTCGAGAATCCGCGCGACGAAGTCAGCTGGTATCGCATCCTCATGCTGCTCCCGGGCATCGGCGACGTGACCGCCCGCGCGATGATGGATGCGCTCGCGACGCAGAGCTGGGATCCCGACGCGTTCGGAGGGTTCGAGCCGCCGGCTCGCGCGCGCGACGCGCACAAGGCGCTCGGCGATCTGCTGCGTCGACTGCGCTCCAAGCGTCGATCGGCGGAGGACGACGGCGGCATTGCCGAAGACATCGACGAGATCAGAAAACTGTACGACGGCATTCTCGCCGAGCGCTACGATCGGTCGGAGCCGCGGCTGGCGGATCTGGATCAGCTGCGGGTGATCGCCGCCGGCTATCCGAGTCGCACGGCGTTTCTCGCCGCGCTCGCGCTCGAGCCGCCGTCGAACACCCAGGACTTCGCCAACGCCTCCAACGCCGACGATGACGCGCTGGTCATCAGCACCGTCCACAGCGCCAAGGGCAAGGAATGGGACGCCGTCTTCGTCATCTGGGCGGTCGACGGCTGGTTCCCGTCGTCGCGTTCGATCGACGACGAGGAACAGCTCGAGGAAGAGCGCCGGTTGATGTATGTCGCGATGACGCGGGCACGGAACCATCTCGCGGTGACCTACCCGCTCAACGTGTACGCGACGCGCCGCGGACAAGACTACTCGATCGATCAACTCTCGCGATTCATCGATCGTGGCGTGAGGGACAAAATGCAGCGAGTCGTTCCGAAGGAAGCCGATGACGCGGGACCGGCGGGAGCGCCGGTGGCGCAAGGTCCCGCGCTGGATCTTCGAGCGTTGATGAAGGGACGGTTTACCTCGTCATCCTGAGGAGCGAAGCTCCTCAGGATGACGGCTTGGCCGTCACTCCGAGCCCGGTTCCCCTTCTTCGAACGGACGCAGCTCGGATTCGCCTTCGAATTCCGGCCAGTGCAGGCGATGCAGCTCCATGAACTTCGTCGCGACGTCGAGCGCTTCCGCGTCGTCCTCGAGGTCCATGATCGCGAAGCCGCCGACGAGCTCCTTCGTTTCGGTGAACGGTCCGTCGATCACGCTGAGCCGACCGTCGTGGAGCCGGATCCGCTTGCCGCGATGACTGGATTTGAGACCGGCGCCGTCGAGGAACTTTCCCTTCTTGACGTATTCGCCGACGAATTCGTCCATGGCATCCATCAGGGCCTGCGGCGGCTTCTTGCCACGGTAGTCGTCGGTGTGCTTGATCAGCATCATGTATTTCATCTTTGGGATTCCTGTGTTTGTCTCGTGCCGCGTTAGGGGGTGGGCGATGGGCGATGGGCGATGCGTATGAAGACTAGGCGGCTCGAAGGGCATGGCGCCGAACGACGCTCAGCGGAACGACGCGCGTGCGGCTGTAGGCGATCCAAATGGTGAGCGCGCCCACGACGGCCGGAAAGGTTCCGGCGACGATGCCGAAGCCGATGATGCTGACGGTCGTCGCGCCGATCATGATGATCGTGAGTCCGGCGGCGGCCAGCGGCGTGAGATACGTGGCGATGCGGGTGAGTCCCGGAAGAATCAGACCGAGTCCGCCGAGCGTCTCGCAGATCCCGATGAAGTAGAGGAAGCCGACCGGGAAGACGACCGGGCCCTGCTGCAGCTTCTCGACCGGCATCAGAAACTTGGACACCCCCGCGAAGATGAACAGAAGGCCGACGAGGATCTGGGCGGTCCAGAGGGCGCGATTGCGGATCTTCAGGCTCGAGGTCGACATGGTGGTTCTCCGTGAGTGGCGTTTCAGCGGGTCTCGGAACCCGAGGAGTTCGGGTCCTTTCCGCTTCCTGCCAACACGTCGAACGGTTCGACGGCGAATCGACACAATTGTCGAAAAATCTTTCCTGGAACGGCATCACCGCGAAGCCCGCGGCAAAGCCTGATCGCAAGGGACTGCGGTAAAACAACTTAGATTCTGGCGCGACGACTCTCGCCGACATTTCATCGAGTCGGGCAGCGAAAGAATTCTGCTGGCTTCTCCGCGACCTCTGCCTCTCCGCGACCTCTGCGGTTCCGGCGACCTTACGATCCTCCGCCCGTCCCTCGATGGGCGACCCAATCCTTCATCGCCCCGAACGGATCCTTCGGACGGCTCTTCGCCAACGCGATGACCCGCGCGATCGTCCTCTTCAGATCTCCGCCTTCCTTCACCCAGACCTGGTCGAAAACGTCCAGATCCGTGTTGTAGATGCGGTGCGCCAGCAACGCGGCGTTGTCGAGACGAATTCGTTCCAGCGCCTTGGGATTGACGTTCTTCAGTTGGGGGCCGAGGACGGCGACGGCATCCCGTCGGGCCCGGGCGTAGAGCGTATCGCGGGCGCGCAGGCGCGCCAATGAGTCGGTCGGGTGGGCCCGAAAAGCCGAATCGACGCGATAGTACAACACGGCCCAGAAGCGCGAGAGCGCCTTGTCGTCGGACCATTCGTCGTCGAGACGCTGCGCCGCGCCCGGGCTGCCGCGCGACCGGAAGAACCAGGCGCCACCGCGCGCGCCGACGAAATTTGCAAAAGACTCATTGAATACCGCTGAACCCGACGCATAGAACGTATTGTGCGTCAGCTCGTGGACGACGGTGTTCGCCAGACTGAGCGTGTCCGCGCGCAGCGACGTCGAGAGCAACGGATCGTTGAACCAGCCGAGTGTGCTGAATGCCGGCGACGGACGCAGATACACGTCGAAGCCGCGGTCGTAGAGCTGCTTCTCCGCCTTCTTCGCGAGGTCGAAGTCGAAATAACCTTTGTAAGGCACGCGGCCAACGATCGGAAACCACCACGTATACGGCTCGAGTCGGTCGCGGTAGGCGCCCGAGAGGACGAGGACGAGCGTGTCCCGATCGAGCGGCGAGAAGGTCGTGAAGCTCTCTTTCGCCTCGAGGCCGATCGAATCCGCCGCGAACGCCCGGGCCGCGAGCACGAGTTGCAGCTTGCGCCGCGTCGTCGCCGAGGTCGACGAATCGGCCACGATGTCGGCAATCTTCCGACGCCGTGCGAGAATGCCGCCCTCGGCCCAAACGGCGCGCAGGAGATACCGACCCGTCGGGCTGATGACGAGATAGGCCGCGCCGACGACGAGCATCGCCAGCAGTGTCCGACCGCCCCATCTCCTAACTTTTTGCCAGACTGTCACTTAACGGCATCTCGCGGCGGCGGTCGTTCTTTGACCGGGTCTCACGCGGCGGCTATTTTTCACCGAATGTCCTTCGTCCATCTCCATTGTCATTCCGAGTACTCGCTCCTCGACGGCGCCAATCGGATCGACGATCTGATCCGCCGCGCCCAGGAGCTGGAACAGCCGGCGCTCGCGATCACCGATCACGGTAATCTCCACGCCGCCTGGGAGTTCCAGGAGAAGGCCAAGAAAGCGAAGATCAAACCCATCCTCGGGATGGAAGCGTACGTCGCGCCGGGCGATCGTCGCACCAAAGGCCGTCCGGCGCCCGGAGTCAAGCCGTACTTTCACCTGGTCGTGCTCGCCCGCGACCTCACGGGCTACAAGAATCTCGTCAAGCTCTCGTCCCTCGCCTACACCGAAGGCTTCTATTCGAAGCCGCGGGTCGACCGCGAGCTCCTCGCCAAGTACAACGAAGGGCTGATCGTATCCTCGGCGTGCCTGGCCGGCGAAGTGGCGACGCACCTGATGGACGAAAACTTCGACGCCGCGAGAGAAGCGGCGTCCTGGTACGCCGACGTCTTCAAGGACCGCTATTACCTCGAGGTTCAGGCCCACGAATCGGACGGACAGGCCAAGCTGAATCAGCGGATCTTTCAGTTGTCGAAGGAGCTGAGCCTGCCGGTCATCGCGACGAACGACGCGCACTTCCTGAAAGCCGAAGACCACGACTCCCACGACGTCCTGCTGTGCATCGGACTCGGCAAGGACCGCAGCGACGCCGACCGCATGCGCTACGACCGCGGCCTGTACTTCAAGAGCGCGCCGGAGATCGCGAAGCACTTCACGCAGAATCAGGAGGTCCTCGAGAACACCCTCAGGATCGCGGACGAAGTCGCCGTCGAATTCGGAAAGAAGTACAACGTCCCCGCGTTTCCGCTGCCCAACGGCGTGGCGACCGAGAACGACCTGCTCATGACGCTCGCCACCGCGGGCGCGAAAGAGCGGTACGGCGACCCGCTCCCGCAACACGTGCAGGAGCGTCTCGACTACGAGCTCGGCGTCATCACCAAGACGGGCTACGCCGGCTACTTCCTCATCGTCTCCGACTTCATCAAGGCGGCGCGCGATCGCGGCATTCCGGTCGGACCGGGCCGCGGGTCGGCGGCCGGCTCGCTCGTCGCCTACTCGCTGAAGATCACCAACGTTTGCCCGCTCAAGTACGATCTGCTGTTCGAGCGTTTTCTCAATCCCGAACGCGTCTCGATGCCCGACGTCGACGTCGACTTCTGCTTCGAACGCCGTGGCGAAGTGATCGAGTACGTGCGAGAGAAGTACGGCCGCGAGTCCGTTTGTCAGATCGTCACGTTCGGTACGATGAAGTCGCGCGCCGCGATCAAGGACGTCGGCCGCACGCTCGGGTTCACGCCCGCCGAGACGGACGCGCTCGCGAAGCTCATTCCCAACCAGCCGAACTTCTCGCTGACCGTCGCCGAGGCGATCGAGCAGATCGCCGACGTCGGCAAGCTGTATCGCACCGACGATCGCTATCGCCAACTGCTCGACTACGCGAAGGCCCTCGAAGGATTGTCACGCCATACCGGCGTGCACGCGGCGGGCGTCGTGATCGCGCCGGGTCCGGTCGACGACTACGTGCCGATCTGCACGCAATCGTCGAAGGGCGCGGGGTCCGGCGACGACGAGTCGGTCATCGTCAGCCAGTACGACATGAACTGCCTCGAGCACGCCGGCATGCTCAAGATGGATTTCCTCGGCCTCACCACGCTCACCGTCATCCACGACGCGCTCGTCGCGATCGAGGAGCGGACCGGCGAGTGGATCGATCTCGATGCGCTGCTCGACGTCAATGACGAGAGGACCGAGAAGGTGTACCAGATGCTGCGCGCCGGCCGCACGACCGGTGTGTTTCAGTTCGAGTCACCGCTCGCGACCGATCTGTTGCGCGGCATGCGCTGCGACCGCTTCGACGATCTCGTCGCGTCGAACGCGCTGATGCGCCCGGGGCCACTCGACGCGGGCATGCACAAGGTCTACATGCGGCGCAAGCGCGGCGAGGAGCCGGTGACCTACGCGCTGCCCGAGCTCGAGCCGATCCTTCGCGAGACGCAAGGCGTCATCACCTATCAGGAGCAGGTGATGCGTATTGCCCAAGTTCTCGCCGGGCTGTCGCTCGCCGAAGCGGACGTCCTTCGCAAAGCCGTGGGCAAGAAGGACGCGGACCTGATCAGGAAGGAGCTCGGCAAGTTCGTCGAGAAGTCGGTGGCCCGCGGCTTCCCGCAAAAGATCATCGAAGATCTGTCCGGACAGATCGAGACGTTCGGCCGCTACGGTTTCAACAAGTCGCACGCGGTCGCCTATTCAGTCGTCACGTACCACACGGCCTGGCTCAAAGCGCACTATCCCGCCGAGTTCATGGCGGCGATCCTCTCCTCGTCGATCGGCGATACGGACAGCGTCGTCAAGTTCATCAACGAGGCGCGCGAAGTCGGGATCGAAGTGCTGCCGCCGGACGTGAACGAGTCCGGCTACAAGTTCACCGTCGTCGGCGACGTGCGAAGCGCCGCAGAGAGGAGCAACGAGCCAAACGCGGAACTCCGACCGGAGGTGCGAAGCGCCGCTGAGAGGAGCAATGAGCCAAACGCGGAACTCCGACCGGAGGTGCGAAGCGCCGGAGGGAGGAGCAATGAGCCAAACGCGAAACTCCGACCGGAGGTGCGAAGCGCCGGAGGGAGGAGCAATAATCGAATCCGTTTCGGCCTTGGAGCGATTCGCAACGTCGGACGCTCGGCCATCGACTCGATTCTCGCGGCACGGAAGGAAGGCGGGCCGTTCAAGGACTTCTTCGATTTCTGCGATCGCGTCGACCTGCGCGCGTGCAACAAGCGCGTGTTCGAGGCACTGATCGCGTCGGGCGCGCTGGACAATCTCGGCGGACACCGCGGCCAGTACTGGGCGGTGCTCGACTCGGCGCTTCAGGACGCGTCGCTGAAGCAGCAGGATCGTGAGACAGGGCAAGGCTCACTGTTCGGCGGTCCGGACACCAGCAACGGAGAGTCGAGCGCGAAGCCCGTCCTGCCGAACGTCGCGCACATGAGCGATTCGGAGCGGTTGACGAAGGAGAAGGAGATCCTTGGCTTTTACATCTCCGGCCATCCGCTCGAGCCGTTCCGCCTCGAAATCGAGCTGTTCGCCACACACACGGTGTCCGAGCTGGGCCGGTGGACGGCGGAGCCGATCGCGCTCGGGGTCGTCGTGACCGCCATCAAGAAACAGATCAGCAAGCGGTCGGGAGCGGAGTTTGCGCGGTTGACAGTCGAGGATTTTTCGGGATCTTCCGAGGTACTGGTCTTCCCGGAGGCCTGGACAATGCTTGCCGACCGGGTGAAGACTGACATTCCGGTCTTGCTGAAGGGCAGCTACTCGAGGCGGGATCAGGACGTCGAGAATCCGACGTTCATCGTCGAGTCGCTCGAGCCATTCATCGAAAAGCGGTTGAGCGGTCAGGTTGCGGTCGCGATCGATCTGGAGCTGGGCAGCAACCTCACGCCGGACGTGATGCAGGACGTGCGGGCCGTCGTCGAGAGTCATGCGGTGGCGGCGGGTTCTTCTCCGCCGCTGGAAGTGCAGTGGACCGATGGCAATGGTGGACGGGCGCGCTTTCGTTCCCGCTCGTTGAAGATGGCGGCATCACAGGCTGCGTTGACCGATCTGCGCGCGCTGCTCGGCGCCGATCGTGTTCGCCTCGTTCGAGGGAGCTGACGTGGGCACTTCGGTCACAATGGAGTTCGAGAAGCCGATCGCCGAGCTGGAGCGACAGATCGACGAGCTGAAGAAGCTCGCCGACGGACAGCAGATGAACGTCGAGTCGGAGATCGCTCCGCTCGAGCAGAAGCTGTCCGAGCTGCGCTCGGTGATCTACAAGAATCTCACCCCGTGGCAGCGGGTGCAGGTCGCGCGCAGCACGAAGCGGCCGTTCACGCTCGACTACATCCAGTACGCGTTCACCGACTTCATCGAGTTGCACGGCGACCGGGCGTTTCGAGAGGACGCCGCGATCGTCGGCGGCTGGGCGCGGCTCGAGGGTGAGACGGTGATGGTCATCGGCCAGCAGCGCGGCCGCGACACGAAGGAGATTCTCAAGCGCAATTTCGGGATGCCGCATCCCGAGGGCTATCGCAAGGCGCTCCGCCTGATGAAGCTCGCCGAGAAGTTTCACGTCCCGGTGATCACGTTCATCGACACGATGGGCGCGTGGGCCGGACTGGGCGCGGAAGAGCGCGGCCAGTCGGAAGCGATCGCGCGCAATCTGTTCGAGATGAGTCGTCTCGAGGTGCCGATCATCGCGACCGTGATCGGCGAAGGCGGCTCGGGCGGCGCCCTCGCGCTCGGCGTCGCCGATCGGACGAACATGCTGGAGAACGCGGTCTATTCCGTGATCACGGTCGAAGGGTGCGCGTCCATCCTGTGGAAGGACGGCAAGAGTCAGGAGCTGCGCGAGAAGGCCGCGTCGGCGCTGCGCATCACCGCGCAGGACCTGCTGGAGCTGCGCGTGATCGACGAGATCGTCCAGGAGCCGCCCGGCGGCGCGCACGCGAATCACGAGCTGACGGCAAAGGCGGTGCACGACACGCTCGTGCGCCAGCTCGAGGATCTCCGCCGCTACAAGCCGGACAAGCTGGTGCGGCGTCGCAGGGATAAGTTTCTGCGAATGGGACAGTACTCGGAGTGAGGACTGACGTCCTCACTCCCAGGTCTTAGATCTTAGGTCTTAGGTCCTAGGAACTTCGCCTGGAGCGCGTTGCTCGGCGCGCCGAACTCTCATCAGATGGATAGCCACCAAGACCTAGGACCTAAGACCTAGGACCTGCAGTTATGCCCCTCCTCATCGAAGTCGCCTTCAAGGGAAACCGAAAGGATTTCTTTCTCTGGGATCAGGACGATCCGCCGCCTCTCAGGGCGGCCGTGATCGTCGACGCTGATCGCGGAGAGGATCTCGGCGTCGTGCACTCCCTCGGCGACGCGGCGGAGCTGCGTAACAGAGGCACGCCGCACGGGTATGGCTCAGCCGGCACGGCCAAGAAAGCGCGCCGGCTCGCCACGCCGGAAGACGTCGAGCGCGCGAAGGAGCTGCGCGTCCAGGACGACGACGCGCGGCGGCGAGCACAGGAACGCGTGAAGGCGAACGACCTGCTCATGAAGCTCTCGGACGCCGAGTGGCAGTGGGATCGCAAGAAGCTGACGCTGTATTTCACCGCGGACAAGCGCGTCGACTTTCGCGCGCTCGTGCGCGAGCTCGCGTCGATGTTTCGCACGCGCATCGAGCTCAAACAGATCGGCGTGCGCGACGAGGCCAAGCGCCTCGACGGCATCGGGCGGTGCGGGCGCCAGTACTGCTCCGCCTCCTGGCTGCCCGAGCTGCGGCCCGTGAACCTCGGAGTGGCGAAAGATCAGCGGCTGTCGCTCAATCCGTCGCAGATCTCGGGCGCGTGCGGGCGCCTGATGTGCTGTCTCCGCTACGAGCACGAGTTCTACGTCCAGAGCCGCAAACGCTTTCCCAAGGAAGGCAAGCTGCTGCGGACGGCGAAGGGCGAGGAGAAGGTCGTCGCGAACGACATCTTCCGTGAGCGTGTGACGCTCCGCGGTGACGACGGCGAGCAGCGCACGCTGTCGCTCGCCGAGCTTCAGTCGGAGACGGGTGGCGTCGGCGCGCCGCTGAGCGTCGCGCAGCTCGTCGCCGTATCGACCGTCGTCGTCGAGGAGACGGACGACACAATCATCGAGGAGCCGGAGCTCGAGGCGACCGTCGAGGACGACGTGCCCTCGCCGGACATCGAAGACGACGAGACGGACGATGCGGAAGCGGAGGCGCGGCAGGAGGGCGCGTCGGCGGCGCCCGCGGGGGCCGAGGGCGACAAGACGGAACGCAAGCCGCACCGTCGTCGCGGGCGCCGCGGCGGCCGCCGCAATCGCCCCGGCAATCGTGGGCCGCGCGACGGCGGCCCGCCGCCGGCCGGCGGTCAGACGAACGGAAACGGAGACGGCTAGTGGCGAAGTTCTATCTCACCACGGCGATCGACTACGCGAACGGTGAGCCGCACGTCGGTCACGCGTACGAGAAGATCGGCGCCGACGTCATCGCGCGGTATCATCGCCTGCGCGGCGACGACGTGTATTTCCTCACGGGCCTCGACGAGCACGGCCAGAAGGTGGCCCAGGCCGCCGCCGAGCGCGGCGTCTCGCCGCAGCAATTCGTGGACGAGATGACGGCGCGGTTCGAGACGATGTGGCAGCGGCTGCACGTCTCGTACGACCGTTTCATGCGGACGACCGCGCCCGACCACAAGCGCGGCGTACGCGCGTTGATCGAGCGGATCCACGAGCGCAATCCGGACGACTTCTACGAGAAGGCGTATGAGGGTTGGTACTGCGTCGGCTGTGAGCTGTTCAAGCGCGACGACGAGATCGCCGACGGCAAGTGCGTGTTGCATCCGACGCGCGAGCTGCAGTGGACCACGGAACGCAACTGGTTCTTCCGCCTCACGCGCTATCAGGATTTTCTGAAGAAGCTGTTTGCCGAGCGGCCGGCCTTCCTGGCGCCGGAGACCCGCCGCAACGAGATTCTCTCGCTGCTCGACCAGGGGCTCGAGGACATCTCGATCACCCGCGCGCGTCTGAGTTGGGCGATTCCCTTTCCGATCCCGACGAGCACGGGCGAAGAACAAGGAACGTGGGTGTGGTTCGACGCGCTGCCGAACTACCTGACGGCGACCGGCTTTCCCGACGAGGGTTACACTACGCGGTGGCCGGCCGACCTGCACGTGATCGGCAAGGACATCACGCGCCTTCATACGGTGATCTGGCCGGCCATGCTCGAATCGGCGGGCGTCGCGCTCCCCGGGCGCGTCTGGGCGCACGGCTTCGTGCTGCTCGGCGGCGAACGGTTCAGCAAGTCGTCGGGCGTGCGCCTCGACATGGTCGAAGCGATCGAGCGCTACGGCGCCGACGCGCTACGCTATTTCCTGCTGCGCGAGGTTCCGTTCGACGCCGACGGCACGTTCAGCTACGAGCGGTACGACGAGCGCTACAACGCGGACCTCGCGAACTCGCTCGGGAACCTGGCGAGCCGCGCGATCTCCATGGTCGAGAAGTATTGCGACGGCGTCGTTCCAAAGGGCGACGTCGTCGATCTCGATGCTGCCGACGCGGCCGACCTCGCCGAATATCACTCCGCGATGGATGGCGGGCGCGGATATCTGCTGCACGAAGGCCTGAAGCGCGTGTTCGCCACGGCCACCCGCGGCAACGAGTTCGTGCAGTCCAGTCAGCCGTGGGCGCTCGCGAAGAATCCGGCTCGACGCGCCGAGCTGGAGACGGTGCTCGCCGCGATCGTCCGCCAGCTCGCCCGTCACGCGATTCATCTCGCGCCGTTCATGCCTGGCAAGGCGCAGGAGCTGTGGCAGCAGATCGGCGGCACGGGCTCGGTGAACGATCAGCGTTTCGCGCAGGTCGCGTCGCTGGACGTCACCGGTTGGCGGGTCGCGAAAGGCGCGCCGTTGTTTCCGAAGCCCGCAGCATGAAGTGAGCGTGAGAAAGCGCGCGTGAGAAAGCGCGCGTGAGAGAGCGCGTCTGAGAGAGCCCGCGTGAGAGAGGGCGCGTGAGAGAGGGCGCGTGAGAGAGCGCGCGTGAGAGAGCGCGCGTGAGAGGGCGCGTGTGGAAGAGCGTCCGCAAAAAGCACGCGTCATCCTGAGCGCGAAGCGCGAAGGACCCCTGTGCGCCGAGGAGAACAGAGACTCCTCCTCGGCAACACAGGGGTCCTTCGTCGCTTCGCTCCTCAGGAGACGCCGCGTGGTTACGCTGTCCTTCGCCGCCGCGTGGTTACGCCGTCCTTCGCCGCCGCGTGGTTACGCCGTCACTCGCCGCCGCGCGGTTACGCCGTCACTCGCCGCCGCGCGGTTACGCCGTCACTCGCCGCCGCGCGCTTACGCCGTCACTCGCCGCCGCGTGGTCAGGCCGTCACTCGCCGCCGGCGGTTGCGCTCTGCCCGGGATTACGGCGTCTTCGGCGCCGGTTGTGCCGGTGCCGCCGGCTTGCTGAAGTCCACAGTCGGCGGCGCGCCCGTCGCCGACGCATTCGCCGTGAAATACTTCCGCGCCTTCGCCCCCGTCATCTTCGCCGTCACGACCGCGGGAAACTGACGGATGTACGCGTTGTACGCGTTCACCGACTGATTGTAGTCCTGCCGCGCGACCGCGATCCGATTCTCGGTGCCCGTCAGCTCGTCCTGCAACTGACGGAACCCCTGATCCGCCTTCAACTGCGGGTACGCCTCGACCGCGACCATCAGGCGACCGAGCTGCCCGGTGAGGTTCGCGTTCGCGTTCGCCATCTGCTCGGCATCGTGCGTTTGAATCGCCTGCACGAGCCCCGACCGGGCTTCCGCGACCTTCGTGAAAACCTCCTCCTCGTGCTGCGCATAGCCTTTCACCGTCGCGACGAGATTTGGAATCAGGTCGGCCCGACGCTGCAGCTGCACTTCGATCTGACTCTGCGCGGTGTTGGCCTGCTCGTCGAGCGTCTGAATGCGGTTGTACCCGCACGCAGTCAGCAGCGGCAAGACCAGAAGGGAGAGCCAGCGCTTCATGTGTGAACTCCTTGTGAGTGAATTCCCTACAACGACCATCCGTACCCCGACGCCTAACACTACGAAAGATCGCGCCGCCACGTTACAACTCCTTGGCGGGCTGGTACCGGTCGAGATAGGCGACGAGCTGCTGCATCCCGCGAAGATAGCCGCCCAGGATACCGCTCGCTTCGCTGCCCGAAATGGTTTGTTCACCGCGCACGTGTCGAATGACGCGCTTGAACGGCTCGGCGTCGAACGCCGCGACGCTCGCGACCTCCTGCACCAGCGCGACATTGTCCTTGGGCGCCACGGCACCCTGAAGTCGGAGAAACGCGCGGAAGATGATCATGATCGCGCTCGCGCTCGCGCCGAGCAGCTCCGCCTGACGCGCGCCGTCGTTGCCCGACGCGAGCGTGCCCTGCCGAAGCTTGATCAGCTTTCCCATCGCCTCCTGCTCGAGCTGCAACCGCAGATCTTTCTTGTCGACGTGAATGCCGTCGAACGGCGGATTGCCGTAGAGAATCTTGTGACGCTCGAGGATGTCCGCGTACTCCATCGGAAAGATGTCCGCCGACCCGCGCCATTCCGAGGTCGTGAGAGTGAGCGGAGCCGGATTGCCCGACTCGCTCCACGCGCGTGCCGCGGCCGACGCCCCGGCGAGCTTCGCCGCGTCGAGCGCATCGACGATCACGAGCACGTTGTAGTCCGAACGCTTCGCGATGTGCTCGCCCGCCGCCGCCGACCCGTAGAGCACGATCGAGCGCAGATCGGCGCCGTAGGCCGCCCTGAGCTGCGACACGAGTTCATCGAGAGTCATTTTCGCCATGAGAGTTTTCTCGAAAGCTTCACCAGGAACCGCTCGATCCGCCGCCGCTGAAGCCGCCGCCGCCGCCGAATCCGCCGAACCCTCCGCCACCGCCGCCCCCGAAGCCGCCACCGCCGCCGAATCCTCCACCGCCCCATCCACCGCGTCCACCGCCCATCGGAAGGAAAATCGGCAAGCATCCGCCGCCGCCGCAGCCGCCGCGGCGTCCGCGGCCGCCGAGCATCGACAGGACGAAGAAGAGCAGAATGACCCAGACGAACGGCGGAATCCCGCCGCCGCTCGAACGCTGCGACGTGCGTCGCGCGGGCTGCGGTATGGCCGCCGCCGCGCTGCTGTCGATCTGAAATTGAAATTCTCTCGCGAACCGTTGCGCCACGCGCAGCGTCGCGATCTCGATTCCACCGCCGTAGTCCTGGCGCTGGAAAAACGGAATCATCTCGTCGCGAATCTGTCCCGTCGTGGCGTCCGTGATGAAGCCTTCCGCGCCGTTTCCGGTCTCGATGCGCAGATGGCCTTGCCCATCCTTGCTCGACTCCTTCGGCACGACGAGGATGATCACACCGGTATTGCGGGCCGGATCGCCGGGCTTGCCGTTGCCGCCGACCTTCCACTGACGCCCGATGTCGAGGCTCACTTCCTCGATCGGTCGCCCGCCGAGATCGGGCAGCGTGACGACGACGATCTCGCCGCCCGACTTGGCGCGAACGTCGTCGATGATGCGGGAGATCGTCGCGGCCTTGTCCGCGGAGATCACGTGCGCGAAGTCGTTCACATAGCCGACGGGCGCGGGCAGTTGAAGCCCCTGCGCCGGAAGCGAAGCGACCGCGAGAGCGAGAAATAGGAGCGCGCGTCGAAGCACGAGTGTAGCCTACCGGCGGCGCCAAACGATTGGAAGCGTCAGCGGTGGCCGAGCCTCACGTCGGGACGGTCGATCAGCGCGTTGATCAAGCGCGCCGAAAACTCGCGCACCTCTTCCGTGATGAATTCCGCCTGGCTCCAGAGATATCCGCGCGCGAGTGTCAACACGATCGCCACCGCGAGGCCGAACGTCGTCGGCGTCAGCGAGTACGCGAGCGCGACCCACAACTGTACGTTGTGATCGGTGGCCGCGGGCGCGTTGAGAAACGCGTCGTGCACACCATTCACGGTACCGAGGATGCCGAGCAGGATCGCGACGGTCGCCAGCGTCGGTAGGTAGTCGAGACGGCGTGTCAGACGTGGGAGTACGTGAAGCGCCGCCGCGTCGGCAACGTTCTGCAGATCGCTCTCGTCGCGCGTTCGACTGCGCAGAATGAGCAATCCCATATCGGCGAGCGCCGCCGGAGACGCGGCGCACGCCTTCATCGCCTCGTCCACCTTCCCCGCTCGCACGAGCTGGATCACTCGTTCGATGAACGGGCGCCCCTTGTGCCGCGCGCGAAACACCACCACGAACAGGCGCTCGATGACCACGGCGATGCCCGCGATCCCCACGAGGAGGATCAGCATCATCACCGGTCCACCTTCGGAGTACCAGCCCACCGTCGTGCTCATGACCGATCGAAATTGGGGCGTCGCAAAGCCCAGCGCGGGAAACTGGCCGCTTCCAGCGGCACTCCGACCGTGCGGGCGAAGCGCCCAAGGAAGGAGCGATGACAGATAGCGAACTGGGGTGCAAGACGTATGCCCCCCTCCACCGGGCCCGCACCGATGCACCGCCTTGTCTCACAAGGGTTTGTGAGGCTCGCGCCAACGGCGTAACTTACGCGGTCGGTCGATTCTCGCTCCTTCCCCCTCGGCGTCGCGCGCCTCCATGCTGCTGCTCATGACCCAGCTTCGTCGTCGCATCCTTGTCGCCGCTCTCGGCGCCGTCGCCATTGCTTGCTCCCGCCCCGACGCCGCTACCAAGACACCAGCCGCCGTCCCCCAGTCGGCGAACGGAACCGTCGGCTTGTCCGGCTCCGCCGCCCCGCGCGACAGCATCACCGATCGCGCTGACCGGGGACGCATCACCGGCGACGAGAATGCCAAGATCTGGGTCATCATGGTCAGCGACTTCCAGTGCCCCTTCTGCAAGCAGTGGCACGACGCATCGTTCCAGACGGTGCTCCGCGACTATGCGCAGAAGGGCAAGATCCGCCTGGCGTTCATCAACTACCCGCTGAACATCCATCCCAACGCGGTTCCGGCCGCGGAGGCGGCCATGTGCGCGTCCGTCCAGGACAAGTTCTGGCCGATGCACGAAGCCCTCTTCGCCGAGCAGGCCCAGTGGGCGGCTCTCCCGAATCCCGCCGCGAAGCTCGAGAGCATCGCGGCCACAGTGCCCGGGATGGACATGGCGGCCTGGAAGACGTGCATCGCGAAGCACGCGACGCTGGCGCTCATTCAAGCGGATCACGATCGCTGGCGCGGCGTCGGCGTCGGCTCGACGCCCGCGTTTTCGGTGAACGGCAAGCTGCTCACGAATCCCGACGGGTCCGCGCCCGGCGCCGGCGCCGACGTGATCGGCGCGATCGAAGCGGCGCTCAAGACGCAACGCTGACCGCGTGCGCTTCCCCGTTCAGCTGGGATATCGCGCGCTCGGGCAACTCGCGCGCGGCGCGGCCGTCGTCGCTCCGGACAGCGAATCCAAGCTTCTCCGGACGCTGCGCGCGCGGCGCGGCATTCGCGCGCGCTACCGCCATTGGGGACAGACCGGCCGCGACCGCAGCCGCCCGCTGCTCTGGATGCACGCGCCGTCGGTGGGCGAAGGTCTCCAGGCGCGGCCGGTTCTGGAGCTCGCGCGGCAGCGACGTTCCGACGTGCAGTTGGCCTACACGCATTTCTCTCCGAGCGCCGCCGGGTTCGCGCGCGGACTGGACGTCGACTTTCACGATTATTTGCCGTTCGACACACCCGGCGACGCCCGCGTCGCGATCGAGGCGCTGTCACCGACGGCGCTGGTCTTCTCGAAGCTCGACGTCTGGCCGATCATCACGCGTGAGGCCCGGGCCCATCGCGTTCGACTCGGCTTGATCAGCGCGACGCTCGCCCGCGGCTCGTCGCGGCGCTCTCGCACCGCCGGCGCGCTGCTTCACGACGCCTATGCCGCTCTCGAGGTCGTCGGCGCGATCGACGACGCGGACGCGGACCGCCTCGTGGAGCTGGGCGTTCGCCCCGACGTGATCACCGTGACCGGCGACACCCGCTACGATCAGGTCTGGCTGCGCGCGCAGCGCATCGATCGGGCGAGTCCGATGCTCGAGCGGCTGCGCGGCGACGGGCGAGTGACGATCGTCGCCGGCTCGACGTGGGCCGCGGACGAAGCGGTCTTGCTCGCCGCCTATGAAACACTGCACACGACAGTCGACGCGCGACTGATCATCGCGCCGCACGAACCGACGCCGGACCATGTCGCGAAACTGATCGAGTGGGCAAAGCGCGCGAAGCTCGGCGTCGCGCGACTCGATGACGCGAATCAATCGTCGGCGGACGTCGTGGTCATCGACCGCGTGGGCGTGCTCGGCGAGATCTATTCCCTGGCGGACATCGCCTTCGTGGGCGGAGGCTTTCACGCGGCGGGGCTTCATTCGGTGCTCGAGCCTGCAGCCTTCGGAACGCCGGTGGTGTTCGGCGGCCGCTTCGAGAACAGCCGCGACGCGGCGCTGCTCGCCCAGCGCGGCGGCGGCGCGGCCGCTGCGAACGAGGCCGAGCTGACGCGGCGCCTTCGCATCTGGGCGACGGATGCGACCGAGCGCCGCGAAGCCGGCGACTACGCGCGCGCCCTCGTGCGCAGCGGCATCGGCGCCGCCGAGCGTTCATTCGAGCTCGTGAATCGTCTGCTTCGATAGCAGCGCTCTTAGCGCAGAGCCGTGCAGCGGCTCAGAGGAAACCACATTTCTGTTCTCCTCTGCCTCTCTGACTACTCCTGCGGTAGCTCTGCTTTTTTATGACTGGCCCGCACCCGCGGTCACTGGAGACGGAGCGGGGGGCGCGGCCTCCTTGGGAGCCGCCACCGACGCGTGCGACGGACGGTGCAGATAGAAGCCCTGCACCAGATGGACCCCGAGCTGCTTGACCGTATTGAATTCCTCGGCGCGCTCGACGCCCTCGGCGATGACCATCGCGCCGTGGTCGTTCGCGAACTTCACCATCGTCTCGACGAGATTCTGCTTGATGAAGTTCGTGTCGATGGCGTTGATGAGCGAGATGTCGAGCTTGATGAAGTCCGGCTCGAGGTTGGCGATGGAGCCAAGTCCGGCGTAGCCGCTGCCGGCGTCGTCCACCGCGAACCGGAACCCGCGGTCGCGGAACGCCTTCAACCGGTCGCGGAACTTCGGGTAGTCCTTGATCGCCGTGCGCTCGGTGATCTCGATGACCACCCGCTCCGGATTGGTGATTTCCAGTTCGTTGAACGCCGGATCGTTGAAGTCGTGCGGATCGACGTTGATGAACAGCAGCTCCTTGCCGTGCAGACGTGAATCGATGCCTTCGATCGCCCGGCTGCGACAGAGCCGGCTCAGCTCCCACACCAGGTCGGCTTCCGCGGCGACGTCGAACATGACTTCGGGGCTCCGCAGGCTGCGCATGACGCCGCGCGCCAGCGCCTCGTAGCCGAAGATCTCCTTCGTCTCCGTGACCACGATCGGGTGATAGTCGACGTACACGCCGCGGTCGCGCAGGCTCGTGCGCAGGTCGGCGACGCGGCGCGCGCGCTCGCGCTCCTCGATCGAGCGAGACGCGTTGGCCGCTTCGCGAATGCCCCGGTAGATCAACCGTTCGAGACGGATCTTTGGATTGTAGTAGACGTGCGCGCGGCCGACGTAGATGTCGAACAGCGCCGCGACGTCGTCGCCGTGCTGGGCCTCGATCCGCGATCCGACGTGCGATTGAAGCCGGCCGACCAGCTCCGTGATCTCGTTTTCCGTCGCCGCCTGCACGCCGGCCGCGGGCACGTGGAAGAAGATGAAATCGTCGTCGTTGGTGAAGCTGACCATCACCCGCGATGAGCTCATCGACGTATCGTCGAGAAACTCGCGCACCGCGGCGGCGGTCGTTTCCAGTACGGCGTCGAGCTTTTCCCAGCCGTAGATCTCCTCGATCTTCGAATAGCGCACGAAGCTGAGATACAGGACGACGAGCTCGCCGCGCTCCTTGAACAGATTGCGCGACCGCTCGATCATCACGGGCAACGTGGGCAGCCCGGTGAGCGAGTCGTGGAGCATCTGCTCGTACTCGACGTTCTCGACGCGATCCGTCGTCTGCTGTTGCTGTTGATGCGGCGCGCCCCGCCCCACGGCGCCCCGCACGCGCTGCGCGACTTCCTCGGCGTCGGCGGGGCAACGGAACCATTCTTCGGCTTTCAGCTCCACCGCGCGTCGGCGCGCCGTGTCGTCGGCACAGCCGACGACGACCGGTACGCCGCAGCCATGAGCGCGCTCGACAACCGCGCGCAGGACGCTCGGGTCGTCCGTCGTCACCACGACGCCCCGCACGTTGGGACGCGAGGCGACGGCGTTCGCCAGCTCGCCGGCCGACACGACCTCCAACGTCCATCCGTCGAGCAGGCCGATCGCTTGCTCGACGGCGGGTTGAGTCGAGTCGGTCAGGAGAATCGACTCGCTCACTCGCGACGTTCCCGGTTGATCACGACGCCATGGCGCGTTGCATGGCGAGATTGCGCTGAACCGTGTTGGCCAGTGTCGGCAGATCGAACGGCTTTTCGACGTAGTCGTCCGCTCCGATCTGCAACGCCTCGCGCTTGTCCTGCCATTCGTCGAGCGCCGTGACCATGATGACACGCACCGACCGCCCGAGCGTCGGATGCTGCTTCATCACGCGGCAAACTTCCCACCCGTCACGGCCCGGCATCATGACGTCGAGCAGGACCAGCGCCGGACGCACCGTCTCGAACAGCGCGAGCGCCTCGTCGCCGTCGTGCGCTACGGTGATCGGATATCCGCGAATCTCCAGATACTGCCGAATGATTTCCGCGTTGTCGTGATTATCGTCCACCACCAGGATCGGTGGGTGCTGTTCATCGCTCATTTTGGCCCGGCCCAGTCCGCCTCGCGTGAGTCAGGTGCGCGACCGTTCGCGCGCCCCAGCGCACGAAAGGCAAGTCACAAGCCACCTAGCGGGTGCGAGAACGGGCTGGTCAGCGCTTCCCGAAGGCGTACGAAACCCCGACGCCATACTGCGCGGAGCTCGGCCCCCCGAGCTCCTTGGCGCGCGATCCGCCGAAATCTATGCCGACCGTCGCGCCAATGGACTTGGTGATCCCAATATCGCCGCCGATCGCGACGCGAAAGAGTCCATCTGTTTTCGTTCCGCCCGAGTAGATGACCCACGCCGGCGTCGCGTACAGCGAGATGCCATGGTTCGAACCGAACGCGCGACGATAGCCGATGGCCGCGCCAAGCGGAATCTGGGTGGTCGACGCGACGGTGTCCGTCACCGTGATCGAGTCGTTCAAGTCGATGGTCGTCAGATCCAAAACCTTCGCTTTCCGCGCCGGTCCGCCGCCAAAACCCGCAAACGCCGCGAAACCGAACGTGCTCGACTTGCCGCCGAATGGCATCGCGATGCGCGCCCCGTACACCGCTCGTCCGCTGAAGTCCGTTTGCGTCTGGTAGCCGAGGCCACCGCTGAGCTGAAAACGTGCGGAGCCGGGGCTCCAGCCCGCCGCGGCAGCGAACACATTCTGACCGGAGCTGCCCGCGTAGTTCAGCGCCCCGACGACGCCTGGTGTCGCCCACGCATTTTGGAGCACGGGGGCGCCGGGAATCTGCGCATCGGCCGAGCCGGCCACCGCGGCAACGGCGATGAGCGCGATCGCTCGCGCCACCCAGAGAAGTCGGCGGTCGCGTGAATGATCGAAGGTCGCGTCGTACATGATGTGTCGTTCGAGGTGAAAGCGGCCGCACGACGGTGCGCGGCCGTTTCCGTGGCGCGTCGAGCAAGCATCGTGCGCGTCAGCCTGAGCGAAGCGAAGGACCCCCGTGCTGCCGCGGAGAAATTCACGTTCTCCTCGGCGCACGGGGGTCCCTCGTCGCTCCGCTCCTCGGGATGACGCGGTCGCTTACGCCGCCGACGCCTTCTCCGTCACGACGCGAACATTGTTGTCGACGACCTGCAAAAATCCGCCTTCGACGTTGAACCGCTGCCCGCTGCCGAGCCGGATGATGCCCTTACCCAGCAGCGCCATCATCGGCGCGTGGCCGGTGAGGATGCCGACCTCGCCGTCGTATGCCGGGGCGACGACGGAATCCGTCTCGCCCTCGAACATCACGGCTTCCGGAGAGATCACCGAGACCTTGAGCATTCTCTAACCTCAGCCCTGGAGCTTCTTCGCGTTCCCGACGACGTCGTCGATACCGCCGGCCATGAAGAACGCCTGCTCCGGCAGGTTGTCGAACTCGCCAGCCACGAGGCGCTCGAACGACGAGATCGTCTCTTCGAGCTTGACGTATTTGCCCGCGATGCCGGTGAACTGCTCGGCGACGGAGAACGGCTGCGACATGAAGCGCTGAATGCGACGGGCGCGGCCGACGATCTTCTTGTCGTCTTCCGAGAGCTCGTCCATGCCGAGGATCGCGATGATGTCCTGAAGCTCCTTGTACCGCTGGAGGATCTTCTGAACGTCCGTCGCCGCCTTGTAATGGCGCGCGCCGATGAACTGCGGATCGAGAATGCGCGACGACGACGCGAGCGGATCGACGGCCGGATAGATGCCGAGCTCCGTGATCGCGCGCGAGAGCACGACCGTCGCGTCCAGGTGCGCGAACGCGGTCGCCGGGGCCGGATCGGTGATGTCGTCGGCCGGAACGTAAATCGCCTGCACCGACGTGATCGAGCCGTTTCTCGTCGACGTGATGCGCTCCTGCAGATCGCCCATCTCCGTCGCCAGCGTCGGCTGATAACCCACGGCGCTCGGCATGCGGCCAAGCAGCGCGGACACTTCGGAGCCGGCCTGCGTGAAGCGGAAGATGTTGTCGATGAACACGAGCACGTCCGCGTTCTCCTGATCGCGGAAGTATTCGGCGACCGTCAGCCCCGACAGGCCGACCCGCAGGCGCGCACCGGGCGGCTCGTTCATCTGGCCGTAGATCAGCGCCACGTTCGGAAGAACGTTCGACTCCTTCATTTCCAGATAGAGATCGTTGCCTTCGCGCGTGCGCTCACCCACGCCGCAGAACACCGACTTGCCGCCGTGTCCCTTCGCGACGTTGTTGATCAGCTCCATGATGACGACGGTCTTGCCGACGCCGGCGCCGCCGAAGAGACCGATCTTGCCGCCCTTCACGAACGGCGCGATGAGGTCGATGACCTTGATGCCCGTCTCGAAGATTTCCGTCTTCGGCTCGAGATTCACGAAGTCCGGGCGCTTGCGGTGAATCGGCCAACGCTCCGCTTCCTTCGGGATCGGAGCGCCGTTGTCCACCGGCTCACCGAGCACGTTGAGAATCCGGCCGAGCGCCGGCGCGCCCACCGGCACCGCGATCGGACCGCCGGTGTCGACGACTTCCATGCCGCGCACGACCGCGTCCGTCGACGACATCGCGACGGCGCGCACCTGGTTGCGCCCGATGTGCTGCTGCACTTCGACGACGACACGAATGTCCGAGCCGTCGGGAGCCTTGCCCGTGATCTCGAGCGCGTTGTAGAGCTCGGGCAGATGCTCAGCCTCGAACTCGACGTCGAGCACCGGTCCGATGACCTGAACGACTTTCCCAATATTCCGAATCGCTGTGGCGGTAGCCATGTGTAATCCTTAATAGCGGATGTACTGAATTCTGATACTCTAGGTCTTAGGCGTCGTCATCCTGAGCGAAGCGAAGGATCCCTATCGCAGCGGTACCCTGCGACGTGCTCAGCCCTGCAGTGCCGCGGCCCCGCCCACGATCTCGGCGATTTCCTGCGTGATGCTCGCCTGACGCGCGCGGTTGTACGTGCGGCCGAGCACCTTGAGCATGTCGCTCGCGTTGTCGGTCGCGTTCTTCATCGCCGTGCGCTGCGCCGCGTAGAACGCCGCCGTGAGCTCGACGAGCGCCCGATACACCGCGTTGCGCACGTACAGCGGCAGCAGGGCGCCGAGAATCGTCTCCGCGTTCGGGACGAGGATGTAGTCGCGCTGCGTTCCCCCCGCTTCCGGCGGCTCGACCGGCAGGATCTGCACGGCCGTCGGCGGAGCGGAGAGGATCGACTTGAAGTTGGGATAGATCGCGTACACGGCATCCAGCTCGCCCTTCGCGAACCGATTCATCAGCTCGTTGACGATCTCCGCCGCCTGATCGGCCGTCGGCTTGTCGCCGATGTCGATCCGCTGCGTCAGCACTTCGCGACCGAGATAGCGGAAGTAGCCGATGCCCTTCTTGCCGACGCCGTGAAGCTCCACCTGCGCGCCCTGTCCTTCGAAGCGATTGATCGTGTTGCGCGCTTCCTTGATCAGGTTCGCGTTGAACGCGCCGGCGAGACCGCGATTGGCCGTCAACACGATCACGGCGACCCGCTTCGTCTCCGCCGGCTGCCGTAGCAATGGAAAACGCTCGGCCAGCTCGGGCGAGTACAGACTGCCGATCACCTCGCGCAACGATTCCGCGTACGGGCGCGCCGCGGCGACGCGGTCCTGCGTCCGCTTCATCTTCGACGTCGCCACCATCTCGAGCGTGCGCGTGATCTTGCGCGTGTTCTCGACGGACTTGATGCGACTCTTTAGCTCGCGGCCTTTAGCCATGTCGCGTCACAATGAAAGAGAAACGCGTCATCCTGAGGGAGCACGGCGACCGAAGGGCCCCCGTGCGCCGAGGAGGAGTTGACCGCATTTAGAGATCAGCCTTCGTGAGGCCGGCGGCCGACGCCGGCTTCCACGTCTTGTTGAAGGCCTCGATCGCCAGGCGCAAATCAGCCTCGATCTCCTTCGTCAGCGCTTTGCCGGTCTTGATGCTGTTGCCGACCTGCGGGTACGAGCGCGACATGAAGTCCTGGAAGTTCTTCTCCCACTCGCGCACCTGATTCACCGGCACCTCGTCGATGAAGCCGTTCGTGAGCGCGTAGATCGACATGACCTGCTGCTCGACGGCCATCGGCGAGTACTGCCCCTGCTTCAGGATTTCCACCGTACGCGCGCCGCGATCGAGCTGGCGGCGCGTCGCGGCATCGAGATCCGATGCGAAAGCGGAGAACGCTTCCAGCTCGCGATACTGCGCGAGGTCGAGACGCAGGCGGCCGGCGACCGACTTCATCGCCTTGATCTGCGCCGAGCCACCGACGCGCGACACCGAGATGCCGGCGTTGATCGCCGGACGCACGCCGGCGAAGAACAAATCCGACTCGAGGAAGATCTGACCGTCCGTGATCGAGATGACGTTCGTCGGGATGTACGCCGACACGTCACCGGCCTGCGTTTCGATGAGCGGAAGCGCCGTGAGCGAGCCGCCCGGCTTGAGAATGTTCTTGCCGTCGACGACCGACGGATCCTCGCTCAGCTTCGCGGCGCGCTCGAGAAGACGCGAGTGGAGATAGAACACGTCGCCCGGGAACGCTTCACGGCCCGGGGGACGACGGAGCACGAGCGACAGCTGCCGGTACGCCGCGGCCTGCTTGGACAGGTCGTCGTACACGCACAGCGTCGGCTTGCCTTCGTTGTACATGAAGTACTCGGCCATCGCACAGCCCGAGTACGGCGCGATGTACTGCATCGGGGCCGGGTCGGACGCGGACGCGATGACGACGATGGTGTAGTCCATCGCGCCGGCTTCCTTGAGACGCTGCACCACGGACGCCACGGTCGATGCCTTCTGACCGATCGCGACGTAGACGCAGATCACGCCCTGGCCTTTCTGGTTGATGATCGTGTCGATCGCGACGGCGGTCTTGCCGATGCCGCGGTCACCGATGATGAGCTCGCGCTGACCGCGGCCGATCGGGATCATGGAATCGATGGCCTTGATGCCGGTCTGCAGCGGCTCCTTTACGGGTTGGCGCACGATGATGCCCGGCGCTTCCGACTCCACCTTGCGGGTGTGGGTCGCGTGGATCTCGCCCTGCCCGTCGAGCGGACGGCCAAGCGCGTCCACCACTCGTCCGATCATCTCGGGGCCGACCGGCACCTCGAGCACGCGGGAGGTGCGCCGGACCTCGTCGCCCTCCTTGAGCTGGAGATAGTCGCCGAGCACGACGGCGCCGATGTTGTCCTCCTCGAGGTTGAGCGCGAGGGCCGTGACGCGGTTTCCCGTCTCGGAGGAGGTGATCTCGAGCATCTCGCCGGCCATGGCTTTTCCGAGGCCGTAGATGCGCGCGATACCGTCCTTTACCTCGAGAACAGTTCCAACTTCTTCGACATCGAGCTCGTGGAGGTCAGCGGCTTCGATCTCCCGAAGGAGGATGTCCTTGATCTCGCCGGGGCGGAGTGTGGTTTCAGTGGCCATACGGTGGGGTCGGAAAGACGGTCGACGGGTTTTTATTGATCGCTCGTCCGTTGGCGCGTCGCGCCGCAGGGACGGAGTTCGTTTTCAGGGTCCGATTTTGCTTGTGAAAAATATCACAAGGAGGTCTCTCCCGGCAATCCCCGGAAAAAACCTCCCCTTTTATTGGCACCAATTTGATCCGCCTCGCCGCCATTCGGTGCTGGTCCGCAGCAAGTTCGTGTCCACATTCGAGCCATGACAGCCAGCATTCGCGACCTCAAGGTCTGGCAGGAGTCGGTCGCCCTCGCCGCCGAAACGGTCAAAGCCGCCCGCCAGAACGCCCGCCGCGAGACCAAAGTCTTCAGCGACCAGCTGATCCTCACCGCTCTGAGCGTCGCCGGCGCCATCGCCGACGGATATGGACGCTACACCGCGCCCGAACAGCGCCAGCTCTATCGAGCAGCAAAACGCGAGCTACTTCGATTGGAGACACAACTCGCCGTCGCCCGGCAGGCCGACCTCATCTCCGCGCAGCTCTTCGCCGGCCTCACCACGCGAATCCAGAGCGTCTCACGGCTGCTCGGCGGCTATCTGGTCTACCTCGAACGCCAGCTCACAGCCGAGCCGGAAAAACCGGCCCGCGTAGCGTCATCCTGAGCCGGACCGAAGTGAGGCCAAGCCTTACGGCTCGGCGGACGTTCCCGGGTTCGGACGCTTGGCAACCCTCACCTTCATCCCGTCGACGAGATCGGCGCTGGGATTCGACACCACCGTCATGCCTTCGGTCACGCCGGACTGCACCTCGACCGTGCCGCCGTAGTCGCGTCCGACCGTCACCGGTCGGAAATGAATCGTCGACGTCTGATCAGCGGCCGGCGGATCGATCGTGACGATCTCCGTGCCGTTCGATCGCACGACCAGCGCCGTCGCCGGCAGAATCAACGCCGGTTGGCGATGGGTAAGATGCACGCGCACCTGCGCGTACATGCCCGAGAGCAGCGTCATGCCCGGATTCACCACGTCCACTTCCGTGAGCAGGGTGCGGGACGTCGCGTCGAGGGCCGCCGACGTGCGGACGACGTGGCCCGCGAATTTGCGATTCGGCAACTCCTGCACGGTGACGTCCGCCGACATCCCGGGCGTCATCGCCAACGCGTCGGCCTGCGGCACGGAGATGTACATGCGCACGGTGTCTGTTTGCGCGATGCGAAACAGGCTGCCCTGACCGCCCGTTCCGCCGGCGGCGATGGCCGCGCTCGTCGCGCCGCTCGTCGAGATGAGCGAGCCCAGATCGATGTTGCGGGCCGTGATCACGCCGCTGAACGGTGCAGTGACTTTCGTGAATCGCTGCGTTTCGGTGAGCCGGCGCAGATTCGCCTCCGCCGCCCCGCTGTTGGCGACGGCGGCATCGTACGCGGCCGTCTTCTGATCGAGCTCCTCACGACTCACGGCGCTGTCGGCCGCGAGCGACTGCCAGCGCGCCAGATCCGCCTTCGCGAGCCCGAGTGCCGCGCGCGTCTGCGCGAGCTGCTGCTGCGCCTGTTCCACCTGCTGATCCAGCTCGGGCGCGTCGATCTCGGCGAGCACTTCGCCGGCGCGCACCGGGCGGCCGATGTCCGCGTACCATTTCTTCACGTATCCGCCGACGCGCGCGTAAATCGCGCCCTCGTGCAGCGGTTGAATCGTGCCGGGCAGCGTGAGATCGCCGCCGGTCGCCGCTTGCTCGACGCGCGTCGTCTGCACCTCGGGAACCGTCTCCTGGTTGGCGACTTCGGCATCCAGCTCTCGCGACGTTGCCCGACGCGGCAGGTACGAGCTGACGAGCAGCGCCAGCAGCACGACGCCTATGCCGGCCAGAATCGTGACGACGCGTCGCGTCGATGCCGGTTTGACCGGGGGCGCGACGCCGACGTCCGCGTGATGCGCGCCGCCATTTTCGTGGTTGGTCATGAATCAATCGATTGAGGACGACCGGACATCGACAATGCCGGCTGTAGCGCGGGAGTGCCGGGGGCATTCAGCGGAGCGCGAACGCCGGCATCTTCGGTGACTTTGCTCTCGTGGCGCAGCACGCTGTAGATCACGGGCACGATGATGAGCGTGAACACCGTCGCCATCAGCAGCCCGCCGATGACGGCGCGGCCGAGCGGCGCGTTCTGCTCGCCGCCCTCGCCGATGCCGAGGGCCATCGGCAGCATGCCGATGATCATCGCCAGTGCCGTCATGCAGACCGGACGCAGACGCGCGTAGCCCGCGTCGACGGCGGCCTGCATCGCGCTACGACCGAGCTCGCGTTGATCGTCGGCGAACGTGACGAGCAAGACGCTGTTCGCCGTCGCGACGCCCATCGCCATGATCGCGCCCATCAGCGACGGCACGGTGAACGTCGTGTGGGTGATGTACAGCATCCACACGATGCCCGCGAGCGCGCCCGGCAGCGCCATGATGATGACGGCCGGATCGACCCAGCTCTGGAAATTCACGACGAGAATGATGTAGACGAGCACGATCGCGAACAGAATGCCCAGTCCGAGTCCGGTGAAAGAGTCGCGCATGCTCTGCACCTGACCGCGCACGTTGATCGTCGTGCCCCGCGGCAGCTTCCCCTGCTCCTTCGCGATGATCTCGTCGACGGCTCGCGCGATCGCGCCCAGGTCGCGTCGGTCGGCGGACGCGTACACGTCGAAAATCGGCTGCACGTTGTAGTGATTGACGACCGCCGCCGACGTTCCGCGGCTCGACGTCGCGAGGTTGCCGAAGAGCTGTGGCGTGGCGCGGCCGGGCGTCGTGATCGGCGTGCTCGCGACGGCGTCGATCGATCCCATTTTGTATTGCGGCGTCATCACGCTCACCGCGTACTGCACGCCGTTGCGCGGGTCGACCCAGAAGTTGGGCGCCGTCTGCCCGCTCGACGAGAGCGAGATCAGCACGTCGCTCGCGACCTCGCGCTGCGACAGGCCAAGCTGCTGCGCCTTGATGCGATCGACGTCGAACCGGATCTCCGGGGCGTCCATCACTTGCTGGACGCGCACGTCGGCGGCGCCGGGAACCTTCGCGATCTCCTTCGACAGCTTCTGTGCGAGCGCGAAGTTCGCCTCGAGATTTCGACCGGCCACCTGCACGTCGATCGGCGCGGGCAGACCCAGGTTCAAGACCTGATTGACCATGTCCGCCGGCTGGAAAAAGAACGTGACGCCGGGATACTCCTTCGGCAGGTCCTTCCGCAGACGCCGCACGTAGTCCCACGTCGACCCTTTGTGCTCCGGCGTCAATTGCACGAGCATGTCGCCGTCGGACGGCCCGACGGTCGCGTTCGCGCCGATCGCGAGCGACACGCCGTACGTCGGCAATCCGATGTTGTCGAGCACGAGCTGCAGGTCTCTCGCCGGAATCGCGCGCTTGATCGACTGTTCCACGCGCGCGAAGAGGCGCTCCGTCTCTTCGAGACGCATTCCCGGCGCCGCGCGGATGTGCAGTTGGAACTGGCCGCCGTCGACCTGCGGGAAGAAGTCCTCGCCGATGGCGGGAACGAGCGAGAGCGACGCGAGCACGAACACGGCCGCCCCGACGACGACAGCCGCGCGATGTTCCATCGCCCACGCGAGAATCGCGTGATACCCAGCCCGAAACTTCTCGAAGCCGCCATTGAACGCCGCGATCATTCGCGTGAATCGCGACGGGGCGCCACGTTCACCGCGCTTCTCGGCTTCGTGAACCGCGACTTCCCGCGGCAGCATGTACGCCGCCATCGTCGGCACCAACGTACGCGACAGCAGATACGACGCGGACATCGCGAAGATCACCGACAGCGCCAGGGGCCGGAACAGCGCGGCGGCCGGACCCGACAGCGCGAAGATCGGCAGAAATACGAGACAGATCGACAACATCGATACGAAGGCGGGCACCGCGATCTGCTCGGCGCCGTCGACGATCGCGTCGGAAAGCGGCTTTCCGTGCTCGAGGTTGCGATGGATGTTCTCGATCGACACGGTCGCGTCGTCGACGAGAATGCCGACGGCGAGCGCGAGGCCGCCGAGCGTCATCACGTTGAGCGTCTGTCCCGTCGCCCAGAGACAGATGATCGAGACGAACACGCTCAATGGAATCGACGTCGCGACAATCAGCGTCGACCGCCAGCTGCCGAGGAAGACGAGAATCATGAGCGCCGTGAGCAGCGCGGCGGCGATGCCTTCGCGCAACACGCCGGCGATCGTCGCGCGGACGTAGGTCGACTGGTCGCCGAGGATGTTGACGCTCACGTCCGCCGGAATGCCGGCGCGAATGCGCGGCAGGGCTTCCTTGACCTGGTTGACGATGTCGAGCGTCGACGCCTTCGCGTTCTTCAGAACCGTGAGATAGGTGCCGCGATGACCGTTTTCGCGCACGATGTTCGTCTGCACGCCGGAACCGTCGCGGACCTGCGCGACGTCGCGCAGATAAACCGTCGCGCCGTTGACCTGCTTGATCGGAATGTCGGCCAGATCCTTCGATGAATCCGGCGTCGAATTCAGACGCACGTAATACTCGCGCGATCCCATGCGCGCCGTGCCCGACGGCAGAATGACGTTCTGCTGGTTGATCGCGGCCGACACGTCGGCGGGCGACAGACCTTTTGCGAACAGCGCCTGTGGATCGATGTCGACGTTCACCACGCGCGGCACTCCGCCGTATGCCGGAGGCACCGAGGCGCCGTGTACCGTCGCCAGCGGCACCCGCACGAAGTTCGTGGCAAAGTCACCGAGCTCGGCCTCGGTCCGCTTCGGGCTCGAGAGGCTGAGCTGCATGATCGGCACGTCCGTCGCGTTGAAGCGAATCATGAACGGCGGCGACATGCCCGGCGGCATGTTGCGCGTCACCCCTTGCGACGCCGCGGTGATCTGCGCCATGCCCGCTTCGACGTTCGCGTCCGGCTGGAAATAGACCTTGATCACGCTCAAGCCGGCGAGCGACTGCGACTCCACGTGCTCGATGTCGTTCACATAACTCGAATAAACCCGCTCGGCGAGCGTGACGACGCGCTGTTCCATCTCCTTCGGCGACAGGCCCCCGTACTGCCACAACACCGACACGACCGGAATGTTGATCACCGGGAAAATGTCGATGGGCATGCTGACGACGGCGACGATGCCGAAGATCAGAATGAGAATCGACGCGCAGACGAACGTATATGGGCGCTTGAGCGCCAGTCGAACGAGCCACACGGTATCAGGTCTCCTGCGTCACAGCTGCCGGCCCACGAGCGCCTCGAGCTGCGCTCGCGTGATCGAATAGTTGAACCGCGCCGCAACCAGACTGAGTTGCGCCTGCGTTACGGCGAGCTCCGACGTCAGCTGATCCAGCTCGGTGGAGATTCCCGCCTGATACCGCTCGCTCTGGACTCGCAGATCCTCCTGCGCCGCCTTCACCGCTTCCTGCGCGAGCGAGATGTTCCGCTCGGCGAACCGAAGGCCCGCGATGAGTCGCGCGGCTTCGGCGCGCGTCTGCCGCGTGACGTCGAGCGCGTTCACGCGCGCGACCTCGGCGGACACGTCGGCGCGCGTGACCGCGTCCTCGCGCTGAAAGCCGTTGAAGAGCGGGTAGCTCGTGCCAAGCGCCACCGACCACCCCGGCCTCACGGCGCCGACGACCGTGGTCTGGTTCGCCCAGTTGTATCCGCCCGTCACCCGGACGCCGGGCACGTACGTGGCGCGCGCCGAACGCGTGAGCGCCTTCGTCGCCTCCTGCGAGGCATTCGCGGCGCGCACCGACGGCGACGACTGAATGGCGAGCCGCACGATCTCGCTGTCGTTGAGCGCGAGTGGCCGCGGCGCTTCGTCCGCCGAGCGTTTCGCGCCCACCGGGCCATTCGCGCCGACGAGGCGTCCGAGCGAGTAAGCGGTCGTCTGCAGCGTGTCGAGCGCCGCCACGAGCTGCTGTTGTCCGGACGTCAGCTCGAGGCGCGCGCGCAGTTCGTCGGATTTCGTCGTCGTCCCGGCGCGTATGCGAGCCTGTGCGTAACGCAGGCCGCGCTCGCCCTGCGCGACACGCGCCCTCGCGACGTCGACGAGGTCATTGGCGCGCAGGTTGTCATAGAACGCCCGCTGCGCGGCGAGCGTCACGGCAAAACGCTGCGAGATGTCGACGACTTCCGCCGCGCGAACGTCCGCCGTCGCCCGATCGCGCTCGGCCGATCGACGGCCGCCGGTAAACACGTCCATCGACGACGCCAGGCCGGCCGAATAGCTGTCCCGCATGCCGCCGACGAGCGGCGCCGTCGTCACGTTCGACCGCAGCAGCGACGACGTGGCCGACAGGTTCGGGATGTAGGCGCCCGTCGCGACACGCTGCTCCGACTGGGCGCCGCGCACCAGGCCCTCGCTGGCCGCAATCAAGGGGCTGACTTCCAGTGTACGGCTGATCGCTGTCGGCAGGTCGATGAGCGTATCGATACGAACGGCCAGTGCCGTATCCGGCCCGGTGACCGGGACACCTTGCGCATGGCTCGCTTGCGCGAGAAGGAGCAGCACGAACGGGACAACGACCGTCAAGGCGCCGGCCGACCGAGGCGTTCCGGCGACGCGGCGAAAGACGGCAATGTCAATGGACATTGGCGTCGAGATGTATGGGAGAAGAAATGTCTTGGAGAGCTTACGTACTTTAACGCTACGCTCAGAGGATTCTGAACGTTCGGTGGTACTTGCCGTCATCCTGAGCACAGCGAAGGACCCCGTCATAGCGAAGAGCTCCTCCTCGGTAACGCAGGGATCCTTCGCTTCGCTCAGGATGACGCCTTACTAGGCCTACCCTCGGCTGCGACCGTGGCCTTTCACGAAGCGTTCGACCAGGTCGATCGTACGCAATCTCGTCAGGGATGTCGGCTTCGTGCCGATCACCCGCAACGACGTGCTGGAAAGATGCGACGGGGAGGCAAACTCGAGGATGTTCGCCACGTCGCGAAGGTCGTAGCCCGGATTTTTCGCCAGCTCGGCCGCGGCGACGATGCGCACGAGGTCGATGATTCGCTTCAGATTCGGCGCGTTGTCGGCCGCGAACGAACGGCTCAGATGTTCGCGGGTGACGTTCAGAAAACTCGCCAGCGTCGACGTCCGCACCGGGCGGCCGGCGTGCGACACGATGAAGCGCCACGCCGACTGCTGCAGCGGCGCCTCGAGCATGAGCACCGGCGGCGGGTCGTTCAACGTGCGGGCGAATCGTGCCGAGAAGCTTGCCCGCTGCACGAGCTCGCGGACCACGGCGTCGTCCACGGCGTCGACGAGCACGTCAGTGAACTCGTACGCCGCGCATTGCGCGAGCGCCGGGCCCTCCGCGGTACGCAAGGCGACGAGCCCGAAAAACGGAATGCTGGGATATTCGCGCGCGAGCGCCGCGACACGCCACGTTTCGTCCTGCGCGGCCCCGAGGTCGACGAGGGCGGCGTCGACAAGATTGGACTTGAAAGCGGCGTCGAAGTCCTCGAAGGAACGCGCGGCCAGCACCCGGGCTTTGCGCCGCGGAAACGCGGACTTGATCAGCGCCTTCGCGCGCTCACGATGAGCGAACGCGACGACCGCCGGCGCGCTGGACGTCGACGACGGGGCGGCGTTCGTCCCGCCGGCCGGCGCGGCGGATGCGGAGACGACCGACATCGTTCAGGCCGACGCCGATGATTCGACGACCATCTCCTGGGCACGACGGAGCACGTCGCGCGCGTTCGCGTAGGAGATGAGCGCTTCCGCCTCGCCGAAGCTCGTCCAGCGACACGCCGTGATCCCTTCGGCGCGCTGCGGACAGGTCTCGGATTCGACCGTCTCGATCAGATAGAAATGACAGTACTTGTGAATCAGCTGGCCGCGAAAGCGAAAGAACCAGTTGATCGTGTCGATCGAGCCGCGAACCGTCAGGTCACCGAGTCCCGTCTCCTCCGATACTTCGCGGACCGCGGCGTCCTCGGGACGCTCGCCGGTCTCGACGTGGCCCTTCGGAAAGCCCCAGTTCTGATAGCTGTCGCGGATGAGGAGGAAGAGCGGCTCGCGTCCATCGAGGCGAAAAACGACCCCGCCGGCCGACGTTTCGTCGCGTGCGCCGTCCGACGAATGCCCTCCGCGCGCCCGCGTCATCCTACCGCGCGCTCCCCGCGACGAGCTCGGTTTCCGGCTCGATGTCCGGCTTGCCGTCGATGAACTGGCGGACGACCGGATCGGTCGTGTGTTGAATCTCGTCGACGGTGCCGACCTGTCTCACCCGTCCTTCGTACAGCATCGCGATGCGCGTCCCGACGTTGTAGGCGCTGCGCATGTCGTGGGTGATGACGATGCCCGTCACGCCGAGCTTGTCGCGCATCCGGATCATGAGCTGGTCGATCACCGCGCTCGTGACCGGGTCGAGCCCTGTCGTCGGCTCGTCGTAGAGAATGTATTTCGGCCGAAGGGCGATCGAGCGGGCGATCCCGACCCGCTTGCGCATGCCTCCCGAGAGCTCCGCCGGAAAGCGATGTTCGACGTTCGGCAGATCCACCAGCTCGAGCGCTTCGTGCACGCGCGTCTCGATCTCTCGTTCAGTGAGCTCCTGCTGCTTGCGGAGTCCCATCGCGACGTTCTCGCCGATCGTGAACGAGTCGAACAGCGCGGCGAACTGGAACACGTACCCGATGCGCGCGCGGAGCTGATAGAGCTCGCGTCGCGGCAGGTGCGGTACATCGAGGCCATCGACCAGCACCTGTCCCGAGTCCGGCTCGAGCAGGCCGACGATGTGCTTGATCGTGACGGACTTGCCCGTCCCCGAGTAGCCGATGATGACCATGGTCTCGCCTTCGACGACGTCGAGGGAGAATCCCTGCAGCACCTTTTTGGGGCCGAACGATTTGTGAATGTCGATCAGCTGGATCATCTAGCGGTGGGCGATGGCCGGTGGGAGATGGGCGTGCCTCCCTACAACAAATGTGATTTCGCCGACCGTGCCGTGCTAGTGCGGCTGGGCAAAGGGAAAAAGAAAGGGCCGGCGTTTCGCCGGCCCCACTCCCACTATCCACCGCCAGCTCCCGCCGCTATGCGGCAAAGCTGCCGAGCGCGCGGCCGACGTCGCCTTCGCGGAGGCGCTTGAGGGCGCGATCGCGCAACTGGCGGACCCGTTCCCGCGTGACGCCGAGCATCGAACCGATCTCTTCGAGCGTATGCTCGCGTCCGCCTTCGAGGCCGAAGTACAGACGCAGGACCTTCGCGTCGCGCGGCGGCAGCGTGCCGAGCGCCTGCTCGATCTCATCGTTGAGGAAGCGGTTCATCGCTTCTTCTTCGGTGTCCGGCATTTCGTCGGCGACGAAGCGCTCGATGAGCGACCGGTCGCCCTCGGGATCCATCGGCGCGTCGAGGCGCACGTCGCTCGTGTTGAGCGCGGCGAGCGACTGCACGACGTCGACCGACAGCCCGGTGAGCTGCGAGAGCTCTTCGGGGCTCGGCTCGCGATTCAGCTTCTGACGGAGGATCTCGGACGCCTTGATGATGCGCGAGAGATCCGCCGTGCGGTTGAGCGGAACGCGGACCGTGCGGCCCTGGCGCGCGAGCGCGGACAGGATCGCCTGTCGGATCCACCACACGGCGTACGAGATGAACTTGACGCCCTGATCGGGATCGAACTTCCGGGCAGCGGTAAGGAGGCCGACGTTGCCCTCGCCGATGAGATCGATGAGGGGCAGACCACGGTTCTGATATTTTTTCGCCACGGAGATCACGAAGCGCAGGTTGCGCTTGACGAGCTCCTGGAGTGCGTCCTGATCACCAGCGCGGATTTTCTTGGCCAGGTCGATTTCTTCCGTTCCTTTGAGGAGCGGATAGGTCGAGACCTCGTAGAGGTACTGGTCGAGAATATCGCGTTCGGGTTCATTCGGAGCGATCCCAGCGGGGGCCGCGCGGCGGCGACGACGCTTGAGTTCGGTCATTTACTGTTTGCCCTCGCGCAGAGCGCGTTCGAGTCGGCATCTATGGAGCGGCGGCATTATGGTACAACCGCGTCGCTACGGCTAGTGTCACGCATGGGACGGAATACGTCCGCATGCGATCCTACCCAGATCGCCTCTAGCGAGTACTGGATAGCGCTGCAAAATACCGGCCGACGAGATTTGCGCCAGTCCCATTTCGTTGACACTCGATATACCCTTGGCTATACTTCGTGGTTCCTGTCCGACGGCTGTAAGATCTTTGCCAGTCGACGGTTGGGATGAGGGGGCGTAGCTCAGTTGGGAGAGCGCTTGAATGGCATTCAAGAGGTCAGCGGTTCGATCCCGCTCGCCTCCATGAATGCGGCGCCGAAGGTCGTACAGCTGTCGCAGCACGGTGCGCCGCGTTTGACGTTCTGCCTCGGAAGGATGCCACGGCTCTCGAGCGGTGATCAGTTTGTTGATCGCTCGTGATCGCTTCCGAGAGTCCTGCGGGAATAGCTCAGTTGGTAGAGCACAACCTTGCCAAGGTTGGGGTCGCGGGTTCGAGTCCCGTTTCCCGCTCTGAAATTCGACTTGCGGTACTCCGACCGGAGGTGCGAAGCGCCGAAGGGAGGAGCTCTAAAATTCGAATGGCGGTACTCCGACCGAAGGTGCGAAGCGCCGAAGGGAGGAGCTCTAAGTTCGAATGGCGGTACTCCGACCGAAGGTGCGAAGCGCCGAAGGGAGGAGCTATGAACTGACTGCGGTAATCCGACCGGAGGTGCGAAGCGCCGAAGGGAGGAGCCATCACTCGGGGCGGTTAGCTCAGTTGGTTAGAGCGCCACGTTGACATCGTGGAGGTCACAAGTTCGAGTCTTGTACCGCCCATGCGGTTGCAGGTGTGGTATCGCTGATATCAGTTGCTCGGCTGTTTGATCGAAATTAGGTTGCACGTCCGTTCGTGAGTCGCAGGCGCCCATAGCTCAATTGGATAGAGCATCTGACTACGGATCAGAAGGTTGGAGGTTCGAGTCCTTCTGGGCGCGTCCACGCAAGCACTGCAGGATCTACCGGCGACGCGTGGTTGTCTTTCCGTGACATCGGCGGGGCGTAGCTTAGCCCGGTAGAGCGCCTGCTTCGGGAGCAGGAGGTCGCTGGTTCAAATCCAGTCGCCCCGACCATTTGTTGGAGACGTGAACTCAAAGCCCCGCTGACACTTACAATGTCGGTGGGGCTTTGTGTTTCCACGCCCGCGGACTTTTGCCCGGCATTCCGGAACCACCGAGGAACCACGGCAACTTCCATCAATGGCGAGTTGCGGACCCACCGCGCCTCCGGAGTGCGAGCAACAGCGGAGGTGAGACGTGGGAGAGATGGGAGAACTCGCAGGCGGGCTCACTCCCAGCCATCCAGCTCGCGGTGATTCCTCCCATTACTCCCATTCGCGCTCGCATTCGCCTCGACAAAGCGCGAGTGAATCAACGTCGCGAGGCCGCCCGGCCTTCGACTGGTCCTTTGTTCTTACCACGCGATTCGCTTGCTCAAGTTCGACGAATACGGTCGTGATATCGCTGGCGGCGACATTGTTGCTGCCAAAGATGAAACGCGTCGATGCCACGGCGTACTTCCAGATCGCGTAGGCGGCCTCAAGGTGCGGAGCGTCGAGACACCCAGCTCCCTCCAGCGCTGCGAAGAGCAACGCGAGGCGTCGGACGTGCGCCGCGCCGCGTTGTGTTGCCGCGCCGACGCGTCCGGCAACTCCGGTGGTCAGCGTCTCGTAGTTGTCGCGCCACCAGCCTTCTCCCGCGGGCGTGAAGCCGTTCACCGCCCCGATGTCTCGCGCTCTCGAGATAGAGAGGGCAAGGCGCACCGTGATCGCGTCCTTGGTGGCTATGTCCGGTGAACTGCCGGAATGGAAGGAATTGAGACCGCTCGGTCCAGACGAGCAGGAAACGATTCAAGAACCCGCTGAAGAACTCAATGTCGTCGAGGTGCTTGCGAAGTTCTTCCGGCGTAATCTGCCCGACGATGCCGATGTGTGGGTCAGTCGCCTTTAGCGGATCGCCCTTTGTCAGAGTGCTTAGAGAGTAGCCATCCCACGCCTCGCGGATGATCGGCGACAGTGTATTCCTGTCGCGGCGCATCTGTCGTAGCCCGGTCGCCATCTCAGCTTCGACGATGAGCAACCGCTTATCGGAAACGCCGGCATCAGTTTCCTTTTCACCGGCACGTTCGGCGCGTTCGTCGCGAACGTGGTAGATGACTCCCTGACCGGTGGAAAGGCCGGCCTTCAGCGCGTTCTTGACGAAGCCCTCATCCAGCTCCTTGAGAAGGGCGCGAACACGCGATACGGCAGTACCTTTGCGGCCGTTGGACGTCGGGCCGACCAATAGCGCGAAGTTGTTGACGCCGTGCCGCGCGCCGTCGATCATCCAGAACGGACCTCTACCGATGAGCGTTCCGATGCTGCAGATCGCCGTCACAAGCAACGCCGCTTGAGAAGCCTCGGTATGTGGCTGACGAGACGCACCCAATCGCCGATGATTCCATATAAAGCAGCGGGATCGAGCTGCGGCGGTGCCGGCGGTCGTCGAAGCAAGTTCCTGCGTCGCCGCGCTGATCGCATCGCCGATCTCCGCTACTTGAGTAACCAGCCGATCAAGTGAAACGGATGGCGATGCAGTACTCGGAGCAGCATCAAGCAGCTGCGTGGCAATGCGGCGTCGCTGCGCACGCTCGTGCAGGATAAGCGCGTATGAGCTCACATCGGCCGCCGCCGGAACCATGTCGAGCAGATTGCCGATATAGTCTTTGCCGCCGGCGGGGTGCAGCTTACTCTCTTGGGCCAATTCGTCGGCGACGGTGACCGGGTCGATGCGCAGGCCGCGCCGTGTCAGGGCTACCATCGCTGAATAGATCAGCGTGTGATGCTTGTCACGAAGTCGTCGTCTTCGAGGAGCGATTCGACTTCGGTTAGGATCGCTCCGTCGTTCTGAAGTAAGACCGAGAGAATAGCCTGCTCGACGTCGCGATCGTTCCGCGTCCTCGTCGCAGACGGCATCACAAATTCTCGACGGTCTCTTGACCGTCACCGCTGGTCGAGAGGCGTGATCGGGTATTAAGCCATTCACGCAAATCGGCGGGTCGTACACGACCACACGGCCAAGCTTTCTGTAACGCGGCCTCCCGCCGAACGCCCTCCACTTGCATAGGGCAGGCGACACGCCAAGGTATTCGGCTGCCTCCCGCGTTCTGATCATTGCTCCGTCGGACATTATCCTCCATGTGATTTGCGGTGCTGCCGTTGTCTGGAGGATGCTGGAGCGCTACACCGACGGTAGATTCCCCGGAATTGCAGGCATCTGTAACGGTTGCGCGGAGGCGCGCGTGGCGACGCCACGGAAGGAACCGCCGACGAGCGCGTTCGGGCCGAGGGTGATGGAGAAGCGCCAGGGCGGCCAATCGCCGGCAACGACGTCGCGCGCCAGCTTATAGATCGTGTGAAGGCGATCTATAGCCGCATGAACGCGATGCAATCGGATTCGCGATCGTCTTGGCAGCGGCTCACCCGCCGGACCTTCGCCGAGCGGATCGGTCTGTCGGAAAAAACCTTCCGCCTCCGTATGCGGAGGTCAAAGCCTGTACCGTTTAGCGCAAAGAAACTGGCGAGGATTTGCCGCGAATTCGGTGTGCGCGCTGAATACATACTTCTCGGCGAAGAAACGTTCCGATCATCTGGACGGTCACCGCGCCGAACCAGATGCCGAACGCAATCGACATCCCGCCGATCAGCGTGAGGCCGGGATACTTGGCGAGCTGCGGAAGCCCAGCTTCAGGTCGAGCGACAATCCGCTGAGCCACGCCGTGCCGCGTCCGTCACGGAGCGTCTCACGATGCTGCTGCGTCCCGCCGAAGGTCGCGAGGGCGCGACGGCGAGCTTCGTCGCGGTGAGCTGCTGCTCGCGAACGAGCCGCTCCGTTTCCATCTCGATATGGAAGCGGATCTCGTGGTCGATTCTCGACTCGGCGGCGCGCGGAGCGAGGAGGCGCAGTCGCGCTCTCGCGGCGTGGAACCACGTCATGGGTGCTCCGGGTTGGCCCGCGCGTCGATCGAGGCGCGGGTATTACGAACGCCTTCCTGTAGCTGTCTACAGTAGACTAGGAGTCGTTCCTGTAGCTGTCAAGAGAAACGTCGCCATGCTTCCGGGAGTTTCAGCCGACCGTGGCATGGTCGCGGATGCGAGCTGACTCAGTGCGCGTCGACGCCACGTCGGTCACCGCCGTGCTGGTGACACCGTTGGAGCGAGAGGGCCGACGCGCGTCCACTCGATGCCGGAGTACACACCGGAGCCCACGCGCAGGCGGCCCACCAGAACGCTCGTTTCAACGCTGTTACCGGCGAGCATGATCCGAACAGATGGGTCGAGAAAATTCGCCTCGCCGATCCATACTGCATTGCCATCGATCCCGAGCCCACAGCGGCCGTCGGGAAAAATCTGCATCACAATGTGCACGGGCACGCCGGTGAACATCGTCGGCGGTACGGTGACGAAGTGATCGCCGGGCACGCCGGTGATCAGCAACTGCTCACCCCGATGCCGCACTTCCGGTCCGTACGGATATCGAATGGAGAAGTGCCGCGAAGGCTCGCCGACAGGCCCGTCGCCCGTCACCCGGTCCCAATGAGCCCAGGCGACCGAGTCTACGATATGGACCAACGAGATGACCTGCTCTTGCGATTCACTGCGCGTGAGGCGCGCGGAAATGTCGGTCTCGATCCAGAGTCCATCGGCAATGTCGAACGCGCGTGACGTGTAGCCACCACTGAAGAATGTCCCGTCGCCGTTGTTGAGAAATGCGGTCCCGAGAGTTGGGTCGCTCACGAGTTTCGGACGCGGTTGCCCGAAGAGGATCCAGGTCGGCTCGAGGGCGTTGTTCCACGATTCATCGAACGCGAGATGTGTGGTTCGATCCCGGATGGTGATCGGCACGCGGACGCTGCGCCACCCACCGGCAGACGCTTCGATCATCACGCGGCCGATTCTACGCGGGTAGAGTCGGCCAGTCGAATCGATGGTCGCAATCGTCGTGTCCTCCGAGCGCCAGCGAACGACGCCGACGTCCGTCGGTCTATCGGAGACGTCCCTCGCTGCGACTCGCAGCTGATGCGGAATTCCGACGAATGGAGCGCCGAGCCCCTCAGCGATCGCCAGCTTGGCGACATACGGCGCGCGCGGGCTCGTGGGTGACCAGCCATATTCGGCAGCAGTGCTGTCGCCGACGAGATGGAGGATCGCGTACTCCCCTGGAGTGTCGACCCGATACACGATGGTCGCGCCCGCCTCGTAGCCCGGTCGCGTGCAACGACAGAGCGCGAAGCGCCCGTCCGGCGAGACGGACAAGGCCTCGTTGCCTTCGTCAACGCGATCGGCGGCGCCCGTGTCTACGTTGAGCTGTTCCGTCCGCACGAGCGCGCCGCGGGTGCGGCGCAGCAGGACACGATGCGCATCGAGCCAACCAGCAATTCCGATCGACGCATCCCGCGCGTCCGGCAAGCAGCGCAGGTTGTCTCCGGTGACGTCGATGACGCACAACGACACCGCGCCGCCCGGCGCAGAGCGTCGCACGAAGGCGATGCGAGAGCCGTCGAGACTCCACGAGGGCGATCCGTCAGTATCATCACCACTGGTGAGCTGCCGGGTTTCGTGCGTGAGCGTGTCGTACACCGCCAGATCGTACGCACCTCCGCGACCCCACCGAGACGTGCTGAATACGAGTCGGGTGTTGTCCGGCGACCAGGAGGGGCCGTAGTCGTCCTTCGCGGCGTAAGTGATGCGACGTACGGATCCGTCGAGCCACAGGTCAAAGAGATCGATCACTCCGGAATCGGGAACGACGACGCCCAGCGTCCAACCACGACCGTCCGGGCGTGGGCTCCTGCCCCCGTCGCCCAGAACGGCTTTGATTCGCCAACGTGCGCGATCGTTTCCCACTGTGATCACCGGCTGGGCCGTCCAGCGCGTAACGTCGAGATCGATCGCAGTGATGTCCCGATACTGGCGGTCCCGAGACAGATTTGTCACGACAACAACCGCATCCGGCGGACGCGCCGGGCGCTCGAGCACTGCCGCGGTGATCGTAGTCGCCAGGAGCATCACCGCGGAGACGGCGAGAGTGGCCATGATTCGTGCCCGCGAGACGAGGCGCGCCCGCACCAGCCAGGGCAAACCACTGACGAGCGTGCGTTCCAGCTCGTCGTTCGTTGACGGTCCGAGGAGGTCCCGCGCCAGCAGGCGGTCGGAGCGCCGGTCTGCCGCGAGGCGTCGTGTACGAGCAAACTCGGTGAAGGCGTCGGCGAGAGCGACGCGATTGAGGGCCGCGTCGCGCGCGAGGAGAGTCGCGGCGACGGAGAGTCGTTGTGGATCGCGCCCGGCACGGCGCAACAGCGCTCGACCGAGCGTGCTCGCAACGCGCGTGAGCAACTCAGGGTGCGCGACTTCCACCGCGGTCGCCGCATGCTCATCGTGCACCGCGATCGCGTCTTCGTCGGACCGCACAAGGCCGCGGCGCTCGAGCCCGTTGAGCGCGTCCGCTGAGATCTTGAACGACCGGATGATCTCGTCGAGCAATTCGCGGCTGACGGGCATACCGGCAACCGCGAGAATCAGGAGCACATGATGTTCGTCGGGCGTCAGCATCCCCACACGGCGGCGCAACGCGCTTTCCGCGTTGATGGCGTCCAACAGTGCCTCAGGGTCCGCGGCGACCCATCGCTCATCCTGACGAACGAGGAGATCGTTCTCCATCAGGAGACGAATCGTTTCGACGACCAGAAGCGGTGACCCATGCGTCGTGTCGGCCAGCGACTGGACGAACGATGGCGTCCACGATTCGCCCGGCAGCTCCGCGAGACTCGAGACGAGCTCCGCGACGTCGTCGGCGTCGAGCGGCGCGAGCTCCATAGTGATCGCGTTCAGGGCGGCGGCTTTTTCCAACGGTGGCCGAGCCGCGGTGACGACCACAAGACGGCTCTTCTCGATTCCGTTCAAGGCCGCCATGAGCATGCGATACGACTGCGCGTCGCTCCAGTGCAGGTCGTCGATCAGCAGCGCGATCGGGTCATCGTCCGCGACGCTGCTCACGAGCTCCCGGAGTGCGAGCGTGCGGCGGCGCAGCGCTTCGTCGTCCGCCGCGGCGTCCGGCGTCGCCGCTGAGTAGATCGCCGACAGCGCCGGGTTGAGCGCGACGAGAGTCGCGGCTGATTGCGCCGAGATGCCCCTTCCCCCGCGTAATCGGGCGAGGCGCGCGGCGATGTCGCTGACGAACGCGAATGGAATGTCGCGCGCGACGAAATCCGCGCGGAGATAAACGGCCCGGCCGCCGCTCGCCCGCAGGCGGTTGCGAAGGTCGAGCAGCAAGCGCGTTTTGCCGAGGCCCGCGGGCGCTACTATATGGAAGCGATGCACGTGACCGGCGTCGATTCCCGTCCACGCGCTTATCACCGTGGCGAACTCCCGTTCGCGTCCGACCAGCTCCGCGACGAGATCACGTGATCCGTCCTGTCCCTCGGCGTCGGCGGCAGCATCGTGCTCTCGCAACGTGCGCAGCAATGAACGCGTGGCCGGCTCAGGCTCGATGTCCTCTTGTTCGAGGAGATAAGTGAGGGAGTCGCCCTCAGTTCGGGCGCCGATCGTGTCTCCACCGGCGATGAGACTTTCCAAGACCGAACGCCACGCGCGCTGGTTCAACGGGTCGGCGTCGCGTGCGCGGCGGGCCAACACGATGCCCTCGCGAGCTTTGCCCGTCGCGAGACGATCGCGTACCACGTCCGCGGCGGCGCGGAGAAACAGCCGGCGGAGCGTCGCGCGCTCGAGCTCCACCCACTCGTCGAAGCCCGTGCCTCCTGGCGCGGCAAAGCCGGAGATGAAGTCGCCCCGATAGAGCTCGACGACACGGTCGAGCTTTCCGGCGCCGGCGGCCGCGATGAGCGCGTCGCGGTCGCACTCGATCGGCGCGACGAGGGCGATGCGATCCCGCGTGGCGGTGATCGCGCCATCGCCGAGCCGGTTCTTTATGTGCCAGATCGCCTGCCGGAGGCCGCTCTGCGCGCGGTCGTGTTCGAGGTGGGCCCAAAGCAGCTCGGTCAGATAGTCACGCGTCGCTTCGCGTCCGCGCGCGCAGGCGAGATAGATCAGGAGCGCGAGCGGCTTACCGACGTCGAGGAGTCGCGACTCGCCGTCCGCGGTATAGAGATACAAGCCTGGCTCGCCGAGCGTGACGAGTGAAAGACGTCCCTCGACAGAGCGGTCCGCACGAGAAGAACCGGGCATCAACGGAGAGTAGACGGGGAATAGACGGAAGGTCGATAGCGTGCGCGGCGCATGCTCGACCAGCCTTGCCGTTTCTTCGTCACGTCGGTTATCGCGGGTGGCACTGCGATGATAGGCGGGGGCGGAGGGATGAGCAAGGCTGGGTCGTGTGCGGACGTGTTGCAGCGACGCAACAACTCTGTTGTCACGGCCTTCTCATTGGAGAACCACGATGACCTTGTTCCCCGGATGTGTTTCGCGGGCCGTGCGACGGGCTACTGTCTGTCTCGGCATCCTCGCGATGGTTCCGGCCTCGCTCCTGTCGCAGTCGGCGGCATTCTCGGCCTGCACGGCAAGCGCTCTGACCAACTGTTCCGTCATTCAACTGACGTCTCAGTTGGGTGCCGGCCCGGGCGGTCTGAACCTGTTCGAGATCGCGGTCCGAAACCTGGGCTCGACGTCATCGCCGTCACTCGCGACATCCATTTACAATCTCGTCTTTTCGACGGGCGCGCCCACGGCGCCAGGTAATGAAGTCGACGCGCTCGTTACACCGAACGCGCAAGGCGGCGCCACGGTCAGCGATCCGTCGCCGTGGAGTCTCTTCGACAGCGGCGACGCGATCTTCCTTTCCGCATTGAGCAACAACGGCGTCGGTGGATGCGTCGGTGGCGCATCCGTCGCCGGCTTCGGTCAAGCCGGACAGACATGCGGCGACAATTCGTTTCTCTCATTCGGATTCTTTACGACGAGAGCCTACGATCCGAATGCATTCTCTCTGCTCGATCTCGAGGTTGTCGGCCTTTCCGCGGATCTGCCTGCCGACAGTTGCAGCGGGGGCAGTCCGTGTGTCGTAGCGCCGGTCACTGCGACGCCGGAACCCAGCTCCATTGCGCTCACGTTGACCGGTCTCGTCGGGCTTGCCTCGCACGTACGTCGCCGCCGTAAGGCGCCGCTGGCCATGCCTTCGTTACAAGAGGGCTGACAAGTGCTTATGAGATTCTCATGGCGACCGGCATTGCAATCGCGACGCGTCGCACTCAGGTTGGCGAGCGTGGCAGCCTTCGTCGCGTGGACGTGCACCGGCGATGGGCCGACGCATCCGGGTATGCGAGGTCCGCGCGACGGCGCTGCGTTCGCGTCATTGCCGGCGGGAGCCTTCACCTGGCTGTCGCCACTTGGGAGTGGCGCTGCGAACGCGTCGAACTTCGACGCCCACGCCGCTAGCCAGGTGACGGTCTGCGTCTGGACCGCGGGGGCATGCACCGGATCGCCGGTCGCGACGTTCGCGGCGTCGCAGACCGGCGCGAGCGCTTTGATCGCGAACACAACGACGGGGCAATACGAAGCGACGTGGAGCTTGCTGAGTACGAGCTTTGTCACCCGGAAGACGTATCGCATTCGTGCGATGCAAGGAACGACGGAGTTGGGCGGCGTCTCGGTCGATGTCGTGAGGGGACGGTGGGCGCTGACGAGAAGCGACGGGACGCTCGCGCCTCTGTCTGCGGCGACTGAGCTTCCGATTCGTTTTCACATTGCCAAACCGGTGGTAATTGGGTCCGCGACCATCGGTTCTGGTGGCGGCACGTTGCAATTGAGTGACGGCGCGCGCCTTACGATTCCCGCGGGGTCGCTCAGCAGCGAGAACACCATTACTGCGCGGCGCGCAGAGGTGCCGTCCCCCGATGATTTCATCGCGGTCTACGAGTTTGGCCCGAGCGGGACGATGTTCGCATCGCCGGCGACGCTCACGGTGCCGGTTGATCCCTCTGACTTGCCAGCGGGAGCCGCCAGCTGGCAGGTAGGGATCGCGCTCCAGAACGGTAATGACTGGATAGTGCTTCCGGACTCGTACTACGACCCGACTTCCGGTATCGTCACGGCCCCGATTGAACACTTCAGCAGCTTTGGCATCATCATCTTTCCGAGCGATATGCTTTGCGCGAGAGACGTCGTGCGCTCAGCAACGTACGACGTATTTGGGGGATTCTGCGACGGATCTTTCGGTTCTTCTGCGTATCGCGACACGATCACGCTCGCCGTGGGAGAACGGCGTCAGTCAGCCCTATTCGGCGGTTTCTGGGGTGTGCGTCCGCAGTACACGGTCACGGGCGTGATCAGGTCCTGCGCGACGCTCGGAATACACCCCGCCTGTATTAGAAACTTGATCGCTACGTCAGGCGATCCAACGGTGGCGACTATTGACGATCACTTGGTTGTTCAGGGAAGGCGACCTGGGCGAACGTCGATTCTGCCAAACTGTGGCGGCGGTGTCCCGGGCCCCGGCGAAGGAGCATGCGGCACTGACGTTCGCTTTCGCAATCCGACGTTAGTGATCGTCACTGGCTCACCGGCGCCTCATCCTATTCCACTCCCCGGGCCCGTTCGGCAGAACGATCCGGGACTGGGTTGCGCGCCGACGAACACCGGGGGATATGGATTCCGCGTTGGTTTTGGGTGGGAGCCAGTGTCGCGTGCAACGCTATATCACGTCGTCGCCCAACATGCTGGAGCTACTTCTCCGCTCGTCGATGCCACAACCGAATCGACGACCTTCACACAGTTCGAGTGTGGCAGCTTCGTGACAGATGCCAATCTTGAAAACTGGTCTTGGAAAGTAGCTGCGCTCGTCGACGGCGCCTGGACAGACTTCAGTGACCCGGTTCCCTTCGACTTCGCTCCGTGTCGACATCCGAACAGTCAGCCCTGTGGCACTCTCTACAACTACAACACGATTATTTTGCCGACGGATCCGATCATCCCGCCCCCGTCGGGCATCTGGAACGATCCTCATTTGAGAACGCTCGATGGGCTGCTGTACGATTTTCAAGCCGGCGGAGATTACATCCTTAGCAAATCGACAGTGCCCGGCGACGATTTCGAGGTCCACGGCCGCTTCCGCGATCTCGGCGCGTATTCCGAGATAATCGGCTTCGCTGTCCGAGCCATGGGTGATGTCGTGAGCATCATACCAAACGGCTTGGCCGCCGACCTCGTGATCAACGATGTGACGACCAATGGCGTCACCTCGCTCTCGAAGAAGTTGCCAGGTGGGGCGACGCTGCTCGTCGATCGAGGCTCGACGTCGATCACCTGGCCGGATCAATCCGCGCTCTTCATCAGGAACGGCGGCGCAAACCTGCTCGTCGCGCCGGGCCGCCGCGGCAAGGTCGAGGGTCTGCTAGGCAACTTCGACGGTGACCCCTCCAATGATGTGCGGATCCGAAACGGCGAGATCATCACGCCGAGTGCGTCGACGTTCTACACCGACTATCGATCGGGTTGGCATGTCGCCCTCGGCACCAGCCAGGCGCTGTTCAAGGCTGGCCCCGACTACTTCGGTGTGGCGCCGCCGAATGTGAAAACCCTCGCGTCGTTCGATCCAGCAGTCGTCGCGAACGCGAAGACGACATGCCGGAACGCGGGTGTCCTCAGCTCGGCCATCGTCGACACCTGCGCGTACGACATCGTGGCGACCGGCGACAACAGCTGGGCCACGGCGTCCGCCAAAGTGGATCCCGCGCTTCCGACGCTGACGCTGACACCGCTGCTGAGCTATCTCGCGCCAGGTGGGAGTCGGCAGTTTGCCGCGTCGGTGACCGGAACCACGAGCAACGGCGTCAATTGGACCACGACGGCGGGATCCATCCAGAATACCGCACCAAACGCGATGACCTTCACCGCTCCGCCGGTTCCCGGGACCTACGCCATCACGGCGACGTCTGCGCAAGCCACATCGGCGACGGCTACGGCGAGCGTAGTCGTGGGCAGCTGCGGAACCGTTCACTATGATCCGCGACTCGGCACGCTGCCCGAGCAGCAAGGCTGGACATACGTGCCCGGCGGTGGCGCGAATCCGGCGCCGAACATCACCAACGGCCTCCTGCACCTGAATTCAACCGATGGGGAGCAGTTTTGGACTCGCCTGGATGCGTCGACGAACTTCAACAACACGTTCGTATTCGAGGCCAGCCTTCGCGTAACATCATCCAACTCGAATCACGAAGGCGGAACAGGTACGCGGGAAGGCTATTATCTCGTCGCGACCGAGGGCACGTCGCTCAGATACTACACCGTAGGCATTGCATCCGATGGACTCAGCATCAACACGATCGAGCGACCCAATCAGCTGTTGACGCCGTTCAATTTCGCCGATGGCAATTTCCACACGGTGCGAATCCAGGTGCAGAACAGCATCGGAACAGTCTTCGTCGACGGGATCGCGATGGGTACCAATCTGCAGCCCGATACGTACCATGGCGGCACTCCCGGCACGTTGAGCTTCGGTGCAGCAGCGGGCATCTCGCGCTCGGAGACAGATCTGCGCTACGTCTGCTACGGCACGCCGTAAATCGCGAAACAGGCAGGGATGGGAGCGCCCGCAGCCACCCGTAGCGTTCGGCGATTTGTAAGAGTCGTTTTATGTCGCGATGTCCTGGAGTTCACCATGAGTTCGTGTGACGCTACAGTCGGCGTTGGTCGACGGTTCGGCACGGCTTGCCTTCTCCTCGCCGCCGCTTGCGGCGGCGAGGCCGGCAACCCACCGGATGGCCACATCACGGATCCCACGCCCGTCGTCGCGACCGTCGCTCTCAACAAAATAACGCTTACGTTCACCGACGTTGGCCAAGCGGATACGCTGCAGGCCACGGTGAAGGATCAGTTCGGAAATACCATGTCGGGTGTCGCGGTGACGTGGAAGTCGGCGTCGAGCGCTGTCGCCGTCGTCGACAACGCTGGTGTGGTCACGGCAATGGGCGTCGGATCGGCGCAACTCACCGCGACCGCTGGCAACAAATCCGTCAGCGCCACGGCCACGATGGTGCCGATGGTAAAGACGGTTGTGATCGATCGATCGAGTCTCACGCTCAACGACATCGGACTGACTGACACCCTGCACGCGACAGTTCGTGACCAGAGCGCGAACGTCCTTACCGATCGGCCTGTCGCCTGGCAATCCAGTGCTCCCGCGATCGCCACCGTGAGCAGCACTGGGATCGTCCGCAGCGCCGGCACCGGCACCGCGCAGATCACAGCAACCGCGAACAACGTCACGGGATCGGCGTCAGTGACGATTCCCCAATTCGTGAAGACAGTCACGTTGGATCGGTCAACGCTGACATTCGCAGACATCGGTCTTACGGACACTCTGCGCGCTGTCCTGCGCGACCAGGCCGGCGCTGTAGTGACGGAGCAAGCCGTCGAATGGCAGTCGAGCGCCCCGTCCGTGGCGACCGTCAGCAGCGATGGTGTCGTCCGGACAACCGGCTTGGGCACGGCACAAATCACGGCGACCGCCGGCAATGTTCAGGCGTCTGCATCAGTGACGATTCCACCCGCCGTGAAGACAGTGACGCTGGATCGCTCAACGCTTACGTTCGCCGACATCGGTCTTATCGACACGTTGCGAGCCGTCCTACGCAATCAAGCGGGCGCAGTAATGACCGGCCAAGTCGTCAGATGGGAGTCGAGCGCACCGCTGGTCGCGACCGTTAGCAGCAATGGTGTGGTCCGGACGGCCGGCCTCGGTACGGCGCAGGTCACGGCTTCCGTGGGAAGTGCTCAGGCGTCCGCGACGGTTAGCATCCCACAAGCGGTGAGGACCATTGCGCTCGACCAAACCGCTCTGTCGCTCGATCGTGTCGGGCAACAAGTGACGCTGCATGCCACAGCTCGCGATCAAGCCTCGCAGCCGATGAGTGGCGTGGCGTTCAACTGGACAACGTCAGACGGCAGCGTAGCGTCCGTGAGTCAGTCCGGCGTGGTGACAGCTGTCGCCGGCGGTGTTACCCAGATACGTGCCATCGCCTCCGCTCGATCGGCGAGCGCCGACGTCAGCGTCTCGATCCCGAACAACGAGACGGTCGCATGCAGCGGCGGGGCGCCGACCGTCCTCCTCCTGGTGCAAACGGACCTTCGTTCATCGATCGAACCATCGCTCACACGGTTCGCAAATGACCTTTGCGACGGCGGGTACACGGTATGGGTGCCTAACGCGCTCCCCGCGACGCCACCAGCCATTCGCAGCTATCTCGCTGACGCCTGGAATCGCTCCGGACATCGGCTCACCGGCGCGTTCCTCGTCGGCGACATTCCACACGCCTATCAATTCGTCGTCCTGCATTCAGCGAACCCGTCGATCCCCGACACGCGCGAAGAGGTGATCAGCTTCCAGTACTATTCCGACGTAGACGGCAGTTTCTCGGCATCGCCCGGTTATACCTCCCCACATCCGTATTCCTTCGACGTCCACGAGGGGTTGACGAACTGGGAGCTGTGGATTGCCGTTTTGCCGGCGTACAAGGGAAGTCGAGCAACTACGATCGCGGCGCTCAATCGATACTTCGACAAGAATCATGAGTATCGAACAGGTGGACCAAAGCCGCCGCGAGAATTCCTCGAGGTGAACGAGCTCTACGTGTCCGCGACGCCCGCCGATGACGATTTCTATCTGTCATTCATGAGAGACAACGTTTACTCGTGGACACCATTCAGTAACTCTCCGCGCGCGCGCCTCTATTTCGGCGCGTTGAATCCCACCTTATCGGTCGCGAATGGCTACGCCGATCTCCGGTCCAGCGTCGCGGATTTCTTCGTCCAGGACTCTCACGGGACCTATCTGGCCGGCGGACAACTCACGATTCCACTCGTCGAGAGCACGCCCGTCAACACGATTTTTTTCTGGAGCAGCGGCTGTGCGATCGGCAATCTCGATCACGCGGACAACTTTCTCAGCTCAGTGCTCTACAGCCCGACGAGCGCCGTCCTGGTCGCCAAGGGGACGACGAACAACTCGGGAGGAATGGGCAACAATCTGAGCGGTTATTACGGACACAATGTCGCGCAAGCCATGAGCAATGGAGCGAGCTTCGGGGCGGCGATGGTCGCGCACGTCAACCAACCGCTGCTTCCTGGGTGGAGTGATCGAGAGTTCTATTTCGGCACGCCGGTCGTTCTCGGGGATCCTACTCTGAAGCTCCGGCCATAGCCGAGGCGAGTGCGGGCCGAGAGCGCCCGTAGTACGACCGGCGTTCGCTCATTTGATGGGGGAGAGGACCGGAAGCCGCCGAGTGGAAACGGATCGACCTATGACGTTCACTTAACGGTGAGCGATGAGCAGCGAACGGCCCGGACCCTCCCTGCTCTGTCCGCCCCGTTGCAGCCGAGCGATTCTATCAATGGCGGTCAGGGAGCGACTCGCCCGCCGAAAGGGCAACCACCAACTCCGGCAAGTTGTCGTCGCGAAGAGCGCGCGAAGCGCATCTGGCCCGCGTTCTCTGTGTTAGCCGATGCTCATGCATCGTGTGATTCTCTGCCGACTTCACGCTTCCTTAGGGCGTTCGTGCTATGCCGCCTTCCGGGCGCCCGCATTCTGCACGATCTGGTCAAAGCGATCCCCATCGATGTCGACATTCACCTGCACCCACACCGGGAAATGATCCAACATCTGGAAACTGAATCGCCCCGCATCGTAACCCGACCGCGGGAATGGCGTGCGGATCATCCGCGCGCTTCCATAGGAGTCCAACACCCCGCCGACGCCACTGAATCGCTTCGCCGAAGTCGGGAGATGCAGGATCTGATCGTACCGCGCATTGCGGTTGAGATTCGACCCGCGCAGCGCGACATCTCCGTACTGGAGATCGTGCAGACACGCCGGGATCTGCAGCCCACGACTCGTCAGCGCGGCAAAAGTCTTGTCGCCGATCGCGCCGGTATTGAAGTCGCCCATGACGATGAGGTCATGGTCCTCCGCGAACTGCGAGTTGAACCGTTCGTCGATCCAGTCAGCGAACATCTGCAGCTCGGCCTGTCGTCCCGCGATGCTATCGCCCCACCGCGCATGCGTCGCGATGACGATGAAGTCGAAGTTACCTGACCGGAACGCGCACATGTACGGCGCACGCCAGAACGACCGTGGCGCCAGGAACTCGGTGTTCTGACGAATACGCGGCGCGTCGACCTCCGCGGCCGGACCGCAGAAGGTCACAGTGCGACGATCATACACTAACGCCAGCCGCTCATTGTTTCCGCCGGCGTCGCCGCGATGCGCCGGCGTCGCCGCGATGCGCCGGCGTAGCGCGAGCAGGCCGGCGGCGATTTCCGGTGATACGTCACCGTGTCGCATGATGGACTCCCTGAGGGTTTGTCATCCTGATCGAAGCAAAGTCTCTCGCCGAGGCGAGGCCGTCGCACCTCGGCAGGAGCCTTCGCTACGCTCAGGATGACGTCGATGCTTCTTCCATCGCCCGCATCCGTCTTTCCATTTCACTAAGCCCTGCTTTCAACTCGGCCCGGACATGATCGAGCTCCGAGGCAAGCCGCTGATTTGTACGTCTCCTCCGCTCCGCCACCACGCCGAACCGGTACGCCGTCACCCCCAACCCCACCAGAGCACACACCGTCGTGACGAGTACCGTCGCGGACAGTTCGGCATCGGACGCGATAAGCGGTAGTCGCAGTCCCAACACCATCATTGCCTCCTCGCGAGGGATGCTTTCCTGCGTGCGAAACCGCTCGGCTCTACGCCGCGGTGGCGGCCACGATCGGCGTTGACGCCGGCGTGTCGCTCCGCGGTGAACCGGCCGGAACACCCGGCTTGCGACCGATTCGCGTCGCAAACCCATATTTGGTCGTCATGCCGCTTCGGGAGCAAGAGGTCGCTGGTTCAAATCCAGTCGCCCCGACCATTGAAAAAAGAATCCCCGCAACGTTCGCGTTGCGGGGATTTTTCGTTTTTTGCGCTGACCGGAATTCCGCGACGAGTCGAAAAAAAGGTTCATCGCGGAATTCCGAAACGGGGGCACGACGCCGCTCCCAAGACAAAGGAGCGGGCTTGCTCACCTTGCTCACCTTGCTCACCGGCTCACGGCTCGTCATCGGCTATCGGTCAACGGTCTGCTCACGGCTGCGGCTGACGGACGAAGCTTCCGGCTGCGCGCCGGCTACGGCTGCGGCTGTGCCTTCGGCTACGGCGCCCGGCTCGGCTACGGCTACGGCGCGCGGCTCGGCTACCGCTACGGCTACGCCGCCGGTCGCCGAGCCGATGACTGATCGCTGAAGGCACGGCCGGCAGCCGTCGCCGGCGCCAGGCCGAAGACCTCGTCCGTCAGCCGTCGCCGGGAGCGGACCGGTCGCCGTCAGCGGATGACAAGCCGCCGGCTGGCAGCAAAACGCAACGTCGGCCCTCGCATCCAACGTCGCCCCGTCGATGGTGGGCCATCATTCCCGGAATTCCGCGAAGAACCAAAAAAGCCGCCTCGCGTCGATTCCCGACGGAGGCGGCTTTGCACGGCTCGCGATCCGAGCGACTGAGCCTGTCTCTATTGCGGCGGTGGATTCAGGTAGGTGTTGTTGCCGATGCCGTTCACCTGACAGTCCTTCGACAACTGGAGACACTGCGTCACGAACGTCTTCATCACGTCCGGATCCCACCCCATCATCCAGTCGGCATGCGCCGACAGTCCGCCGGGCTTGGACAGATCCATGTCGGAGCTGATGTGCCAGGTCGACGCCCTCGCGCCCGCCGGCACCGGCCAGAAGAACTCCTCGGTGATCTCGGGGACGACCACCGGATGCGTCGACGGGCACTTCGATCCGTTCGTCGCGTTCGAGTAGTTCGGATACGCCATGTGGCTCTTGTGATCGGGTGAATCGAGGTTCACGCCGTCCCAGCACTGCGGGAAAATCACGATCAACATCACGCGCACCGAGCAGTCCGGGATCGTCGAGCTGTAGGTCGGCCCCGCGCCACCATCGCACGTCCACCAGACGCGCGCCTGATTCTGCGAGACGTTCGTCCAGTTCTTGTCGCCGGCGATCATCCGCAGCCCCGTCGGCATCGGCTGCACGAGCGACGGCTGCATCTGATAACCCGACTTGTAATAGATGGTCGCCGTCGTGGGCGCCACGACGTTGCCGCCCGCATCGATCAACGCCGGAGTCCAGTAGCCAGTCCGGTTCGCGGTACCGCCCGAGCAGGTCGAGTTGCCGACGGCGCCGATCGATGCCGACGACGTATTCGCATTCACGTCCGTGTTGCCGAAGAACTGATGCAGATGCGAGACGCCGCTCTGCCCCGGATAGACGATGGGATCGTCGAAGGCCATCCGCGCATAGGCGCAAAGGAACCGGTTCGCGCCTTCGCCGGTCTTGCACGCCGTCGCTCCCGCGCATCCGCCACCCGGCATGATGTCCTCCGTCGCGCGCCCGGCCCATCCCCTCGGCACCGCGACGCGCGCACCGGTCAGTACACCCATCGGGTTGGAATTCACGAGCGTGTCGTACTTGGCGTTCGACGGTGGCGGCGGCTGAGGAACGACCGCGTTCGACGGCGCCGATGCCGGAGACGTCGACGTGCTGTTCTTCGCCGTCACGGCGAACGTATAGCTGGTTCCGTTCGTGAGACCCGTCACGGTCACGGTTCTCGCCGTAGCTGCCGCGACGACGGAGATGCTGCCGGGCGTCGACGTCACGGTGTACGAGACGATCCCGCTCGAGCCGGAGTTCGACGGCGCCTGCCACACGACGGTCGCCTGTCCGTTACCGGCCGTCGCCGCGACGCCCGTCGGAGCCGTCGGAGCGACCGGCGCCGGCGGGGTGCTCGACACCGGTGTGACGGCGTTGGACGCCGTCGACGCCGGACTGCTGCCGACGCTGTTCTTCGCCAGCACGACGAACGTATAGCTCGTCCCGTTCGTGAGGCCGGTGACAGTCGCGGTCTTGGCCGCGGCCGTTGCGTTCACCGAGATGTTCCCCGGCGTCGACCGCACCGTGTAGCCGGTGACGGCGGCGGTGCCGGTGTCGGTCGGTGGCGTCCAGGTGACCGTCGCCGCGGCGTCACCGGCGCTCGCCGAGACGCCCGTCGGAGCCGCGGGTGCGCGCGGCGTCGGCGTGCCGGCGGCCGGAGTCACCGCGTTCGAGGCGACCGACGCGGCGCTCGCGCCGACGCTGTTCTTGGCCCTCACGACGAACGTGTAGCTCGTCCCATTGGCTAGACCCGTCACCGTCACGGTTCTCGCCGTGGCAGCTGCGTCCGTTGAAACGTTACCGGGCTCCGATGTCACAGTGTAGCCGCTGATGGCCGCCGTGCCCGTATCGGCCGGAGCAGTCCAGGTCACCGTGGCCGACGCATCGCCGGCGGTCGCCGCGACACCGGTCGGCGCGCCCGGCACGGCCGGCGTCACCGGCGGAGTCGGAGGCGTTGTTGGTGGTGGTGTCGTCGGCGTCGTCGGTGGCGGCGGATCGCCCGGCGTCGTCGGCGGCGCGTGCGAAGTATCGCTCGGCGGCGGTGTCGGCGGCTGCACCGAGTTGGAGGACTCACTACACGCGAACGCGGCCATCACTAAGGCGACCGAAGCCGCTCCCCAAATCCCACTCTGTCTTGAACGAAGCACAGATTTTCCCTTGCCCCTTACTTAGTTATCGCTCGCGGCAGCCAAACCAAACCGGCGCCCAGTTCAGGTCTCGACGCTTCAAGTGTCGACGTCACGGACGACGCACCTGAGCTATCCATGCAAACTACTCTTTCGCTGCGCAGGCTGATGTGCGGTCCGGCCGCTTTCGATTGTGTGCGTCGCCACAATCCCGAGTGTGTCGCTCGACACAACATCGCCGAAATACGAACGGCAGGGAAAGCGTGTACGCCGGACGTTGAGCTTTCTTTGCATAACATGCGCCCGCCAACGGGATAAAGGGCCGGCGGCGCCGACCGCTTTTTCCCCGGCGCTCCGAACGTCGGTTACTGCTCGAACTGATACAACTCGACGCCGCCGCCGATGAAGTTGACGCCGCAATCCAGGCCCTTGTTCAAGCATTGCGTCACGAGCGTCTGCATCGTGGTCGGATCCCACCCCATCAACCAATCGGCGTGCGCAGAAAGTCCGCCCGGCTTCGACTTATCCATGTCGGAGCTCAGTCGCCAGTTGGCGGTCGTCGCGCCCTTCGCCACGGGGAACTCGAAGATCTCCGTGATCTCGGGAACGACGACAGGGTGAGTCGTCGGACATTTGCTGCCGAACCGGTTGTTCGAATAGATCGGATACGCCATGTGGCTCTTGTGGTCCGGCGAATCCAGGTTCTTGCCATCCCAGCACTGCGGGAAGATCACGAGCATGCGCACCGACTGACCGCAGTTCGGGATAACGGAGCTGAAGCCGACGTCCTTGTCGGTGCATTCCCACCACACGTGCTCCTGATTCTTCGTCGTGCTCGACCAGCTCTTGTCACCGGCCACGATGCGAAGGCCGGTAGGCATCGGCTGGATCTTGGTGTAGTCGACGTTCAGCCCCGACTTGTAGTAGATGGTTGCTTCAGCCGGCATCAGCGCGACGCCCGATACCTTGTCGAACACCGCCGGCATCCAGTACGCCGTGCGATTGAGCGTTCCGCCCGAGCAGGTCGAGTTGCCGGTCGTCGTGATCGACTCGGTCGTCGAGTATGCGTCGACGGCCGTGTTGCCGAAGAAAATGTGCAGGTGCGACGCGTTCGGCTGGTTCTGATAGACAATCGGGTCGTCGAACGCGAACTTCGCGAGGCTGCACTGCATGCGGAACGCGCCGAAGTCCGAATACACTCCGGATCCGCCAACCTTCTTGGATCGCGGACCGGGCGCACCGGGTGAGCCCATTGGGACGGTGAGCGTAGCCGGCATGCCCGCCATTCCCGGCTGCGGGTTCTGAATCGTGCCCATCTTCGCCGCGCCGACGTCGCAGTGGAGCGCTGCGTTCGGCGCCGGATTCTGGTCGTCGAAGCCATAGACCGCGCAGGGCACCTGGTGAAAGGCCTCCTGCGTGACTGACCTCGTTCCTGATGCATCGGCGAGACGCACGTCGCGCAGACCGTCGAACAGACACACGTTGCCGGCGTTGACGCAGAACGTCCACGAGCTGCTCGTCGGCGAAGTTGGCGTGGTCGGGTTCGTCGGCGTCGTCGGCGTGGCCGGATTGGCCGGCGCGCTCGGGGTGGTCGGAGTCGTCGGCGTAGTCGGTGCGGTATGGCTCGTATCGCCCGTCGCCGGAGTCGACGGAGCCTGGACAGCATTCGATGAATCGCTGCACGCCGTCGTGGCCGCTAACGCGACGCACGCCACTGCCCACACTGCAATCTGTCTGGAACGAAGCACAGACGACTCCTCGCCTCGGTTGATCTCACGGCGGCGGACCGCCGACGCCGCTCACTGCCATCGCATCCGGCTCGTGCGACGCGCTTGCGAAACAGTTGAACACCGCTCGCAAGCTAGCGTTCGAATGCGTCAGCGAATGTGCGGTCCGTCCGCTTTCGCATGTGCGTATCGCACCGTCCTCGTTGTGTCGCGGAACACACCGACGTTTTGTGCGATCCAGCACACGCCGACCCGAAATGCAAAACGTCCCGAGTGCTGGTTCGCGCGGGACGGCATTCACGGGACCGATCCGATCCACCATCCTCGGCGAACCCGGTTCAGTTCAAGGTTCGACCCGACTCGGTGGATTCTTTAGCGGGCAAGGCCCGGCCGCCTTTCCGCGTCGACAAACTTCTCGCCCGATCGGCGTCGACGCTAGAGCCCGGCAGCCACTGTACGGTCGCATCGAAATCGCGGCCGCAGAAGTGTCGCGGTCAAGCCGCGAACGACGCTCCCGTCACAGGCGCGGGGTCAGCGCGGCGAATCGCGGTGTTCCACCATCCAGCGTTCCACGCGGGCGACGAGGCGTTCGCGCTCCGCGATCGCCGTGAAGACATGATCCGCTCCCGTCATGTGCTCGAGATCCACGCTGTCCCGCGGCACCGCCGTGCCGAGCATCTCGAAGAGCTGCCGCTCGGAATTGAACTGGCCGTAGGTGCCCGTCCAGATGAAGAGCAGCCGAGCGCCGCGGCGGACCATCCCGGAGACGTCGGCGCGGAATGCCGAGAGCGCGGGATAGTCGCGCACGAACATCTGCTGATCGGCGACCGGGGCAGGCGGCGGGGGCGGCTCTCCGTCGCGCGACGCCCGCATGCGCGCGATCATACGCGTCCACCGCGGCAGCTGCAGATAGCGCAGCGTATGCCGCCGCAGCGTGGAACCGAGCGTGGGATAGGTGTAGCCGTCGATGAAGATCGCGCCGACCACGCGCGCGTCGTTCACCGCGATCGGGTGGGCGACGTCGACGCCCGAGCAGAGTCCGATGACGATGAACTCGCGAATCCCGAGCTTGGCCTCGAGCCACGCCATGCCTTCGGTCATGTCGAGCACGGCGCGCTCGTTGTCGCTCATCGTCCCCGGACGCGCGGCGCTGTCGCCGAGCCCCGACAGATCGAAGCGCAGCGCCGTGAAACCGCGCGCGGCGAGCCGGCGCGCGAGGTCGACGTACAGGCGGTACGGACCGACGCGGTGGTGCAGGCCGACGTTCGCCATGACGATCGCGCGCGTCGGCTTGGGCGCCTCGGACGCGCCGTCCGGGGTCGTGACGATGCCTACCAGCCCGCGGTGCGAGCCGAATTGGATCGCGCGCTCTCTCATTCCGGCGTCGCCAGAAACGAGACGATGGCGTCGAGAATCCGGTGGGCGAGCAGCGTCTCCGCCTGCGTGTCGTACACTTCCGTCATTCCCGTGTCGTCGACCTCGAGATGCGTCGCCGTGAGACCCTGTGCGGTCATCGCCGCGACGAGCCGCTGGGACTCGGGCCGAGGTTCCGCGTCGACGACGAGCACACGGTTCGGCTTCCCGAACGGACCGGCCGCGAGATCGATCGCCGCGATCTCCGAGCGCACCGCGGGCGGAATGTGAAACCCCAGCAGCTCGTCGGGCGAGCGAAACATGTCGACGGGATAGCGCAGCGCGTGCACGAACCGGTTCTGCGCCTCGGTGAGCTGGCGGAGATAGGCGCTCCCGTCGATGACGGGCTCCCAGAGCACGAGGTCGGCCGCGCTGAACCCGTTTGCCGACGCGCGCACCGCGAGTACCGCGCCGAGCCGGAAGCCGACGAGCGAGACCTTGCGCAGACCGCTCAGCTCACGCAGCTCGGCCGCGGCGGTGGCGATGTCCGCCGTCCATCGCGCGAGCGCGTCGACCGGCGGATCGCCGGCGGAATCGCCGGTGCCCGCGTAGTCGAATCGCATGGCGTGAAAGCCCTGCGAGGCCAGCTGCATCGCCAGCTTACGAAAAGTCCAATGAGCATGCCGATATTCCTGCTGCGCCGGATAGCACAGCAGGACGGCGCGATCCCGCCCCCGGTTGGCGTCCGGGGGATGGTACGTCGCGAAGAGCTGATCGTCCGGATCGCCGAAGTAACGTGAGATCATTGCTCACGCGCCGGCTGGACGCGGACGTCGGCACGGCTCGTCACACGCGTACCGCGGATCACGCCGGCGTGAACTCCTTTGGCTGGCCGGTCTGCGGATCCATCACGAACCACGCCGGATTGCCATTCTTGTCCCGTCCCAGGCGCGCGCCAGCGACGGGCGGGGATTTCGCGTCGAAGCGCGCGCGCGCTGCCCCGTTATCCGGCAGGAACGTACCCTCCCGCAGCTCGTTCACCGACTCCTTGAAGGCCGCGATCACACGGTCGATGTCGGCATCCGTGTGCGCCATCGTCATGAAGCACGGGAAGCCTTCGTAGATGTGGATGCCGCGGTCGCGCAACATGTAGAACAGCAGATCGGTGTTCTGCACATCGGCCGTGAAGAACGTCTTCCACACCGATGAGAAATGGCGGATCTCGATCGGGACGCCGTTCGCGACGAACCACTCGTTGAGCGTCTTGGCCAGGCGCGCGGTCAGCGCCGTCAGGCCCTGCTGCAAGGCCGGGCCGCGCTCCTTCACGAGCTTGAGCACGGCGCGCGCCGACGCGAGCGCTAGCGGATGGCGCACGAAGGTGCCGGCGAAGTACGTCACGCCCACTTCCGGCACCGACGAATCTCCGAACTGCCACTGACCACCGTCGAGCGCGTCCATGAACTCGCGCTTGCCGGCGATGACGCCGATCGACAAGCCACCGCCGACGACCTTTCCATACGTGCCGAGGTCGGCCTGGATGCCGAAATGCTCCTGCGCGCCGCCCGGCGCCGCGCGGAACCCCGTCACGATCTCGTCCCAGATGTAGACGATTCCCTTCTCGGTCGTGAGCGTGCGCAGGTCGCGCAGGAACTCCGCGGGCTGGAAGTCCGGACGGCGGCTCTGCACGGGTTCGACGAGCACCGCCGCGATCTCGCTCGCGCGATCGCGAATCGTCTGCAGCGATTCCGGCATTCCATAGTCGAGGACCAGAATGTTCTCGGCGGTCGTCGGCAGGATGCCGGGCGCGGCGGGGAACGCTTTGCCTTTCTTGTTGCCGCGAACGATCACCTCGTCGATGATGCCGTGATACGAACCCGAGAAGACGACGATCAGGTTGCGGCCGGTGGTGGTGCGCGCGATGCGAATCGCGCCGAGCACCGCCTCGGAGCCGGTGTTGCAGAAGGCCACGCGGTCGGTCTTCGTGACGTCGCGGAAAAGCTGCGTCACTTCCGCCGTCAGGACGTGCTGCGGTCCGATCTCGAAGCCCTCGTCGAGCTGTTTCTTCACCGCGTCGACGACGAACGGCGCGGACCAGCCGAACATGTTCGACCCGAAGCCGGACAGCACGTCGATGTACTCGTTGCCGTCGACGTCCCAGAGGCGTGAGCCGCTCGATTTCTGAATCACGATCGGGTAGACGAGCTCCTTCACCGGCGGACGGAAGCCGGTGGCGACGCGCGGATCGGCCATGTGGCCGCGATTGTCCTGCGTGAACTTCTTCGAGCCCTTGGTGCGCGCCGTGTAGCGACGAATGAACGCATCGAGTCGCGCGCGCTGCTTCGGCGTGAGCTCCTCGGTGACGTGGCGTGTGATGCGCGGGGCCGCGCCGAAGGCCTTCTTCGCGTCATAGAACTCGCGCTTCGGACCGGTCGTGAGCGACTCCTGTCCTTCGTCGCCGGCGGGCGTCGACGGCGCAACGTGGTGCGGCGTGGTGGGCCGTGCCGTGGCGACGGCGCTCGGTGCTTCGGCGGCCTGCGGTGTCGACGGCGTCGGGGCCGTCGACCCGTTGCCGGACCCGCCGTTCGCGGATCCGATTGCGCTAGGGACGGGCGCGGGCGCGGTCGGCATGACCGGAGCCGCGCTCATGCCGGCGGGCATCCCACCGAGCATGGCAAGCTGCTGCGCCATGAGACGCAGCTGCTGATCGATGACCGACTGCACGAGCCCCTGCGATCCGGGCGGAAGCGAAGGTGTAGCCATGGGCGCGAATCCACCAAATGAAGGAGCGGCGAGCGTCGGCGGCGCGACGGCCGGCGAGGCAGCGGCTGCCGGCGGGCCGGCCGGGGCCGATGCCGCCACGGGCGACGCAGCCGGTGCAGCCGGTGCGGCGGGTGCCGCCTCAGGCGGAAGCGCGGCATCGACAAAGTCGACGAGGAGGTCGAGGCTCGACTGATCCTCCAGGAGCTGTCGGAACGTGATCTTCACGCCCTGCGCCTTGCTGATCGCCAGGGCGACCTGGGTGAGCGTCAGCGAATCGAATCCAAGCTCGACGAACGACGCACTCGCATCGTCCGGACCGACCTCGATGCCCGCGACCTGCTCGAACGTCTGGCCGATTTCGCGACGGAGACGATCACGTCGCTGCGATGGAGAAGACACGGCAGACATTGCACTCCGTTGTTCTGGTTCGGTTGAAGGGACTGCCTGCGAGGTTACGCCGGCGGTACTGAACGTGGAAGCTTGCACGGCGACGGGCGCCGCCGCCGGTGGAATCACGACGCGCGCCGGTTCGGACGCGACCGCCTGATCGCGCGCGGTTGCCTCGGCGATCATGGTCGGCGTCGCGACGTCGGCCGCGACATCCTTGAGTGTAACCCAGTGGCTCTGGCGCTCGAATGGGTATTTCGGCAGCGCGATGCGCCGCCGCCGCTCGCCGACGTGGAGCGCGAGCCAGTCGATCTCGACGCCGCGGCGCCACAGATCGCCGGCCGCCGTCAGAACGAGCCGAAGCTCCGTGACCGGTGAATCCTTGAGCGACGTGACAGTCGCCGCCGCATCGCGCACGGTCAGCTTGGCCAGCGACGCGAGCGTCGACCGAGGTCCGACTTCGAGCAGGATCTTCGCGCTCTCTCCCAGCGTCTTCGCACCGGCGGCAAAGCGCACCGTCTGTCGCAGATGGCGCGCCCAGTACGCGGGGTCGGTCGCCTGCTGGTCGGTGATCCACGAGCCGGTGACGCACGAGATGAATCGCTGCGTCGGCGCGCCGAGCTTCACGCCGCGCAGCGCGGACGCGAACTGGTCGACGGCCGGCTCCATCATCGACGAGTGAAACGCGTGCGACGTATGCAGCATCGAGCAGGCGACGTCCTCGGCGACGAGCTTGTCACGCAGCGCTTCGACGGCGGGGGTCGGACCCGCGACGACACACAGTCCCGGCGCGTTGTCCGACGCGATGGTCAACTCCGGCGTGAGACGCTCGGCGACGACGTCGGCGTCGAGGCGCACGGACAGCATGCTGCCGGGCGGCATCGATCCCATGAGCTGTCCGCGCGTGGCGACGAGACGCATGCCGTCTTCCGGCGAGAATACGCCGGCGAGCGTCGCGGCGACGAACTCGCCGACGCTGTGGCCGATCATCGCCGTCGGCGCGACGCCGAACGACTCCCACAGCTTCGCCAACGCGTACTCGACCGCGAACAGCGCCGGCTGCGTCAGCGACGTCTCGCGCAGGTCGCGCGCGCCGTCCTCGGCGTTGGCCGGATGAAACATCACGGCGCGCAGATCGCGCGGCATCACGTCGCGCGCTGCCGCGAACAATCGATCCATCTCCTCGCGGAACACCGGCTCGTGCTCGTACAGCATCGACCCCATGCCGACGTACTGCGAGCCCTGCCCCGGGAACATGAACGCGACGTCGGGCGCGGTCGTCGACGCGCGACGCTGCCACTCAGTTTTCTCGCGCGCGTCCGCCGTGGTGAGCAGCGCGATCGCTTCCTCGCGCGTGGCGGCGACGATCGCGCGCCGATTCGGGAACGGCTTGCGCCCGACCTGCAGCGTGTACGCGACGTCCGCGAGGTTCAGCGATTCGTCGCGGCGCAAGGCATCGGCGAGCGCGTTGCTCGCGGCCTCGAGCGCGTTGGCGGAGCGCGCCGAGAGCGGGACCACATGCTCGGGCCGACCGTTGTCCGAGCCGGCGAGCACCGGCGCTTCTTCCAGCACGACGTGCGCGTTCGTACCGCCGACGCCGAACGAGCTCACTCCCGCGCGACGCGGTGTGTCGCCGCGCGGCCACGCGCGCTGTTCGCTCGCCACGACGAACGGACTCGTCTCGAACGGGATCGCGGGGTTCGGGGACTCGTAGTGCAGGCTCGCTGGAATGACTTCCTCGCGCAGCGCGAGCGCCGTCTTGATGACGCCGGCTACGCCGGCCGCGATGACGGTGTGGCCGATGTTCGATTTGGCCGAACCGAGCGCGCAGTAGCCGGTGTCGTCGGTGGTGAGTCGGAAGGCGCGCGTCAGCGCCTCGACCTCGATCGGATCGCCGAGCGGCGTCGCCGTGCCGTGCGCTTCGACATACGAGATCTCGCGCGCCGACACGCCTGCATCCGCGTGCGCCGACGCGATGACCGTGGCCTGGCCTTCGACGCTCGGCGCGGTGTAGCTCGCCTTGTTCGATCCGTCGTTGTTCACGGCGATGCCGCGGATAACCGCGTAGATCGTGTCGCGGTCGCGCTCGGCGTCGGTCAGTCGTTTGAGCACGACGACGCCCGCGCCGTCGCTGAACACGGTGCCGCTGGCCGAGGCGTCGAACGAGCGCGTCTTTCCGTCGTTCGACAGCATGCCGCCTTCCTGGTACAGGTAGCCGCTGCGGGTAGGAATGGTCAGCGACGAGCCGCCGGCGAGCGCGATGCCGCACTGGCCGTCGCGCAGGCTCTGTACGGCCTGGCAGATGGCGACGAGCGACGTCGAACAGGCCGTGTGAATGCTCAGCGCCGGGCCGGTGAGTCCCAGCTTGTGCGCCGCGCGCGTCGCGACGTAGTCCTTCTCGCTGAGCAGCATGGCGTTGAACGCGCCATACTGCTCGACGATGTCCGGACGGCGGCTCAGGAGCGTCGTCTGATATGAGTTGTTATACACACCCGCGAAAACGCCGATCGGGACGTCCGTCTGATCAGGGACGTATCCGGCATCCTCGAGCGCCTCCCAGGCGAGCTCGAGGAAGATCCGCTGCTGCGGATCCATGATCTGCGCTTCGCGCGGGGTCATGCCGAAGAACGAGGCGTCGAACTTGTCGACGTCGGTGAGGACGCCGCGCGCCGGCACGTACTGCGGATCGTCACGCAGCATCGGTGGGACGAGCGGATCGACACCGTTCGGCCCGAAGTCGGCGATCGCGTCGACGCCGTTCATCAGGTTGCGCCAGTACTGCCGCACGTTGGGCGCGCCGGGCAGCCGGGCCGCCATGCCGACGATCGCCACCGCCTCGTGTGCGTTGCGATCGCGCGGACGCACGACGGCCTGAACCCGGCTCGCCGCCGCCGTTCGGTCCTCCAAGCTCGCCGCCAGCGCGCGAATCGACGGAAACTCGAAGAAGCGCACGACAGGGATCGACCAGCCGCGCTCGGCGCGTAGCCGGCTGCTCGCGCGCACGACGGCCAGGGAGCTCACACCCTGCTCGAAGATGTTCGCCGTCACGCTGATCTTGGGCACGCCGAGCACCGCGGCGATGACGTCCGCGATGGCCTGCTCGCGCTCGTTGGACGGAGCGGCGAACGTCGGATCATCGGCCGGCGTCTCGGCGATTGGATCCGGTAGCGCGCGGAAGTCGACCTTGCCGTTGTCAGTGAGAGGAATGGCGTCGACGAAGACGAAATACGTCGGCACCATGTATTCGGGCAGCGTCGCGCGCAGGAAGTCGCGCAACGCGGCCGGTGCCGCCGGCGCGGCGCCCTCGGCCGTGGTGAGATACGCGACGATCTGCTTGTCACGCGTCTCGGTGTTGGTGCGCGTGGTGACCGCGGCGCGGCGGACCCCGGGATGCGCCGACAGCGCAGCGGCGATCTCACCGAGCTCGATGCGGAATCCGCGAATCTTCACCTGGTCATCGACGCGACCCATGAAGTCGATGATGCCGTTGCGGCGCCACCGCACGATGTCGCCCGTCCTGTACATCCGGCCTTCGCCGAACGGGTTCGGCACGAAGCGCTCTTCCGTCAGATCCGGGCGATTGATGTAGCCCTTCGCGAGCCCCTGTCCGGCGATGTACAACTCGCCCGGGACCTCGGGCGGCAGGAGCTGACGCGCGGCGTCGAGGACGTAGACCTGCGTGTCGCGGATCGGCCGGCCGATCGGGATCGACGTCGCATCGGGCGGCACCGGCCGTGGAATCGAATACGACAACGCAAACGTCGTCGTCTCGGTCGGTCCGTAGCCGTTCACCAGCTCGATGTCGGGAAGCGCTTCCTGCGCCCGTCGCATGTGCGAGGGCGACAATGCCTCGCCGCCGGTGATCAGCTGACGCACGCCGCGCAACGCGTCCGGATCCACATCGACGAGGGCGTTGAAGAGTCCCGCCGTGATCCAGACCGTCGTCACGCCATGTCGCGCGATCGTGGCACGCATGCCCTCGGGCGTCGGGATGCGCTCGGGATACAGAATGCTGCGGCCACCGGTGAGCAGCGCCCCCCAGATCTCGAACGTCGACGCATCGAAGGCGAGCGGCGCGGCGTGCAGCACCGCCGTCTCGGGCCCGAGCTTCATGTAGTCGATGCCGAGGACGAGACGGTTGATCGCGTGATGCACGACTTGCACGCCTTTCGGCGTTCCGGTCGACCCCGAGGTGTACATGATGTACGCCGTGGAGTCGCCGTCCGCGCCGCTGTCCATCCGGGTCCGCGGAGCGGCGTCGATGACGGCACGCTCGGCGGCGATCTCGACGACCGGACAGACGTCCGCCGGCAGGCGACCGGCCAACGACGCCTCGGTGATCAGCAGTCGCGCATTCGTGTCGCGCAGCATGAACGCAAGGCGCTCGCTCGGGTACGTCGGCTCGAGGGGAACGTACGCCGCCCCCGCTTTGATGATGCCGAGGACCGTGACGATCGTGTCGATCGAGCGCTCGAGGCACATCGCGACGCTCTGCCCGGCCGCGATTCCGCGGTTGCGAAGGTAGTGCGCGAACTGGTTCGCGCGCTCGTCGAGCTCGCGATAGGTGAGGCGCTCGCCCAACATTTCGACGGCGGACGCGTGCGGCGTGGCGTCGGCCTGGTCCTCGAACAGGCGGCCGACGCTGTCCGATTCGCGGGTGCGAACCGCGGTCGCGTTCCAGTCGTCCAGCAAGAGCCGGCGCGTCGCATCGTCCACCATCGGCACCGCGGCGACGATCGCCGCCGGATTCGACTCGACGTACGCACACGCGGTCGACAGATGCGACGCGATCTGGTCGACCGTCCAATCATCGAACCGTCCGCTGTCGAAGCGAAGCGACGCCGCGCCGTCGCTCGCGACGCCGATCTCCAGAGCCGAAGTCGGACCGCCACTCGACGCGTCGAAGACGACCACGCTGCCGTTCGTCGCGTCGACGTTCTCGCTCTCGGCCGGCGCCGACACAGCGGCGCGAATCGCCGAGCGGAGCGTGTCGAAGGTCTGCTGCGGATCGACGGTCACCGACACGGGCACGAGCGCGGCGCCGCGGCGCGCGAAGAATGTCACGCGTTGCTCGCGCGTGTAGCGCGACAGCAGAATCGCCCAGATTCCGGCAACCGTCTGCGCGACTTTGTCGGCCGTGTCGCCGGTGACACGCACGGGGCGCGTAGCCTGGCGGCCGGCGGCGTTGGCGACGCCACGATCGCCCCAAACCGGCGTTGGATCAGGTCGACGATTCATCGCGAGATGCCAGATGTCGGGCTGCGGGAGGGCAGCTGGTGCGCGCGCAGGACGGTCGACGTGTGAACGCGGTCACCCGCCAACACGAAGCGGACGTCCACGGGCCAATGGCGCGGAAACATCCCGATCGGCCGATTGAGCACCGTCTGGATTGTCCCGCTCCCTGGATCCACTTTCGTCACGGACACGTCACTGAACTCGAAGAACTCGCGAACCAGCGGATGGAGGCACTTGTAAATGCTCTCTTTCGCGGAAAACAACCACGAAACGACGTGAGCATTTCTTCCACCATCGGCATCCAGCCCGACGAAGTTAATTCCTGCGAATTCCGGCGCAACAGTTTGCCTCACCTCCTCCGCCTCTGTCCCGGACAGAAGCTTCTCCGTGTCAATACCGATGCCCACGATGTCGTTTTTCGGCGCAACCACGGCCCCCGCAAACTGCGCGGTGTGGGTGATCGATCCGACGAATCCAGCCGGCCAGATCGGCTCCCGCTCCTCTCCAAACTGGACCGGCAACGGCTCTTTCAATCCTGCCGCCGCCAGCGCCTGATCGGCACAGTAGCGTCCGGCGAGATAGGTCACGAGCCGCGGCTCCCGCGCCTGCCGCAATCGCTCGGGGAGGGTTGTTTTCCACCACCCGGCGACGCCAGTCGATGCCTCGGGTGCACTCAGGGCGACCGCGACGGCGATCGCTTCGTCGACCAACCACGGCGGTTCGGCAGGTGTCGCGGCAACGACCGGCCTCGCGACCTCGCCCGGTTCGCCTATAGCAAGCAGAATCACTAGCTTAGACGCGCTTCTTGGCAGCGGCGGCCGCGGTTCTGTCTCCTGCCGCCCCGCGCCGGCGCGCGCCATCGTCCGCGCTCATCGGAATCGATCACTCCACTTACCATGAGAATGTCCCGCGGTTTGCTGGCTGTCGTCGTGCTCATCGGGCTCGTCGTCGCATGGCAACTCTTGCGAGCGATCCGTGCATATCGAATCGAACGATTGACGCTGTACCCGCCACGCGGACCGGTGCGCGCGCCCGACGATTCCGCCGCGCTCGGCCTCACCGACGTGACGTTTCCGTCTCGAAGCGGCACGACGTTGCGCGGCTGGTACGCCCCCTCTCGCAATGGCGCGGCGATTGTGCTGGTCCATGGATCCGCCTCGGACCGCTCTTCGTTGCTGCCCGAGCTGCGCTTTCTCGCGGGCGACGGGTTTGGCATCCTCGCGTTCGACCTACCGGGCCACGGAGAGAGCGACGGCGACGTCACCTTCGGCGCGGCGCCCGTCGCTGCTGTACAGGGCGCGGCGGACTTCCTGCTCAAACGTCCCGACGTTCACGACCAACGGATCGGTGCCGCCGGCTTCTCGTACGGCGGCGCCATCCTGGCTCGCGCCGCCGCCTCTGATTGTCATCTTCGCGCCGTGGCCCTCGTCGCCGCTCCCGCGGACGCGATCGCCCAGACGCGCGCCGAGTACGCGCCGTACGGACCGGCCGCGCAGATCGGTGCCTTCGCCGTCTATTGGATCCGGCATATCGACCTCTCGGGCGAACGCGCTCTGGACTACGTCGGTAAGATCTCGCCCCGGCCCGTACTGATCATCGGCGGAGCCGAAGACGTGACGGTTCCACCGAGCCAGACGCGAGAGCTGTTCAACGCGGCGCGCGAACCAAAGCAGTTCGCGCTGATGCCGCATGGATCGCACGGCCGCTTCGCGGAGGCCGACACGAATTATTCCGCCACCCTGCGGAAGTTCTTCGAGTCGACGCTCGGCGAGGCCGCGGCGACCGTCAGTGACTGCCCGAAATGATGCCGCGCAGCCGCGAGAACATCCCACCGCTCTGCTGCGGCTGACGTTCCTCCGCGGGAGCCGCTGCCGGCACGGGACCTGTTTCCAGTTGCGCCGCGGCCTGCTGCAGCGTGCCGAGCAGCAGCACGCGCGGATTGAGCCTGACGCCTCGCTCGGCCATCAAGCTGTCGATCATCCTGAACGCCAACAGTGAATAGCCGCCCAGGTCGAAGAAATTGTCATGGGCACTCACTCGCTCGAGCCCCAGCGCATCGGCCCACGCTTTGGCCAGCAGCCGCTCGGCGTCGGTTTCCGGCGGCACGTAGTCGGGTTTTCTCGACTCGAACGGCCATGGGAGACTGCGACGGTCCACCGCGCCGTCCAGCCGAGGCATCTCGTCGAGCTCCACCACGAGATGAGGAACGAGCCACGGCGACAGCGTCTTGCGAAGATCGAAGCGCAGATCGTTCACGTCGCCGAACTCGCCCGGCTTCCACACGACGAACGCCACGTGGCGGATGCGTCCCGACGGATCGCGTCGCACCAGTGACGCCGACTCGGCGACCGTCGGATGCGTCGCGATTTTCTGCTCGATCTCCGAGAGATGCGCGCGATGCCCGTCGAGCCACGGCCGCGTGGCGTCGGCATCGATCAGCTCGAACCGGCCGTCGATCGTACGACGCACTCGATCCCGTGTCGCGTAGAGCACCGCGCCGTTCGGCAGAAAATCGGGAGCCGCTGTGCCATAGACGCCGTCGGCGCCGGAAGGACTCACGCCGCCGACGTGCAGCCATCCCGCGACACCGATCGGCGCGAGCTCGCCCGTCGAATCCAGCACGAAGAACCGCGTCGGACCCATGGGACGACCGATCGGCGTTCCATTCACGTCCGCGGTAAGATCGGCGAGCGCGAGCCAGCCGCCGAGCGCGTCGTCGGAGTAGACGGTGAAGAGCCGGCCGACGCTCGACCGCAACCACTCCAGACTCGCGCTCGCGACCGGAGCGTCGACGACGACGGCGGTCAAACGAGGATTCCCGGTCCAACCTGTCGCCGTCAACGACCGCCAGCGCGACTCGGGCGCGATCATGACAGTGACGCCCTGCGTCGCCAACGTCTGGGCGAGGCCCTCGTCGTCGATCGCGCCGTCCACCGGGACGATCCTGGCGCCGATGCCATTCAAGTGCTTCTCGAGCAGCGGATCGACGACGCCGAGCACGGCGACCGCGTCGGTCGCGCCGAGGTCGAGCCGCTTGATGAAGTCGGCCGCGACCGTCGACGTCTCGCCGCCGCCGAGATCCGTTGCACCCTCGGTGACGATGGCTCGCTCGGACGCCGGGAGGATGTCGACGGCGCTCACCCGCCGCGCCGGGTCCAGCACGACCGACCGCAGCGCCGCATGGAACTGCGCCAGGAAGCGCTCGGCGGTTTCGCGGTCGAAGATGTCCGCGCTGTAGTTCAGCGCGAGGAGCATTCCGTTCGTCCGCTCCATGGTCCACAACATCAGGTCGTTCGTCGCCGTGCGTCCCGGCGTGTGCATCTGCTGAACCGCGAGATTGGCCATCTGCGTCGGACGTGCCTTGGCATCCTGCAGCGAGAACAGCGCGCGGATGACGGGCGGCCGAGTGCCGAGCAGCTCGAACGGCATCTCCTGATGGCCGAACGATTCGAGCGTGACGTCGCGGACTTCCTTCAGCATCTCCGTGAAGGGCGCGTCCGGCCTCAGTCGAACACGAACGCCGAGCGTGTTCACGAACGGTCCGATAACGTCTTCCATCTCCGGACGCGTGCGGGCCCGCATCGGAGTGCCGACGATGATGTCGCTCTGACCGCTCCAGCGATGGAGCACCACACTGAACGCGGAGAACAGGACCATGAACAACGTGCTGCCCTGTTCGCGCGCGAGTGTCGCGAGCGCGTTCACCTCGTTCGCGTCGATGTCGACGTCGACTCGATCGCCTTCGAAGGTCGGCTTTGGCGGACGCGGACGGTCCGTCGCCAACTCCAGCGGCTCCGGCAGGTTCGCGAGCTGCTTGCGCCAGAAATCCGTCTGGGCGGCCATCTCCGGCCCGCGATTCCACTCGCGCTGCCAGGCGGCGAAATCCGCGTACTCCAATCCCGGCGCGGGCAGCTGCGGCTCCCGATCGGCGATCTTCGCGGCATAGAACTCCGCCACCTCGCGGATGAACAGATCGAACGACCAGCCGTCCCAGATCAGGTTGTGCCGGATCGAGAAGAAGACATGGTCGTCGTCGCCGACGCGAATGAGCCACGCGCGCATCAAGGGAGGCACGGCGAGGTCGAACGGAACGCGCTCCTCGTTGTGCATGAACTCGAGGATTTCCCGCTCCTGTTCGGCGCGTGGCAGTCCGCTCATGTCCACGTGCGTCAGCGCCATCTTGACCGTGGGCGCGATCGCCTGGCGCGGAACGCCGTCGACGACCTGCACGCCCGTCCGCATGATCGCGTGCCGATCGACGAACCGCTGCAGCGCATCTTCGAGGAGCGGCACGTTCAACGGCCCGCGAAGACGCCACGACACGCCGAGATTGTGCACGGCCCGTTGTCGCGGCTCCATCTCCTCGAGCAGCCAGAGCCGCTCCTGCATGACCGAGAGCGGCGCCCAGTCTTCGTGCGGACGTTTGGGGATCGGCTGCTGCTCCTGCGCCGCCGGCTCCGACTTCTGCTTCTCGTCGACGAGCCGCGCAAACTGCTCGACCGTCGGCGCCTCGAAAATCTTGCGGAACGGCAGGTTGACGCCGTAGTCGCGGCGCAGGCGCGCCAACACCTGCGACGCCAGCAGCGAGTGTCCGCCGAGCGCGAAGAAGTCGTCGACGATGCTCATGCGACCGATGCCGAGGGCCTCGCCCCACAGCTCGGCGACGATCTTCTCCGTTTCCGTACGCGGCGCGACGAAATCTTCGCTGCCCGCCGCATTGAGGTCCGGCGCCGGCAGACTCTTGCGGTCGATCTTTCCGCTGGGCGTGAGCGGCAGCGCCGACATCGTGACGAACGCTTGCGGCGTCATGTAGTCGGGCAGCGTCTTCTTGACGTGCGCGCGCAGCTCGGCGTCCGCCACCTTGTCGCCGTCGACGGTGATATATCCGACGAGACGCTTGTCGCCGGGCCGGTCTTCGCGAACGATCACCGCGGCCTGCTTCACTTTCGGGTGATGGAGCAGCGCGTCCTCGATCTCACCGAGCTCGATGCGGAAGCCGCGCAGCTTGACCTGGTTGTCGTTGCGGCCGAGGTAGTCGAGATCGCCCGACTGCAGGAGGCGCACCACGTCGCCCGTCTTGTACATCCGCGCCCCTGGCCGGTCGCTGAACGGGTCCGCGATGAAGCGCTGTTCGGTGAGGTCGGGACGATGCAGATAGCCGAGCGCGACCCCGACCCCGCCGATGTACAACTCGCCGCGCACGCCGAACGGCACCGGCTGACGCAGCGCGTCGAGCACGTAGACCTGCGTGTTGGCAACCGGCTTGCCGATGAGAATCCTCGAAACCGGTTTCGTCACTTCGTAGAACGTCGACCACACCGTCGTTTCGGTGGGACCGTAGCCGTTCCAGACTTTGCCCACCTTGTCGACGAGCGCGACGGCGATGTCCTTCGGCATCGCCTCGCCCGTGCAGATCACCGTCAGCTTCGGATCACCGGCCCAATCGGCCGCGAAGAGCAGACGGTAGGTCGCCGGCGTCGCGTCGATGAACGTCACGCCCGCCGACGCAATGAGATTCTTCAAGCGCACGCCGTCGGTCGCGATCTCGCGCGACGCGAGCACGATCCGCGCGCCGACGGTGAGCGGAAGGATCAGCTCGGAGACCGCGATGTCGAAGGAGAGCGTGGTGATCGCGAGCACGCGATCGCTCTGCTTCATGCCCGGCACCTTCTGCACGCTCAGGAGCAGATTCACCGTGGCGACGTGCGGATTGAGCACGCCCTTCGGCTTACCCGTCGAGCCCGAGGTGTAGATGATGTAGCAGGGGCTGTTCGGATCGACTTCGACGGGTCTGAAGCTCGCCGAGCGCGCGGCGATGGCCGAGGCGTCCGTGTCGAGCAGCACGACGTTCGCGCCTCCCGGGATCTGCCCTCGCGTCGATTCTTGGGCGACGACGACCGCCATCCGCGAGTCTTCGATCATGAACGCGAGCCGGTCGGCGGGATAATCCGGATCGAGCGGCAGATAAGCGCCGCCCGCACGGAGGATCGCCTGCTGCGCGACGATCATGTCGATCGAACGTTCGACGCACAGGCCGACCGGCATGCCGGGCGTGACGCCCGCCGCCACGAGGTGTTCGGCGAGCTTGTTCGCGCGCTCGCCGAGCTCACGGTACGTGATCGTCTTGCCTTCGAAATCGACGGCGACGGCGTCCGGCGTCGCTCGGCACTGCGCGTCGACGAGCAGATGGACGAGAGGCTTGGCCGGAAGCTCCTGGCGGAACCCCTGCACCGATTCGATCTGCGCGCGATCGGCGTCGCTCAACAGCGGCAGCGCGCGCAATTCCGTCTTCATCGCTTCGGCGGCGACCAGCTCGAGCAACCGGCGGTACAGCGCGCACCAGCGCTGGATGGTCGCGCGATCAAAGAGACCGGTGTTGTACTGCACCTCGAGCGTGACTTCACCGTCGAGATCGACCGCGTTGACGAACAGCTCGAAGTTCTCGAAGGTGCGCGGCGTCGAGTGCATGGACGCGGTGACGCCGTCGAAGGGCATCATCGCGGGCGTCACGCCCTTGTCGAAATTGAAGATCACCGACACGAGGGGCGATCGGCTCGGGTCACGCGGAATGGGCAGCAGCTGGAGCAGCGCGCCGAAGCTCAGGTGCTGGTGATCCTGCGCGTCCAGCATCGCGCCGCGAACCGACCGCACCAGATCGCTGAAGGACGTCGTCTCCGCGAACTGCATCCGGATGGGAACCATGTTGACGGCGTGGCCGACGAGCGTCGGATGTCCGCTCGCCTGGCCGGCGACCGGCACCCCGACGACGATGTCGTCTTGCTGGGTCAGCCGCCGGAGCAGCGCTCCAAACCCGGCGAGCATGCCGGCGAACAAACTCGATCCCTCTCGCGCCGTGGCCTTGCGCACCGCGCTGATCAGCGACGCCGGCAGCACGACGTCTTCGCGCTCGGCGTTGTACGTTCGCAAGGCGGGCCGCGCACGATCCGTCGGAAGCTCGAGGACCGGCAGTTCCCCGCTGAACTGCTTCAGCCAGTACTGCTGATCGGCGACGATGTCCGCTGACGACCCGAGCGCTTGCTGCTCGGCGTACTCGACGAAGCTCTCCGCCGGCGGCAGCGGTTCGGCGGCGACGCCGAGGTGCTCATTGTAAAGCGCGGCGAGCTCGGTGACGATGACGCCGGTCGACCAGCCGTCACAGACGATGTGGTGCGCGCTGATGACGAGGACGTGGTCGTCGTCGGACCGCCGCACGAGCTCGAAGCGGATGAGCGGCCCCTGTTCCAGGGAAAACGGAACGTTGACGACGCGCCGCAGCAACGCGTCCATGTGCGCCCGGAACTCCGATTCGCTGAGCGCCGACCAATCGTGCTCCTGGAGCTCCACCGGCTCCGCTGAGGCGACGAGGAACGAAAGACCGTCATCGCTGAACGTCGCGCGCAGCGCGTCGTGGCGGGCGAGCACGTCGAAAAGAGCGATGCGAAGCGCATCGAGCCGCAGAGGCCCGCGCAGCCGGAGCGATACGGATTCGTTGAATGCGAGCGACGCGTCGTCGCTCAGGCGAGTCGCGGTCCAGATCTCGCGCTGCGGCTCGGTGGAAGGTCCACTCGCCTCGATCGTCGTGGCGAATGGATTGAAGGAAGTCTCGGCCATCGAAATCTTATTTGGTTACGCGGACGTTCTCGTCGGGAAAAGCCGGGCGCGAAATCCGGGCCAGTTGCATGGTGAAAGGCAGGTCGTGCTCCGCGCGCATTGCATGATAGTAGATCGTAAAGGCGGCTCACCGCTGGACGAGTCACGTAGAGCTCGGCAACAATTGCCGCGCGCGGTTTGCGGGCTCACCTCTCACCCAGCACGCCGCGGCGAATCGCGCGAGTTGTGCGCTGCGTCATTGAACGAATCAAGGCGGCGGCATACTGTGTGTTCGCGTATCCCGCCTACAGCTGCTCCGCCAGCTCCGTCAGCTCCGCCCATGTCTCTCTCACCGGCGCGCCGAAGCGCTCGAACATGAGAGTGTCCAGAATTGCTCGGCTCGTCGGCCTTTGCCTTTGCCTGAACGGGGCGGCGTCGGCAGCGAGCTGCACCTCGCAAGACAGCGGGGTTGGTTCGGCCGGCAATGGCCGTCGCGACTCGCTCGCCGCAGCGCGGGCGGCAGTCGTCGCAGACCTGGAGGAACGCATCCGCTTTCTGCTGTCGACCGCTCGCAATCCACCGAACGTGAGCGTCTACGGCGGCAGCCCGAGTGAGTCGACGCTGACCATCAGCATCGGCAACGATACGAACTACTCGGCGCCGCGTCTGGTCCTCGACAGTCCGACGCTCGTTCGCGAACTGTGGGATGTCGGGTACCGCGCTGTCAGCTTCCCTGATTCCGGATCCCGTCGGACGATGATTCTTCCGCTGAGGGACCCGTCGGCGAGCGCTGCTTCGATGGCGACCGCGCCGGCCGGCGCGGCCGGGGCACTGGCCCGACGAGACTTCGCGGACACCGTCGCCGCGCAGCTCCGTGCGATCGGAGCGGACGCGCGAGCGCGCGGCGCCGATCGGCAGATTCTTTACCTGACCGGTCTCCGCGGGTCGGCGAGCGTCGCGCTCAACTACGCGACGGCGGTCAGCGGAGGCATGCTCGCGATGGACCATTTGAGGGCGTTGCGTTTTACCCGGCTGGTCGTCGCCGCCGGTGGGCAATCATGGTGCTGGGACACGACGGAGCCGTCGGGTCCCGCGGCATGCTCTCTCGCTGATTTTTGACGATTTTATGGGGCCCGAAGACCTTTATCGGAACTCTGATGCTCGGCCGGTGTCGTCTGATGCTCCCATTCCGCGATCTCTTGGATGACCGCGTGTGACTTCTGGCTCGCCGCGATCGACTGCTGATGTAAGTTCGCGACCGACTCCATTGTCGAACTCGCTATCTTGAAAGCGGTTAGAAAGTTCCTGGTCCCACCGTACCTTGTGGAAATTCCTGAACGGACTGAACACCGGAACAGCCAGACTCGTCAGTGAAATTCGGTGTTCTACGTCACAGTTTTTATGCGATCTGGTACAATCTGGCGCTTGCTCCGGGCGTTGCGACTGCATAACATCGTGGCAGTCCCGGTAGTCGGCTAAAGAGATTTCCGAGACTAGGTCAGAGTGCATCGCGCCCCCCCGGTGCGCTCTCCTTGGTAAGTGCTCGTCGCGCTTGGTAAGTCCCGCCTCTCGACGAGCTCCCCATCACTTTACGCGAATAGGCGACGATGCCATTCTCTCAGCCGCTGTCGAGTTCGGTGTCTGCTGCGTCGGCGAACATTGCCGAACGCCGCGACAGCATGCCGACCGGCGCGCACGCTCAGTCGGTTTGCGGCATTGTCCTCGCCGGCTCGTACCACTGGGGCGACACGGCCTTCGAGCGGATGTTCCGCGGGCCCCTGCTGCCTGTCGCGCAGGTGCCGGTCATCTGCTATCCGCTGGGATGGCTGCGCGACGGCGGAGTGACCGAAGCGCGCATCTGCGCCAACAGCATGACCGCGCCGGTGCAGCAGCACCTCGGCAGCGGCGATCGGCTCGGCGTTGCGCTGGAGTATTACGAGGATCATTCGCCGCGCGGACCGGCTGGTTGCGCGCGCGACGCTGCCGCGATGTCCAACGCCGACACGTTCGTTGTCGTCGAAGGCTCGATGATTCCGACGGTCGATCTCTCCGCCCTGCTCGACGCGCATCGCGCGAGTGGAGCGTCCGCGACCCTCGTTGTCGAAGTCGATCGTCGCCGGCGCGCCATCGAAGGCGCGGATCTTCGTCTTCCGGGCGGCATCTACGTGCTCAATCGGGACGTCCTCGAGACCGTCGCCACGAACGGCTATCAGGACATCAAAGAAGGCTTGCTCGAGCGCCTCTACAAGACCGGCAATCGGGTCATGACGTACGAGCTGTCGGGTCTTTCGCCGCGCGTGCTCGACTATCCGACCTACACGTCGGTGAACCGTTGGTTGACGGCCAAGGCGGTGGAGAATCAAACGTATCTGGCGAACTATGTTCGCGTCGGTGATGCGCTGATTCATCCATCAGCCGAGGTCGATCCCAGCGCGCGTCTCGTTGGCCCCGTCATCGTCGGTCCACACGCCTCGATTGGCGAGGATGCCATGGTAGTCGGCGCGTCGACCATCGGTCGCGGTTCCGTCGTTGCCGCCGGCGCGCTCGTATCGCGCTCGATCGTCTGGTCGAACTGCTGGGTCGGCGCTGCCGCGGTCGTTGACGACACGCTCCTCGCCGATCATTGCATCGTCGAAGCTGGCCATCAGCTCTTCGGCGCCGTGCACATCACCCCGGCCAACCGCCCGGTGAACCAGGCGGCCGTAGACGTGCAGGCCGACGCCGTCGAGAACGTGACGGTCACGGATCGGAGTTTCTGGAGCTCGCTGAGCCTCGTCGCCTCTGTCGGCTTCCGCCGGGAGCATGTGAGCGCATGAGAATTATCCCGCTGATTCTCGATTCGCGTCCGGCGTATCTCGGCTATCGCGCGAGCGATTCGACGCTGCTCCAGCTTCCCGTGGGCGGACGCACCCTCGCCGCGGAAATCGTCGAGCGCATCGCCAAGGTGACCGCGCACGCGCCCGCCGTGCTCCCGACGGTCGACGTCGACGAGAACTACATGCGTCGGATCACGTTGACCTGCCCTGAGATCACTCAGGTCGTCGACGCCGAGCGCTACCGCGATCCACTCGCGTATCACGACGCGTCGGATTCGCTCCTCGTCGTTTCGCCGACGTGCTACCCCGCGGATGGACTGCAGCTCGAGGAAATCGTCAGCGCGCGGTTGAACGATGCGCGCATGGCCCGGCACCTTCTGGCGTTCGAGGCGAGCTCGCTGCGGACGAAGGAGCTCGTGCACTCGGGCGCCGACGGCCGTGTCCGACGCATCCAACGCTATTTCGAGCCGGTCACCTGGCCGTTCCCGGCGGGCATGGTCGCGTCGCTGGTTCCGGTCGCCTGTCTGCTGACGCACAACGGGCTGCCGATGTCGTCACTCGAGGATCTGCGCAAGCTGCTCGCCGCGCGCAGTGTCCCGAGCCAGGACGTGCCGTACCAGGGTGAGTTCTTCGATCTGAGCGACGAGTCCGCCGCGCTGGCGCTGATCGAGCGTCGCCTGCTGACCCACGTTACCCGGCGCACGCCGGCGCGCTCGATCGAGGGCGCGAACCCGCTGCGCGCGGAGTCGGCTCAGGTGCATCCGACGGCGCGTGTCGTCGGCCCCGTGCTGATCGCCGATGGCGTGATCATCGAGGAGAACGCGGTCATCGTCGGACCGACGGTGATCGGGCCCAACGCGCGGATCGGCCGCAACTCGACGGTCGCGCAGTGCTTCGTGACGGAAGAGGCGTACGTGGCCTCGGACGCCACGGTGCGCCAACGCGTGGTGGCGAACCACGATCGCAACAGTGACGACGGGCTGTACCGGCGGCACACGCCGAACACGAGCTCGCCGACAATCAATGATCAGTCGCAGCGGGTCGGCGGCGTCTACGAAAGGATCAAGCCGATCGGGGAAGCCGTCGTGGCTTTTATGCTGCTCGTTCTACTGTCGCCGCTGATGGTCTTTTTGGCGGCGGCGGTCAAGTTCACGTCTCAAGGTCCCATCTTCTACGGCGACCGCCGCGAGGGTAAGGGCGGCAAGCCGTTCCGGTGCTGGAAGTTCCGGAGCATGCTGACCAACGCGGACGCGATGCAGCGCGCGCTGGCCGCACAGCAGCAGATGGATGGCCCACAGTTCAAGATGGACCGCGATCCTCGCGTCACGACAGTCGGCCGTTGGCTGCGCCGCCTGAACGTCGACGAACTGCCGCAGCTGTTCAATGTGCTGTGCGGGCAGATGAGCTTCGTGGGCCCGCGCCCGTCGCCGTTCCGGGAGAATCAGATCTGCATCCCGTGGCGGAACGGGCGCCTCTCAGTGCGCCCAGGCATCACCGGGCTGTGGCAGGTCTGCCGGCACGATCGCGCGAATGGCGACTTCCACCAGTGGATTCAGTACGACCTGCTTTACGTTCGCCACATGTCGTTCCTGCTGGATCTGAAGATCTTTGCGGCCACGATCATGACGGCGGGCGGCAAGTGGGCGGTACCGCTTTCGTCGGTTCTGGGGAACGTCGAGCAGCCGCGTCTCGCCGCGTTCACCGAGTCGCCGTCGGATGTTCAGATGAAGCCGCGGATCTCGTCGCCGGGGAAGAAGCGGCGGTCGTTCCCGGATCTCGCGCTCGGATAGACAGCCGCTCGTCGAGTCGCTGGAGAAAGTTGTCAGATCCCGACGCGGATTTGACAACTTTCTCGCTTTCTGGGCGTCGCGGCGGCGAAGCAGCCTCCGCGTTGATGGGACCCGCCGACGCATCCAACTTCGGTGTGCTTGCGGGGTAAAGGAAGATTCCACTGTTTTCGATTACGGACGCTCCATGGTGGTCGTCTTGTGTGACGGACGCCTGAGATATCATGCAGAAGCTGCTGCTCATTTCGATCTGGCTCGCGACGCTCATCCTGCCCTTCATCGCGGCACTCGACCCGTCGCCTCGGCGCGGCCTGCGACGATTGCTCCTGATGATGAGCGGCTTCATTGCCTTCTACGTTTTTTCGATCGTCTACATCCTGCCACGACTCCCTGCCTAGCTGATCACGCTTCAGCGTCCCATGAATCTCCCCTCCCGTCCGCCCCACCTGAATCTCGAGAGTGAGCAGTCGCAGCTACCCGCGGTCTGGATGCCGCCGAATGCTCGCTTCGGCCCGCCACCGGTGGCTCCGCGCCCGGAAGATCCGGTCTTCCAGGCGGATCTGTTCCGCGAGCTGATCGGCTTTCCGTGGCGCGCGGTCAAGCGGCATCGCACGCTGGCGATCAGCCTCTTTCTGCTGATCGCCAGCGCGGCCGCGATGTCGACGATCGTGATGCCGCGTCACTATCTGGTCGTGACGACGATGGTCGCCGCGAAGAACATCGTCATGCCGGCGCTCGGCAACCCGCGGCGCGCGGTCCCGTCCGAATCGGATGCCCCGACCCGTCTCGCGGTCGAAGCGGTCATGCGTCGCGACAATCTCGTCGAGATCATTCGCGAAACGAACCTGATGGCGATCCAGGACAAGCTCCGGTCGCCGCTCGGTCGCGCCAAGTGGTTCGTCATGACGCGCGTTCTCGGCAAGACGCTGACGCCGGATGATCAGTTGAAGGCCATCGTGGGACTCTTGCAAAGCCGCCTGTGGGTGCGTCCCGAACAGGAAGGCACCGTCACGATCGGCATCGACTGGCCCGACCCCGAGTCCGCGTATCATCTCGTGCAGTCGGCGCAGCAGAATTTCATCGAGCAGCGCCACGTCTCCGAAATCAACATGATCGGCGAGAGCATCAGCATTCTCGAAGGTCACGTGACGACGGCGCAGCAGCAGATGCAGGAAGCGTTGGCGGCGCTGAAGGCGGCGCGTCCCGACGTCGTGGTGAACGACGGCCTGCGGGTGCCGACGGCGCCCGCGCCGAAGAAGCAGGTGTCTGCGGCGACGCTGGCGGAGGCCGCGACGGTGCAATCGTCGCTCACGACGAAACAGCGCATCATCGCCGATCTGGAACAGTCGCGCGCGTCGACGCTCGTGACGCTGCAGAACAAGCTGGCGGACCTGAAGCACACCTATGGTTCGGCGCATCCGGAAGTCGCGGCGACGGAGGATCGCATCCGCGCCCTGCAGACGGACTCGCCGCAGCTCGTCACCCTCAAGCAGGAAGAGGCCGCGCTGCAGCAGCGTCTGGCCGCGCTCGGCGTGGCCGACAACTCGAATACCCCGCCGCTCACCGACCCGATGTTCGCCCGTCAGATGCTCGAGCGTCTGACGCGCGCGCGCGTCGACTCGGCGGACAGTCCGCAGGTGGCGTACGCGCAGTCGCGCCTGAAGATGGCGACGAACGACTACGAGGATCTCCTGGCGCGTCTCGAGGACGCCAAGATCGAGCTCGAGACGGCGCGCGCCGCCTTCAAGTATCGGTTCAGCGTCGTGACGCCGGCTGAAGTGCCACGCAAGCCGTTCAAGCCGAGGGTGCCGCTGCTGCTGGCGGGCGGCATGTTGCTCGGCGTGATGTTCGGCGTCTTCGCGGCGACGGTGCTCGACTTCGTCAGCGGCCGCGTCGTCGAGAAGTGGCAGGTGCAGCGTCAGATCGGGCTTCCGATTCTGGCGACCATTCCAGCCGAGCCGTGGCGGTAGGTCCTTCGGCTCTCGAGCCAACGTATGCTGAAGCCACGGGACCGGCGAAACCGACGACACGTGAACGCCGCGCCGCCTATGGACTGATCGGCTTCGGCGCGATCGTCGCGCTGCTGCTCGGTCTTTCGCAGGATCCGCTTTTCGCCGCGGCGCCCGTCCTGTTGGCGATTGCCGTCTGGGTGATCGCCAAGATGCGGCGGTGGTATCTGCTGCTCGGACTGATGTTCGTGTACCAGGCGATCGGCATCACGCCGCTCTCGCTGGAGGGTGCGCCGCGATATTGGCTGGGACCGTTCATCCAGCTCTATCTGTTCTTCGGCAAACAGCTCCCGATCCACGTGTCCGGACTCGAGCTGTGTTACCTGGCCATCTTCGGCGTCGCCGCCATCCGCTGGGTGCTCGGCATTCGGATCGACTCGGCGAATCGAGAGCCGGGATCGCGCATGCTGTACATCGCGATGGCGGCGCTCCTGTTCTCCATCGTGTTTCTGGAAGTGCGCGGCATCGGCCGCGGATACGCCAACATCCAGCAAACGCTGTGGCAGTTTCACGGACTCGTGTGGATCGCGATCCTGACGATGTTTCTCGGATCGTCGATGCGATCGGCGCGAGAGGCGACGGCACTGGCCTGGATGTTCACGGTCGCGGCGTCGTTCAAGATCGCGTGGGGCATCTACCTGCTCTACACGATCGCGCTGCCCTATGGCGTTCGCCCCGATGCGATGACGGGCCACGAGGACACGGTGCTCTACGTGGCGGTGTTCTTCATGTGGCTGTCGGCGTGCATTCACCGTCCGACGAAGGGCTCCATTCTCCGCTTCGCCCTCATCGGCGGATGGCTGCTCTATGGCATCGTCGAGAACAACCGGCGCATCGCGTACGTCGGACTGGCCGTCAGCCTGTTCATGTTCTATTTGCTGCTGAGAGGCCGGCTGAAGCGCCTCGCGACCAAGACGATCGTGTATTCGATGCCCTTCATGATCGTCTACCTGGCCGTGGGGAAGAACAAGCCGCACGGCATCTTCAAACCGGCGGCAATGATCATGTCGGTCGGCCAGCAGAAGGACGCATCGAGCAAGACACGCGACATCGAGAATTACAACCTCATCCAGACGCTGAAGCCGCACATCGTGCTCGGCAGCGGGTGGGGATACGAATACAACGAGGTCGTCCGAGCGTTCGATATCTCGGAAGTCTTCGCGCAATACAAGTTCATCGCGCACAACAGCATCCTGTGGCTCGTCGCCATCGGCGGGATGGTGGGGTTCACCCTGCTCTGGGTACCCTTCTCCGTGGCGATATTCCTCGGCGTGCGCGCCTACCGAAGTTCGGATGATTGGCTGGACAAGACGTCGGCGTCAACGGCCATCGCCGTGATGGCGACGTTTGTCGTCCAGGCATGGGGCGACATGGGAACACAGGGCATGATGAGTGGCCAGGTCATCGCGTGCGCGCTCGTCGTCATCGGAAAGCTCGCGTACTCCACGGGCGCCTGGCCCGCGGGAATCAAGCTGTTCGGGGAACCGGTGCAGTGGCGTCCGCGCCTGCGAGGACATCCGGGGACGTCATGAGTCTTCTCTGGATGGCCGCGAACGTGGCGCTATGGATCCTGCTGGCTCCGATTTTCGCGGCCTCGGTGTATCTCGGCATTCTCGCGTTGCTCGCGCGGCGTCGCGTCGGCCTGCCGGGTTCGGCGACGACTCGATTCGACATCGTGGTTCCGGCCCACAACGAGGAAGCCGGCATCGAGCAGACGGTGCGCAGCCTTCGATCGCTCGACTATCCGTCCGAGCTGTTCCGGATTCTCGTGATCGCCGACAACTGCAGCGACCGCACGGCGGAGCTGGCGCGTGAGGCGGGGGCCATCGTCCTCGAGCGGTTCGATGAGGTGAAGCGCGGGAAGGGATACGCGCTGTCGCTCGCGTACGAGAGGAGTCTGTCCGAGGGCCTCGCCGACGCGGTCGTCGTCGTGGATGCGGACACGGTTGTTTCCAGGAATCTTCTTTCAGCGTTCTCCCGGCGCTTCGACGAGGGTGCCGAAGCCGTGCAGGCCGAATACGCCGTTCCGACCGGCGCCGAGTCGTGGCGTTCGCGCCTGATGGTCGTCGCATTCACGCTGTTCCACGCCGTCCGGTCATCGGCGCGCGAGCGGCTGGGATTGTCGGCGGGACTGCGCGGCAATGGAATGGCGTTCGGCGTCGGCCTGCTCCGGCGGATTCCCTCGCGCGCGTATTCCATCGTGGAGGACGTCGAATACGGTTGCACGATCGGGCTGGACGGCGTCCGCGTCGTGTACGCGGAGGAGGCCGTGGTGCTCAGTGAGATGCCGAGCACCGGAGCAGCGGCGCGGTCGCAACGAGAGCGGTGGGAAGGCGGCCGGATGCAGTTGATTCGCGAGTACGTGCCGATACTTGTCACACGGGGGCTGAGCCGCGGATCGCGCGTCATGCTGGATCTCGCGGCCGATCTGCTCGTGCCTCCGCTATCGACGCTCGGAATCGCGAATGTGCTCGGGCTTGCTTTGTCGCTGGCGGCGTTTGGCGCGGGGCAAGCGACGCTTGCGTTGGTGCTCGGGTGGACAGTCTCGTTTTTGGCGTTGGTGGCCTACGTGGTGCGAGGTGCGGTAATGGCGCAGGTGGGACCGCGCGTCATTCTCGACCTCGCCTGGGCGCCGGTGTACGCGGTGTGGAAGATCACACTGATGTTTCGCCGGCGGCGCAATTCACGCTCGGAGTGGGTTCGCACGCAGCGATCCCCTTCGCCAAATGGAGCTGACCGTTGATCGATGAAGACATGCAGGACAACGCCCCCCTGAGTCTTCCCATACGCGGCCGTGTCTCCGGTCCGATCTCGAGCAATCATTGGACGCTCGTCTGGTTTTCGCTGATCGAGCACCCGTGGACGTCGATGGTGATCGTGCCGGCGGAAGCAACCGCCTCGTCGATCGCCGTGGCCCGTGCCCTGGCCGACGTCGGAAATGCGTACGAGGAACAAGGCGTCCAACTCATCGAGGCGGAACGTCTGCCGCCCGCCCTGGCGCGACACGTGATCGCGACGATGACGAAACGCGCTGACGCCGGCGCGCGCACTGTCGTTGCCGTCTCGTCGCCGCTCGTCGACTACAACGCGATTCCGATCGCGCGCGCGGCGGATGCCAGCGTGCTCCTCGTGCAAGTGGGGGCGACCGCGCTCGACGACGCGAAGAAGACGGTGAACATGATCGGGAGGCCGTGCTTCATTGGAAGCATCACCTCGGACGGTTGATCCGGCCGCAACTCAGAGTCCTTCCGACGCGCCGCCGCGCCGTCATCAGATCCGCATCGGCGCCGCGTGGATCGATGTCCTGACTTTCGAGCAGGGTCTCGAGGCCATCCGCACCCTCGTCCGCGCCGGACGCGGTGGGGCGGTGTACACCCCGAACGTCGATCACATCGTCACGCTCGAGCGCAACGCCAAGTTCCGCGACGTCTACACGCGGGCAAGCCTGTCGTTCGCGGATGGCGTGCCCGTTCTCTGGGCGTCCTGGCTCCTCCGTCCCGTTCTGCCGGCGAAGCTTTCGGGATCGGACATGATCATACCGCTCGCTCGCCTCGCCGGACGTGAGGGCTGGCGCGTCTATCTCCTCGGAGGAACGCCGGGAGCCGGCGCGATCGCCGCCGAGCGTTTGCGCGCGGAGCACGGCACGAACGTCGTCGGCGTCGACGACGCGATGATTCGAATCGGCGACAGATCCCCGGAGCAGCGCGCCATCGTCGAACGGATTCGCGCCGCGCGGCCCGATCTCTTGCTCGTGGCGCTCGGCGCGCCGAAGCAGGAATTCTTCATCGACGAGCATGCCGAGGAGCTCGGGCCTGTCGTCTGTCTCGGAGTCGGGGCGAGCCTCGACTTCGTCGCCGGGACGATGAAACGCTCGCCGCGCTGGATGTCGAAGGTCGGCCTCGAGTGGGCGTACCGTCTCGCCCAGGAGCCGAAGCGTCTCTGGCGTCGCTATCTCATCGACGATCCTCGGTTTCTCGCCATCGTGCTGCGCACGTGGCGTCTCCCGAGAGCGGAGCGCGAGCGCTGGTTGTAGGTCGCGCATGAACGCGGCCAGAATGGCCGCGGATTCGCGCCCGATCGCGCGACCGAGGAAATGAGCCGCTACGACGCGGACATTTTCCGCATCTGCTTCAACGTCTGCCGGATGTTCACCGCCCCGACGGCGAGAATCGCCACGATGTAAACCGTCGCGTCGATGCCCAGGCGCGCCCAGCTCATTGGACGCAGGAACCAATCGAGCACGATCACGCCGGCACACACGAGCACCGTCTTGAGCAGGACCGTCAGGCTGCGCGCGTCGAACGCCATGCCGCCCAGCAGAATCGTCATGACCACCGTCGTCCCGGCTTCGCTGATCATCAGCGCCGTGCCTGACGCGATGCCGGCACCGCCGGGACCGAAACGTTGGCTGAAGATCGGGATCAGCCAGAAGTTCAACAGCGGCGTCGCGATCATGCCGCCGATGGAAATCCACGTCAGTGCCCAGCCGCGGTCGAGCCGGACGAGCATCGTGCCGCCGACCATCGCGGCATAGGTGAAGATGAACAGCGGCGCGAGCACGCGCAGACTGGAGATGGCGGGGCGAAACGCCTCGCCGAACACGAACGGCACGAGCAGATCGGCGCCGAGGAACAGCGCGAGCGAGATCGGAAAGGCGATGGTGAGAATGAGCTCCATCGCGCGGCGGCTCACGACCGCCAGCTCGTCGGCGGATCGCGCCGCCGCGCGCGACGTCAACGGCAACAGCACCCAGCCGATCAGCGGCGAGAGCAGCAGCGACATCCCCGCGAGATTCGACGCCGAGCCGTACCAACCGACCTCGGCGTCGTTCGTCATGAACGACATGACGCTGACGTCGATCCGGGCATAGACCGTCTGGGCGAGCGAGGCGACGTAGTACGGCGCGCTGGCGATCAGCACCGCGATCGTCGAGGCCCGATCCCAGCGGAACTTCAGGTTGACGAGGCGGCGAGACAGGATGATCAGGCCGACGGTGCGGAGAAACTCCGAGATCAACATCGCCGTCGCGACGCTGCGGACGCCGCCGCCAAAGCCCAGCGCGGCGCCGATGGCGGCCGCCCAGAACAGCTTCGACGTGATGTTCAGGACGGAGAGCCCGCCGACCGTACCCGCCGCCTGCAACAGCGCCGCGAACGCGGCGTTGATGTTGGTGAGGACCTGCGCGGCGGCCATGATCAACACGAGCTGGATGACCGTGTCCGTCTTTCCACCGTAGCGCAGGCCGTAGACGGCCACGATGGTCACGAGCGCGCTGAGGACGAGACGAAGGCCGAGCGTTCCACCGAAGAAGTCGCTCGCGTGCTCCAGGCGAGTCGTGACTTCCTTGCCGATGTACGTCTCGATGCCGAGGCTTCCGATGATGTAGACGGCCGTCGTGAACCCGTCGGCGAACTGGAAGGTGCCGAACTCCGACGGGCCGAGATGCCGCGGCAGATAGATGCGGATGCCGAGCGCGACGGCCCAGGTGCCGACGAGCGACGATCCGAGCTTGATCGCGTTGCGAACCGACATCGCGACGTCGGCCTTGAGCTGCTCCGAGCCGGTCGCCCCGGGCTCGAAGACGGGCATGACGGCGATGTCGTCGTTGTCGGACGTTGGACTCAATGACACAATCGTTAATTAGAGGATTCTAGTATCTCACGGCGCGACGACGAGGGTCGTCACGCTCATCGCCGGCATGGTATAGTCGATCTCGCCGTTGGCCCCGGCGGCGACTTCGCCCTGGCGCTGCGGCCGCGACGACGCCGCCGTGAGCGTGTACGTCTGCGCCCGGGCGCCGACGCGGCCGGCGATGGCAATCGCGACGGGCAGCGGAGCCTTGGACTTGTTGATCGCGACGATCACGATGCGCTTGGCGGCGTCCATGCTGGCGTAGACGGACGTTCGCTCCGGATCGTTCGTCTTGCTCGACACGCCGATGTCGCCGAATCGCGAGCCGTTGCCGTCGTAGTTCAGATACATGTCGAACGCGCCGAACAGGTATTGATAGATGCGTCCATTGTCGCCGTCGTGCTGCGGCGAATGATCGCTCGGCCAGGCGGACGCGGCGTACACGCGCTCGCGACCGAAGATTCCGAGCACGTCGGCCTGCGCGATGCCGCCGGAGATCTGCGCGCCGCCGCCGAAATAGTATTCGCTGATCGACAGCTTGGTCCCCGGATAGTGAGCCGCGACCGATTGGCGCATGCGATCGAGCAGGCGCACCGGTCCGCCCGCCGCCTGGGTCACCCAGGTGTGCTCGTCGAAGGTCGAATCCCACAGCGAGCGCGGCGCCTGGACTCGTGCCTGGACCAGGGCCGGCGGGTCCTCGACGTGGCTGTCGGTGATGCGCATGCCGTCGGCTTGCGACTCCGGATACCAGTGGACGTCCAGGACGTCGAGCAGGCGACCGCCCGACGCGGCGGCGCTCTTCATCCGATCGAGATAGATGTCGAGGAAATACTGCGTGCCGTACACCGGATCGGGAGTCGGATACCGGCCGAGGACCGCCATGCCGGCGTAGTTCGTCAGTGCCGGACCGAAGATGATGGCCGAGGGCGCGACCCGCTTGATGGCGCGCGCGTACTCGATGCTGCGGTTGATGAAGTCGTCGTACGTGAGAATCCGCGGCGTTTTATCCTGCACCTTGCTGAAAATCTCTTCGTGCGTCGCGAACCAGATGTCCGGCTCGTTGTCGAGGCTGAACATGATCGGCTTGGTGGAATCGCCGATTGCGCCCGGGAAGGTGTGGTCGAGCCACGCGACGAACTCATCCTGATTCACGAACGGATCGTTGGGATCGGGCGACAGGGAGAGCGGCGCGCCCTTGTTGGCGCGGCTGATCCGAAACCGAGTGGCGAGACGGCCGGGACGCGTGGCGTCGGCGACGTCCATCGGCCCCTTGTCGTCGGCGGCGACGTAGCCCGTCATGGGGACGGTGACGAGCGTAGCGGCGCCGGTCTTTCGCGCGGCCTCGACGCGGGAGCGGATCGCTTCACCGGGCCGGCGGCTGTCGCTCATGTAGGCGTCGTTCTCGTACAGGTAGTCGTTGCCGGCGTTGCTGAAGTTGTTTTCCCAGTTGTAGGCGCTGAATCGATTGCCGCCGAACCGGACGAAGGTGAAGGGCGGCAGGCGGGTCGCGCCGTCCCATGCCCGGGGTTCGATGAAGTTGGCGCCGTAGATGAAGCGGGAAATCTGGAACTGTTTGGCGGGGTCGATGGAGAAGCGAACGTTGGCGGGTTGTACGAAGGGCGGGGGCTGGGCGGCCTGGGCGGCTCTTGCCGCGCGCACGCGCTCGATCTTCCGCAGGAGGCGTCCGCCGCGCGACCGCACGGGATGCCATTGCAGGGCGGCGATCCCGAGCAGCGCGGCCACACCCAGCAACAGCAGGCGTCGGAAGGTCGCGTTAGTGCGCACGGCGGTATCCTCGGTCGTCGGTTCGGACCCGAATAGTAGTAGCACATCGAGTCGCCGATGGCTGGTCGCGGCGGGCGGCACGGGGAGATTTCCTGGGCATGGTTTGGGCCGGACGGTACGTCTGAGCTTCGACCGCTCGTTCGAGAAGCCCAAGAGCATGCGACAATTCGACTCGCTTCGGTGCGCGCGACGGCCTCCCCGAGCGCCGACGACAGCCTCCTAGAACGACGTCGCGAAACACGGCTTGGTCACCAGCCGTCAGGCAGATCTCCGGCTGAGCTTTCTGCTGTGCGCGCGCAGCGGACGGTCGGCCGGCCCACCACCACTGCCGTGATCGAATCGCGCGGCGGGGTGTCGCGCATCGAGGAAGGGTGTGAGCATTGGCCGCCGTGTTCGGATCGCCCGCGTCGCGTGACGTATGCCTCTGATATCAGTCAATTTTCAGCGTCTTCAACACGCGCAATCACCCGCATTTCCCTATCAGCGTGCTCCAAAATCGTAAGCTCGTCTGGCCGGCCTACCTCGTGGCTGTCAGCCTTGTCGTCATTCCGCCATTCGACGCGGCGATGCAGGCGTATCCGTTTCGTCTTGGCGATACGACGTGGCGATTCGGGTTCTTCGGTCTGGTCAGTAACGCCATGGCGATACCGATGATCGGTGTGCTCATCGCCTTTGTCGTGTCGGCCATTTTCGATTATCCGGCTCTGCAGCGCATTCTAGGCGCGGTGTGCGCTCTGGTTGCGATCTGCATCGCCGGCGCGCTCATCCTGTTCGCGCTCGATGTCGTGCAGCTGCACGGCCATGTCAAGCCTGGGGCCTATGAGCGTGCGTTCGTCATCGCGAGCAGCACGGCTACGATCAAGGCGCTCGTCGCCATTCTCATCCTGATCGGATTCACGCGCGCGGGCCTCACCCGCGACAGGCGTCCGCAGAAATCGTCGCCGAAGCTTTCGGTGAAGAACAACAACATGGCTGCGGATGCGAGGGTGGCCGACGGCGGCAGCGTGAACGCCGAACACGATCGCTTCCGATCGTAGCTCCCGCTGAGCTACGGCGACCGCGATGGCTCCTCGCGGTCGCGATCACGTACGCATGCGTGAACGGAGAGCGTCAGGCGACAGGCAGATCCAGCACGAAGGAGAATCTCGTCCCCCGCTCCGGCGAGGTCTCGACACGCAGGGTGCCGCCCATGGCTTCGAGCAGCGTGCGCGAGATGGCCAGCCCCAGTCCGGCGCTCGAGAAGCGAACACCGACCGGCGTCGCGCGGAAGCCGTCGAATAGCATCGTGAGCACGTTGTCGGGGATACCACGTCCCGTGTCCTGCACCCAGAACTCTGTCTCGGTTTCTCCGCGGTCGGCACAACCGATGGAGACGAACCCGGCATCTGTATAGCGGAGCGCGTTCGAGGTGAGGTTGAGCAGCACACGATGAAGGGCGGATGGATAACCGACCCGCCCGTCCACCTTCGGGACGTCGACTTTCAACGGAAGCCCTTTCTCTTCTCCGATCGGCTCCACGATGGCACACACACCGAGAATGACCTCGGTGATGGAGAATGGCACCGCGCGCCCATCCACGAGCCGCTCGCCGCGCACCGCGTCGATCAGGTCCGATGACAGCGTACTCAAGCCAAGCGCTGCGCCGTACACCAGTCCGAGCTGTCGCTCCTGAATCGGTGAGATCGCGCCACTCTTTCCACGGCGAATGGTGTCGACGAGAAAAAGGATGGACGACATTGGCGATCGGATGTCGTGCGCAATCTCGACGATCGCGTTGACCGACTCCGGCCCACTGAGCCGCGCGACGAAGCGGCCGACGCTCGATCGTTCACCGCGTCGCATGACCTCTTCGATCGCGACCAGCAAGGTGATCGCGTCGGACGCGAGTTGTGGATCGCGCGACGCGGCGGCCGGAACGGTTTCAGCCAGGTGCCGGAGCAAATCACGGCGGAAGATCTCGACAAAGCGCCGCGGCATGTGGATTCGCGGATCCTCATCGGCGACCTCGTGGCCGCGCGCGAGCGCGATAACCAACTCCGCCAACTGCTCGAACTGCTCGTGAAACTCCTCCGCCGTCTTGTGCTCGGTGAGGGCGAGGGACACACCGGCGGTCTGCCCAGCCGACGACAGAGCGACGCGCAGCACCTCCGAGATGACACCGCGCGGCGTAGCTGCCGGTGTCGCCGTCAAACGCCCGCGCATTCCGGCCGGACGTCGAACACGATCCAAACCAGATCGATCCCCGACGTCCGCGCGGTCGGCGGACGGTATTTCACTCGGATATGACATCGCTCACGTGTCAGAGCGAGGCAGCCGATTCGTCGCGACGATAGCCGTGGCGCTGGAGCAAACGATAGAGCGTGGTCCGATCGACGCTGGCGAGTCGCGCGGCGCGCGACACGTTCCCCGAGGCCCGGGCGACGAGACGCGTGACGTACTGCTCCTCGAAGTTCGCCAGAACGTGCTCCTTCGCCAGATGATATGCGTTGTCGAGAAGATCCTTCGACACTGAATCGGACGGAGAGTCCGCCGACGCACCGCGTGCCCAATCTTCGTCGAGCGGCAGATGGTCGAGCTCTATCTCGCGACCAGCCTGCGCGAAAACCGCGACGTGCTCGATCACGTTCTGCAGCTCGCGCACGTTTCCCCGCCAGGGGCGAGACTTGAGGAACTCCATCGCCGCGTGGCTGAACCACGGCATCGCATCGCGCGACACGTGGTGGCGATGCCAGAACTGCACGAGAAAATGGTTCGCCAGAATCGGGATGTCATCGACCCGCTCACGGAGCGGTGGCAGCGTGATGCGCACGACGTTCAGGCGATAGTAGAAATCCTCGCGCATCTGCTTCGCCTTGATCGCCTCGCGGGGATCGCGGTTCATCGCCGAGATGAAGCGCACCTGGACCACGGCATCCTGCTGCTCGCTGCCGACGCGGCGGACGACGCCGTCTTGAATGACACGGAGCAGCTTTGCCTGGAGAGCCAGCGGCATCTCGGTCAATTCATCGAGAAAGAAGGTGCCGCCGTGCGCCGCTTCGAGGAGACCGACTTTGTCGCGATCGGCACCCGTGAACGCTCCCTTTCGGTGACCGAACATTTCTGATTCGAGCAGGTGCTCCGGCATCGCCGCGCAATTGACCGGAACGAGGCTGCGGCCCGAACGACGGCTGTGCTTGTGAATGAAATGCGCGATGAGCTCCTTTCCCGTGCCGCTCTCGCCAACGATCATGACCGACGCGTCCGTCGGCGCCACCTTGCGCGCCAGGTCGACCGCGCGACGAAACGCCGACGAGGCACCAAGCAGCGTGACTTTGTCGCCGTGGCCGTTCGATTCATGCTCCAGATCGAGTGCTTTCTTCGCGCGGCGTTCGAGGACTTCGTGCGCCGCGCGCCCGAGCAGGAGCTGGACGTGCGTCCCCGAGAATGGCTTCGGCAGGTAATCCCATGCGCCCACTCGCAACGCCTCGACGCTCGATGCGACGCTCGGGTTTCCTGTCATCATGATGACAATCGTGCCGGGCCGCGCCGCGACGGTGGCTCTGAGGATGTCCATCCCCGAGACCGGTTGCATCCCCAAATCGATCATGACGATGTCGAACGGCGAGCGTCTTACGAGGTCGATCGCCTCATCCCCGCGACCGCAACTCGATACCGCGAAGCCTTCCAACTGAAGGAGACTCGCGCATCCCTGGCGAAGCGTCCGATCGTCGTCGACGACGAGCACGCGAATGGTGGAGCGATTCGCCCGCGCCAGCTCGTCAGCATCGGCGGCGTTGGAAAACTCCCCGGTAATTATTGAATCCTGATACGGCGCGGCGGACCAAAGTGAATGGGTACCATGAGGGTCGCTAACCCCGGAGTCCGAGCCCATTTGGATCATCTTATTCAACCCTGCGTCGGGAAGGGATGACTGCAGTGTTCCGCCAGCAGCTGCCGGGAGGGATGGCAGGCTGCCACCTGGTGTAGGGCCACAGCAACAGAACCGCAGTGGCAGCGCCGCAACACGAGGCGGGCACATATTGGCCCATCTCGCACGAGAGGTCAAGACATCGCCGACGTTTTTTGGTGATTCGTGTCGCTATTTTCTCGCGCGGCCAGCGAGGGCCCACGGCAAGCCTAGTCGGGCCGCGCTCCGACGGATCGCACCGCGCTCTCGCGTTCGTCGAGAACGTCGTCGAAATTCATTGTCGACGCGACCGCGCCGCCGCCCGCGCAGTCCAGCGCCGCTTTCGCGCGCCGCACCAGGTCCGTTGGGACCAGCTTCGCGTCGGCAAGGTTCGGTACCGCGCAGTAACCGATACGGTAGAACCCTGGACCGCGCCCGCGCCGCGTCTTGGCGTTGAGCCTCTCCATCCCGTCGTGCAATCGTTCGACGAGACGTTGGACGCCGGCGACGTCCGTGTCGGGAGCGACGATGGCCAAGCGGGAGTCGCCGAGATAACCGACGACATCCGAGCGACGGCTCGAGGCGCGACATACCTCGCTAAGCTCGGCGAAAACTTCCTCCGCCTCGTTGACCGTCAGCGGGCCATCGTCCCGAACCCTCTCGGGCGCAACAACGATGCAGCCGATTGGCTCCTTGTTGCGAACGGCCCGGGCGCTGAGTAGCTCGAGGAGCCGGTCCAAGCCGCGCGAGCTGTACAGACCGGTCAGGCGATCGACGAGCGCATTGGCTCGCGCATCCTCGAGCTCACGCGCCCCACGCATGAACGTGCGGAGCTTCGCCAGCAACGTCTCCGCGTCGACCGGCAGAGTGCAATAATCCCACGCCCCCGCCTCGTATGCGGCGGTACGCACGCGCGCGGCGTGCTGCACCGCCGCCACCAGCAGAATCGGCGTGGCGTGGCTGAAGAGCGGATCGTCGCGCAGTGCGCGGCAAACCTCGACGCCACTGATGTCCGATAGCGAGTCGTCCAGCACGAGGCCATCCGGCTCGTTCCGCCGCGCCAGTTCGAGCGCGCGCCGGCCGGATTCAACTCGAAGCACCTGATAACCGTGCGACTGGAGAACATTCTCGAGTGACCTGCCGACCCATTCGCCATGGCTGGCGACGAGAACGAGTCCGCGAGGCGTTTCTTTCCAGCACATTGGGATCCTAAGCTTAGAATTCCACGTGGACAAGTTGTCGCG
>JADMIO010852273.1_pt1 | contig 98717 bp, 80 predicted proteins | sample 8958161 | NCBI WGS metagenome assembly JADMIO01 (sample SAMN16585339, study PRJNA669376) | soil metagenome | isolation source: Crop rotation soil | place: USA: Cullars Rotation, Alabama | collected 2011
GCGACAACTTGTCCACGTGGAATTCTAAGCTTAGGATCCCAATGTGCTGGAAAGAAAGACGATTAGTCGTTTCATGGTTTACTCCGTTAAAAACATTTCTCACGCAGCGGCGCAGCGGCGCAACGATAGACTCAACAATGACGCTGCGCCGTTGCGCCGCTGCGTGAGAAAACTAATTTGGGCGCGTGGCCGTGAATGTCCCTGGCTGCATGCCGACGATCGCGACGTTTCCGCGGATCTGGTTGTTTGCAAGGTTGCCGGTGAATGTCGCTTCCTTCGTTTGTCCTTCGACGTTCACTGACACCGTGAAGCGCACCTCACCGGTGTTCGACGCTGATCCATTCGAGATCTCTCCGGCTCCGAGCGGGCCCGAGATCGATCCGGTGATGCGCTCACCCTCCTGCTGTAGCGTCAATGTGATCGTGTGGTCGCCCTGGCCCAGATTCACCGTCACGGTCCACGTTTCAGCCAGCGCGAAGCGACCCTGGCCCGGACCGCCGGGCGGCGTTGGTGGTCTAAGATCAACCGGACGCCCATCAATAAACACGTGCGTGATCCGGCTGTTGCGATCAAACAAATCGCCACGCGTAACTGTCAGGTTCGCGATCTTCCCAACCTCGATCGATCCGAGCTGGTCCTTAACACCGAGAATCTCAGCCGGCCAAATCGTGAACGCGCGCAAAGCATCGAGCGGCTGTAGCCCGTTCTCGATTGTCTTGTTCGCATTAACCAAAAGCTCCGAAATGTTCTGCATCGAGCCCGACTCAAACGCGAACCGCACGCCAGCTTTCGCGAGCTTGCCCGCTGTTCGTTGTGCTTCGACACGCTCACGCAAAACTCTGAGCGGTTCCGGATCAGCTTCAGGCATCGCTGCCGTGGTGCGTCGTGGCAGATTGAGCGACAACAACACGGGCACGTTCTGTTTCGCCAGTCGATCCGCGACCTGCTCAGCTTCCTGACCACCCGCGATGATCAGTTTCAACTTAAACTCATTCGCCAGATCGAGCGCGCGATTGATCTCGCGCTCGCTGTTGGCAATCATCACCACCGGCATGCGTCCCTCAACCACCGGAATCAGCGCCGCGAGCGATCGATCAGTGTCAGGACGACGTGTGCCGCGCGGGTTGCGCTCGTAAATCTGCATCGAGTCGCGATAACGCTGCGCATCGAGCATCATCTGTCGCAGCGTCGAAAAGACACCGAGCAGCGATCCTGGATACGCTCCTGTACGCAACGGCGTGAAACCAACGTGCATCGCGACCGGCGAGCGCACGATCATCTGCTGCGGACTCTCACCCGCCAGATTGATCAACGCCGACTGGCCCATCCAGATGCCCGAACGCGGCGACGTCAACGCGGTCGTCACGCCTGCGCTACGCCACGACTCGATATCATTGCCGCCCGGACGAATCACATCTTCGACCATCACTTCGGGTTGCAGTCCGACGGGCTGAGTCGAGTTTGGACCACTGACGGCAGGTCGCTGCTGTTGCTGCGCGAAGAAGAAGCCACCACCGCCACCACCGCCGGGAGCAGGCGAAGCCGCCGCTTCCGGCAACGCGAGATTCGTATACGAATCGATAAGACCCGGGTAAACAGTCAACCCCGCGCCGTCGATCACACGAGCGTCAGAAGGCGCGCTGACGTTTGCGCCCGCGGCAGCAATCAGCCCATTGCGAATCACAACGGTGCCTCGTTCGATCACTGGTCCGGAGACAGTGACGATGCGAGCGTTTGTGATCGCATAAGTATCGACAGCGCTGTGTTGGGCGCGGAGTGAGTTAACGACAAGAAGCAGCAGCAGCGACGCGACAAGAAAGCGCGAACAGACTTTTGGCATAAGTAACCAAATCCCCATCGTCTTGGTTTTTGCGAAAACAGAGGAAAGAGTGTGAAGATTAACTTAAAACTAGTATTCGAGGAAAGTGTAACCGCAGATGGCGCGGATCCAGGCAACGGATTTCCATGTAATCCGTGCCTGGAGTCCGTCTAATCCGTGGTTAGTGATTCGCGTTGCCGCGATGCGGGCTGGCGTTCGCGTTCGCGTTTCTATTGGCGTTTGCATTCGCGTTGGTGTTGGCCTGAACCTTCAACTGGTTCCTCACGCTCTTCACGCCTTCAACACTCTTCGCGACTGCCTCGGCTCGCGTCTTCTGGGCTGCGCTTGCGACCGTGCCACTGAGCGTCACGATATCGTTATCGACGTCAACATTGATCGTCGAGTCGCGCAGATCGTCGGCGGCGGCGAGATCGAAGCGCGTTTTTATCCAAAGCCAAGTGTCATTTGCGCCGGTGCCGACTTTGCGGCCCGACTCCTTGGCCTCGCGGTTATAGCGCTCTTTGTTTGCCTCATACTCTGCACGCGTCGGAGCCCGATTGCTGTTTGTGTTGGCGACGGGCGTCGGCGTGGCTGTGGCCGTGGCGTTTACGTTCGCGTTCCGGTTTGCCGTGGCGTTGCTGTTGGCTGTGTTATCGCAGCCGGCCACCAGTGCTGCGAGGGCGGCTACGGCTATGAATCCTGTGATTCTGCGTCTCATGTCTGCGAAATCCTCCTTACAAGTGAACACAATCCGAGTTCGAAAAACATACGTTTCTCGTAGAGGGCTGCAAGCGGTGGGCCAAGACAGAAGGTAGACAGGATTACAGGGTTAACACGATCAACATAACGCTACCACTTCACACTTCCTTCTTTAGTCGTATCGATTTCGGCGACTTTTGGGGCATCGCCGAAGAGGTAGCCTTTGATGTTGTCGAACAGGAACGTTTGGGCGTCGGGATTGGTGAGATCCAGGCCGTAGTGATTGATGATCTGTGTCTGCTTTTGCAGCCAGTCACTCCAGCACACCTGGCAGATTTCCGCCCCGATACGCTGGCCGAGCGCGTTGGGAAAAGGCGCGAACGGAAGGGCCGGGCGCTTCTCGCCGCAGTGTGTGCATTTGATTGTGTCAGCCATGTCGAAACTCCTTGTTAGCTACTCTGCGCTGCTTTGATCGACGCAATATTATCATCGTCCTTCGGCTTGAATAAGCCGATCGGGCGCACGTCGCGATGACGCAGGACTCCATTCGGATCGATCACGAAAACCGAGCGCGCCACGCGACCGGGAATCAACGACCGCGCACCATAAAGCCGCGACACTGCGCCATCGGAATCCGACAGGAGTCGCAGCGGCAACTCGTGATGGGCCGCGAAGTTTTTGTGGGACTCGATCGAGTCAGACGAGATGCCAACCACTTCAGCGCCCGTCGCGAGATAGTCGTCCCAACGATCGCGCAGCGAACACATCTGTCTCGTGCACACCGGCGTTTCGTCGCCTGGATAAAAAAGCAGCACGACGACTTTGCCACGATGATCGGACAAGCGCCAATCTGCGCCATTTCCATCTTTCAGCGTGAAGTCAGGCGCAGGCGTATTAAGAGTCGTTTCGTTACTCATAAAACTTTCTCACACAGCGGCGCAACGTCGCAACGGAAAGCAAAGATACCCTCGCGTTGCGACGTTGCGCCGCTGCGTGAGAAATTCATCACTCAATCAGCTCGGCCAGAATATTGAGCGCTTCTTCGACTTCTTCGTCAGTGTTGAAGAAATGCGGCGACATGCGCAGCCCTGCGCTTGGACGCGAATCGACGAACACTCTTCGTTCGGCCAAGCGTTCAACCATCGCCGGCCCGTCCTTGACTCCAATCATAACGGATCCGCCGCGCTGGCTCGTTTCGCGAGGCGTGTTGATGGTCCAGCCTCGTTCGCTTGCAAAATCGAGCATTAGCTGCGTGCGACGTTGCGACTCGGCAGCGATGTCTTTGATGCCGACTGCTTCGATAATTTCCAATCCTGGAATCGCTGAATAGAGCGCGGGAATGCTAGGCGTGCCCTGTGCGAAACGACGCACGGAGCGCGCGTAACGCATCGGCGCGTGCGCGAAGTCGAATGGCGAATCATGTGCGACCCAACCGGTGAGTCGCGGGCGCAGATCTCGTTGCAAGTCGGGGCGCACGTACAAGTAACCGCACGATGGACCACCGCAGAGCCATTTGATCGTGCCGCCGATCAGGAAGTCAACGTTCCAGTCAGCCGCGTTGAGTTGTAAGACCCCTGCGGATTGATAAACGTCGAGCAGCACGAGCGCGCCTTTTGCGTGGGCGTGCTCGACGATCGCGCGCGCGTCGATACGATATGAGCTGCAATAGGACGTGTGTGCAAGCGCGACGAGAGATGTCTCGTTGTCGATGGCGTCAATGATTCGTTCGAGTGGAACCGAGATCCCATCTGCTGAAGGAACGACTTCGACGCGCGCGCCGATCTGTCGCTGCGCGTCCCAGAAGTATTCCATCGACGGGAAGTCGAGGGCGGTCGTGACGACCTTGTTGCGGCCTTTGTTGAAGTCGAAACAGGAGGCGACGGTGGCCATCGCGATTGATGCATTTGGCTGGATCTGAACCGAACCGGGCTCGCCGCCGAGAATCGTGGCGATGCGATCGCCGACGCGGCGCGAGAGCGTCCACCAGCTCGTGGCCCATGCGTCTTCGCTGGTGTGATGTTCCCAGGCGTCGATGTAACTCAGCATCGATTCGCGCGCCGCTCGAGGCACCGGGCCCAGGCTGTGACTGAGCAGATGAATGCCCGTGAACAGCGTTGGGAATTCTGTGCGGTGCCTGTTTTCGATCATAAACATTAGACAGGATTTCAAGATGTTTCAGGATTGACAGGCTGTTCCTGTTAATCTTGCTAAATCCTGTAATCCTGTAAAGCTCTCTCTAACCCAAGGGCGTCCTTCGATAAACTTTCGAACACGCCTTTCGCTTCATCTCCGATGGCCGGATCGTGTCGCTCCTCGCGTATCGCCGCCAGTATTTCGCCAGCCACGTATTCCTTCGTCATCTTCGGCACGTCAGCACCTTTACTCATATCAGTATCGATTGTCGTCGGCATCACGGTGATCACACGAACATTGTGCTCCACGAGATACGCTCGCATCGCCTGGCCCAACGACAACAACGCCGCCTTCGTCGCGCAATACGTTCCGACAATCGGCAGATTCACTCGCGCAAACGCAGTCGCGACATTAACAATCACACCGTCGCGCTTTGCAATCATTCCCGGCGCGACAGCACGCGTCACACGCAAGACGCCGAGATAGTTCACTGCGATCTCTTCCTGCACCGCCGCGAAGTCCATCGTGAGTGGATTGCCGAATCCCGCAATCCCGGCGTTGTTAACTAAAATATCAATCGCCCCATGGTGCACGAGCTCTTCGACGTCGTCTGCTATCGTCACATCCAACTGCACCGGCGTCACTCGTGCTGATTTCAAACTTTCCCGATCTTCAGGCTTGCGCGCGCCCGCAATCACTTCGCTCGCGCCCGCATCGACAAACGCCGTCACAAGCGCGCGGCCAAGCCCGCGACTCGCTCCCGTGATCAGAACTCGTTTGCCTTCAATCTCCATGCGCGCCAACCTTCGCAGCGTGGCTCCCGCGCTGCATGCGAGCGAGCTGATACAATCCCGCTCCAATAACTCCCCAAACGACGATCAATTCAATACTCGTCAACGACTGTCCACTGATCCGCTGGCTCAACGTCTGCGTAGTCAACACCCCGACATCCTGTCGCAACTGGATCAGGATCATCAGACCCATCGACAGCAACGAGATAATCGCGGCTGCCTGCTGCAATCGATGCGACAGGCTAATCCTGATCTCGCTCGCAAGCGACGGGTTCAGCCGGGGAAGAAGCAAAAATACTAAGCTATGAATGAAATAAAGCACGACGAGGGCAAAAACTGCAACGTTCAACGCGAGTGAAAGCTGTCCGCTGACGAGCAAAATCGCGCAACAGATGAGCGTGAGCGTGAGCGCGCGTATCGGCGTCGCGGTTGCTTTGTTGATGAAACCGAGCCAGCGCGGCGCGAGACCGTCTTCGACGAACATGATCGCGAGTCGTGAAGGAACGAAGATCGTGCCGTTGAGCGCGGTCATGATCGCGGCGATTGCGCCGATCGTTACGAACATCGCGGCGCCCGCGGGCAGATAGATCGATGCGACCTCAGCCATCGGCGCACTGCTCGCTTGCAGTCGTCCCCCCGGCAACACGCCAAACGAAACGATCGATGTGAAGACGTAGATCAGCGCCGTGATCGTGATCCCTTTCAACAGGATCTTAGGCAGCCGGCGCGTGCTGTCTTTCACTTCGCCCGCGGTTTGCGCGATCGATTCGAAGCCGGCGTATGCGAAGAACAACGGCAATAGGCTTACGCCAAAACCACTCGCGCCGTGAGTGAAGAATGGCGTGTAGTTTTCACTGTGCAGCATGAATAAACCGGGCACGATCAGCACCAGCAACGCTAGGCATTTGAGTGCCGACATCAACACCTGAAACCGTCCAAACCAGCGAATGCCGATCACGTGAATCAGATAGAAGATTAGTAACGCGGTGAGTGCGAGCGGCAGTTTGAACGTTCTGGCGTCGATGCGATCGCCGCTCAACGCGATCACATAGCCCGCCATCGCGTTCGCGAGGTATGCGCCCGCGCCGATGTACGAAATGATCTTCAGCCATGCGCCGACGTACGCGAGTCGAAAGCCGTTGAGGGTGCGCGAGATGTGAAGATATTCGCCGCCCGGTTCGCGGCCCAGTGGTGTTGAGAGATAGGCGGCGTAAGGAATCGAGGTCGCGAGAATCGCCGGAGTTAGGACGAGATATCCGAGAATCACGCTTGGACCAGTCAGCGCCCACGCTTGGCTCGTGACCTGAAAGATCCCCGCGCCGATGAGTATGCCGATCACGACGGCGTATGACTCGAGGGTCCCCAGGTCGCGCCTGAGACGAGAGACAGGGCTGACAGGATTTACATGATTTTTCATGATTTACATGTTTATCTTGAAGAAATCTTGTGAATCTTGTTCAACGACTCATTAATTGGTTGGACACCAACTTTGGATTTAGCACCTTCTCCGCACTCTCGACACCTGCGACCGGCAACTTCGCCGCATCAATCAACCCGAGTTGCGCGAGCACCGACGCCTGGTCCCAGTAAATATGTTCATGGGCAAGCTTGCCGTCGCGAAAGTGAACGATCACGACGAGCGCCACCTTCACGTGTTTCCCGGTGGGCTCAACCCCGGGCAACATCCAATCCATTTTGATCGTGTGCGTAAACTCAAAGACCATCTCATCAACAACTCGATCGACACCGATCGTGCGCGACACGGGCGTCATAGCCGTATCCGGTGGCATCTGCGGAATGAAACGCTTCGAATAAAATTCCCGTAGCTCATCATGCCCAACACCACCGGTCATCACTGGCACGTGATTCACGTAAGCGTCCACGACCATCGTCTCGATCGTGTCGTCAGTGTTGCGCGTCGCGAATTCGAATTTCACATGATCGTCCCAACGCTGCGACAGCGTCTGTTGCGCTGAAGCACAACCCGCGCCCGCGAGATGACTCACGAAGAACTCGAGCGTGCGCAGGTTCGCGATTTCTGCCGCGGCCGCATCGTAGTGCTCACCGCCGGTACGCGCAAAGGCGTGGTCCATGTCGGGGTAATCATGAAGCGTGACGAGTGGATTGCCGTCGAGCGTCGCGTGAATTTGCGACTGGGCTTCCGGCGGGCAAAACTTGTCGAGCCCGGCGATGTGCAGCATCAACGGGCTGCTCAGATTCTTCGCCTCATCCAAACTCTTTTCGAGGCTGACGCCGTAGTAACCAACCGCGCAATCAGGCTTGAAGCGCGCTGATAACAGATACGCGAGGTTTCCGCCCATGCAGAAACCAACCGCGCCCACGCGCCCGCTGCACGACGAATGCTTTCTCAGAAACTCGAGCGCTGCGGCGGAGTCTTCGACCGCCTTCGCTTCATCGATCTTCTGATAAAGCTCGATGGCGCGCTTCCAGTCATCGCCTTTGTCAGTCAGTTCGATGCCAGGCTGGATGCGCCAGAACAAATCCGGAACGAGCGCGACAAATCCATGCGCCGCATACCAGTCCGCTACATCGCGCAGGTACTGATTGATTCCAAAGATTTCCTGGAGCACGACGATGCCTGGTCCATAACCACTCGCAGGCAGTGCCATGTAGGCGTCGAACTCACCACCGTCGAAAGATTTGATTTTGACCATAGTTATTCACAGATTACACAGAAGCAGGCCAGAATTTCTACTCTGTGTAATCTGCGGCATCTGTGGACCAGTTCTCAGCCACCCACTTTTTGCCCGCTTCGCATACGCTCAGGAAGTTGCACATGCGGCAGTGAGGCGCGGTCTTGACCGGAAAATTTGCCGGGTCGGAAGAGAAGATCGTGCGCTGCATTCCTTCGTCGATCGCCTGTTCGCAACGCGCCGGTGCGAGCATTTCATCCGCGAGATGTACTTCGACATTCGGATCGAGGAAGTGAAGTGTCACCCCAACTTTTGCATTCTTAAGCGACGGCAATAGTTCACGTACTGCGAGCGCATACGCTTGCATCTGTAACTGGTAATCCTCCGCCGCAGTTTTCAGAGCTTCTTCCAGTGAAGGATGACGATTCACCGGCTTCGGCGCAGGCTCGTCTTCAAAGTCAAACGCGAATTGTCCGCCCTTCGGCGCACGAGGTCGTGGCGCAGGAGTCTCGCGCGGAACTTCTGACTTGTCGTAAACGATTCGATTTGTTTTGAAGTCGATGATCTCGATCTCTGCGACACCGGCGTCTGAGTGCGTGATGAGAAGCTTATCGATGATGCCGTTGAGGACTCCGAGGCGGCGGCGCAGACGAAAGCTGAGCTCACTCCACAAACCATCCGCACCCGCCGGACGCGGCGAGTAATGCTCGGCGATCTTCGGTACTGCCTCGACGCGTTTGTAAACATCGCTGGCGAGATAATTCTTCGCGAGCGGCAGCATCGATCTGATCGCAGCCTCGTGATCGATCTCGACAAAACGATCCGAGAGTTGCGCCTGTCGCAGCCGCAGAACCTCGTCAAAACTCGTGCGTAAACATTCTTCCGCGTTCTGGTCAGGCGTGTAGCGCTCGCAAAAGCGATGAATCACTGAACCCTTCAAAGTCGCCGTGAGGTTCGCAGGCGGCTCCGGGGCTTCCGCGTTGTTCCACACAGCCATCTGGTCTGCCGCCGGTAGTTGCAACACGCGATCGAAATAATACTGACGCGGGCAACGCTGGTAATTGATCAGCTGCGTGACACTAAACCGGTGAATCGCGTTGCCACTTTGCGGACCGAGCGGCTTGACGAGCGGGAACGCCTCGTTCAGCGAGTCAGCCGAGTACATGCTCGTCTGCAATGGTTCTTCAGGTTGCGGCTCAAACTCGTCGGGCGGCTCGTCGGCGAGATTCATCGTGAGCTGCAACTGCACATCATCGTCCAGCTCGATCACATCACTCGCCTGCCTGTCGTGTAATTCCAACGACTGCCAGATCCACTTCAACCACGAGTCGTTGTTCGATCCTAACTTCGCGATATCTTCAGTCACGCCTGAGAAAATCAGACGATCTTCAGCACGCGTCGCCGCGACATAAAGCAGCCGCATGCTCTCAAACTGTTCGCGCCATGCGTGTCGACGCTCGAAATTGCTGAATGTGCAGCCAGCGACGAGATTGCCGCGACCGTCCGGCACTTTCAGCGTCAGTCCCTGATGACGATCGAGCAACACCCAGTTGTCAGTCGCGACGCGCGAGAGCCGTTGCAGATCGGGGATAATCACGACCGGAAACTCGAGTCCCTTCGCCTGGTGTATCGTCATCAGTCGCACCGCGTCAGCGGCTTGATCAATTTGCCCTTCACTCTCGCGACTGCCGATCGCTTCAAACTCCTCAACGTAACGCACGAAGTCGCGAATCAAATGCGTGCCGGAGCTTTCGAAACGAGCAGCGAGCGTGAAAAGTCGCTCGACGTTTGCGAGACGCTGCGCGCCATCGTAGTTTGCAGCGACAACAGTCAGGTATTCGGATTCCTCAACCGCATAACGCAGCAAATCCTGAATCGGATAGTGATGGCGTCGATCGACGAGCTCGCCGATCAGCTTCGCCGCGCGATCGAGCAGTTCGTGTTCTTCAGCACTGATGAACGCGATCTCTTCGTGGTGTCTTAATGCGCTGTAAAGCTGGCGCGTCGATGAGAAGCCGCGCAACGTCTCGCCGCTCTCGATCTCGTTCACGAGTGGCGAACAACGCAACGAAAGCAAAGCATTGTCAGAGAGTCCGCAGAGCGGTGAACGCAACACTGCCGCAAGCGCGATCTCGTCGGTCTTGTTGTCTAAAAAGCGAAGCAGTTGAATGAGGTCGGTGATCTCTTCGCGCTCGTAAAAACCGCGACCGAGCACTGTTTGATACGGAATGTTCGCGCGACGAAAGATCGACTCGTAAATCGACACCTGCGTCATCGCGCGAAACAGGAGCGCGATGTCGCCGTACTTGAGTTTGCTCGTGCCTTGCGTGAGCGCGAGGATGCGGCGCGCAAGCTGCTGCGCATCGAGCACGCGCGAGTCCTGCTCGGCGCGCGGGTCGTCTTCGAGCGAAGGCTTTGTCGTGACGAGCAACTCGACGAGTGGCCCCTCATCGCGGAACTCGCGCTTCGGCTCGCTCGGCTCGTGCTTCACGTAGCCGAGCTGGTCCAAGTTTTTGTATTCACTCGCCGGAACGTCAGCCGGAATTTGAAACAGCCGCGCGAAGAGATAATTGAAGAACGCGATCAGCGGCGGCTGGCTGCGGAAGTTCAACTGCAATGGCTTCTCTTCACCACGCGCTGCGAGCAGGATCGACGTCATCTCGCGAAACACATCAACGTCCGCGCCGCGGAAACCGTAGATCGACTGCTTGCGATCGCCGACGATGAAGAGATTTGCAGGCCGGCGACCTTTCGCAAGCGCAAGACGTTCGAGCAACACGCGCTGCACGGCGTTCGTGTCCTGAAACTCATCGACAAGAAAGAAGCGATAACGTTCGGAAGTACGCGCGATCACCTCGGGACGCTGCAACAACTCGAGTGTGCGCAATTCGAGATCATCAAAATCGAGCGCGGACAGTTTTTGTTTCTCTTCGTTGAGTCGCTGATCGACGCGCAGCAACAGGTTGACCATCTCGAGCGCGTACTGACGCGCAAACAGATCGAGACAAACCTGCGGCACGCGTCCTTGCAACTCCTTGCCCCACACGAGCGAATCGAGCGCCTTCACGTGATCGGCCACGGGCGGCCGCGCTTGCGGGCGATGCGCGCGGAAGTTCTCGACAAGACGACAGAAGTCAGGAAGTGTTTCGTGCGAAGGAATCGATTTCAATAACTTCTGTGCTTCAGTCCACGCGGCAAGCACCTCGGACTGGTTCGTCATCGCGGCTTTCGTCGTGCGACGCACGCCGAGAAACTCGGACATCGTGCGTTCGAGCTCTTCGAGCGCCGCTGCGTGATCTTCTTCAGTCGCGTGGACACGAGCGGTTGCAACGGCGAGATCTTCGAGACCGAGTCCCTGGCCGCGCGCTTCCCGATAAAGTTGGGCCAACGCTGCCGCGAGCCGGCTGCGACCAACACCGAGAGTGAGTCGCGAGATCTCGATGTGGCCGTTACTGATGAACTCGGAAAGAACTTCCTCGACGATCAATTCGAGCATCATCGCGGCGCGATGTTCGTCGAGCAGCAGAAACTGCGGGTCGACGCGCGCTTCGATCGGAAACTCTCGCAACAATCGCGCGCAGAAGCCGTGAATGGTCGTGATCACAGCGCCGTCGAGCGTGCGTTTGTAGTTGAGCCAGCGGCGTCGCTCTTCTTCGTTGGCGATGCGAAGCATCAGGTTCAGTTCGGCGCGCAGACGCTCGTGCATTTCGTTGGCGGCGCGGTTCGTGAAGGTAATCGCGACGATCTGATCGATCGAGAGACTGTGTTCGCGGAGGATGTGGACGTAGCGCTCGACGAGGACCGTCGTCTTGCCAGAGCCCGGCCCCGCCGTGACAGAGATGTGTTTGTCGATCTCATACGCGGCTGCGGCTTGCTCTGATAGGAGTACGCGTTGCTCAGACATGAATTGATCGTCGTATTCGTAGCATGAACAAGTCAGAGTTCAGGGTTCAAGCTTTAGCTTGCCGTCTTGGTTGACGGAACACGCAAGCTAAAGCTTGAAAAAGCTTGAACTGGCTTTGCCCGAAAGTGTCTTCTCTGTGCAACCTCTGAGTTCTCTGTGTCTCCGTGGTTCACTTTTCTTAACAAGAAACAACCACGGAGACACGGAGAACTCAGAGGTTGCACAGAGAAGAAGCCAGTAACAGACTTTTCGGGCAAAGCCGCTTGAACTCTGAACTCTGACCTGTTCTATTCTCAACTCCCTGATTTCTTTTTGCGATCGATGCGATCGCGATCGTAGCGACACACGGCGCTGTAGTCGCAGAAGCGACAGGTTTTCAATCGCTCCGACGGGTCAACGATGAAGCGTCCGGCGCGAATGCCGTCGAGAAACTCCCAGATGCGCGCGACGACCTGCTCGCGAATTCTTTGCCAATCGTCATCCGTGAAGACCGAATTCTTCGCGCGCAGGTTCAGATAGTCCAACTGGCTCGCACGATACAAACCTTTGTTCCGGCGATCCTGGCCGCCGCGGATCACGTAGTAGCCGCCACCCGCGATCGGTTGGTCCGGCAGGATCAACTTTTCAAGTGCTTCGAGATAGATCGGAAGCTGCAAACTGCGTCCCGAGATGATGTCGCTGCGACTCGATCCGGTCGACAACTTGTAGTCGTAAGCGATGAGCGTGTTGTCCTCGGCGATGTCGACACGATCGATCTGGCCGCTGATCTTGATCGTCTCCTCACCAACGAATGTTTTGCGCGTGAGCTCAAGCGGCTCTTCTTTCGAATCCGGATCCTTCGCCGCCGACTTCATGCCGCCAAACGCGACTTCGAAATACGACGGCAGCACTTGCTGACCCTCAGCCGCCTCCTGAACTTCCAACTCGTACAACAATACCTGGTCCAAAAGGATCTTGCGTATCTCGCGATCGATCTTCCAGATTTGGCGGTTGAGGGGCGGCACGACGCGCTCGTGTTCGTCAAACACAGCGTCGGCGATGTTGGCGAGCTCACGTTGCAACTTCTTTCGATCGAGCTTGTGCAGCGGCTCGCGACGATGGTGCTCGAAGAAGCGACGCAGAATGTCGTGCAGCAACTTTCCGGCATCGATCGCCTGCAGGTCGAGCGCCGCTTCACCACGCGGCTCGAGACGCAACACGCGTTGCGCAAAGAAACGATAAGGACAGTTGCCGTAGACACTCAGACTGCTGGCGCTGTGAATGAAGTCTGAGCCGAATTTCAACTTGATCAGGTGCAGCAGATCCGGATCGGTGATCTCGCCATCGTAAACACCGAAGAATGGGCCAGCTCGTTCGCGCTCGATATCGATGCGACGCAGAGCTGCATCACTCAGGAAGCCGTCGTTGCGAGCGAGCGCGAGCAGTCGCGTGATACGCGGTTGCGGTAACAAACTCCCCTTCGCGCCGCGATGCAGGTGTCGTTCTTGCTGGCGCACGAGACCGACTTTCATCTCGGTCGTCGTCGACGCGTCGTCGAGGTTCTTGCCGTCGTAATCGCGCCGGATGATCTCGGTTTCGAGCCGGCGTGGCGCGATCGCGCGTCGCAGTTCGTCGATGTAATACGACGCGACGGTTTCGGAATCGTCGCCGAGAATGAGCGGCCGCGTGAGATACAAACGCTCAGTCGCGCGACACGCGCACTGGTAGAAATAGTGCTCTTCTTTGAGCAGCGTGTTTGGCGAGATGTCTTCGAGCGTCAACCCATACTCTCTTAAACGATCGCGCTCTTCGTGCGGATAGATCCAATCGCGCGACGCGCTCAACGGAAACCCCCCTTCGATCAGTCCCGCGATGAAGACTGCACGAAAGCGCAGGCCGCGCACGTCGGTCGCTTCGAGCACGCGCAAACCGTTGCGATCCGGCGCGCCGAAGATCTGCGACTGCGCTCCAAGCGATCGTCGCACTTCCTGAAGAAACGTTCCGAGCCGCACGACTTTCGGACCGCCCGCCACGAGCTCGATACTCTTAATTGCCGCGACAAACGCGCGCCGCAATCCTTCAAGCGCGTTGAAGTTGAGCATTACCTGCGGCAGTTGCTTTTCGTCAGTCGAATGCTTTGCGGGTTCGGCAATCTGATCGCGAAAGCCGAGACGATCGAGCAATCGCATCAACTCAGTGCGCAACTGCGTCGCCTTACCTTCGCGCGGGACCGCATGCAGCAACTCGGAAAAGCGTTGGACCACGAGCGCGGTCCACGCGAGCGCCGCCGGGTGAACGTCGCGCGAAGGGCGTCGTTTCTTCTCGACGCCTTTGTCTTCGAGCTTCACGATCTCCGCGTTCTCGACATTGTCAGCGATGTCTCGATCGCGATCGTGCGCGCCCGGATCGATGTTCAGAAGCTCTTTCGTCGCGTGGGCGCCGGGCAGGTCCGTGTACAACTTGTGTGCGCGCGCCAGCCATGCGCTCACGCTCAATTCGCTGCCGACGTACGCAAACGCATTCTCGAGCGAGTCCGCATCCCAAAATCCGATGCGGTAACGATTCTTTAGATTTAAGTTTTCGAGCAGATCCTTGTGTTGCTCGTCGAAACGCGACGACAACGCGCGTATCTCTGCATCGCTCAAACGGAAGTATTCCGATTTGATCAAATCCGCGATCTTCGCGATCTGTGTCGGTTCCTCGGTCGATAAATCTTCAAGCAACGATAGGAGCTTCAGTGCTGCGCGATTTGCGGGAACGTCGCCAGCGTCGATCCGCAACTCGAGATTGCATGGCAGCGACTCTTCCAACATCACGCGCGTGATCGTCGACGCATAGGTCGCGCGCTGACGCACGACGAGGGCGATCTCGGAGAGATCGTAACCCTCGGTGAGCACAAGACGCTTGACCTCGCGCGCGATCGTGCGGATCTCGGTGTCGCGATCGCCGCACTCAAGGTAGCGAATCTCTTTCACAACCTTGGGATGTACAGTACTGAGCGCGGTAGCGCCGGGTTGACCATCGTCCAGGACGGCTTGACTGGGCGGCTGACCCGGCGCTACCGCGCTCGGTTCCGTGCTGTCGGGCGACGTCACTTCTGACGAGGTCAGTGGGTTGAAGAGGTTCTCGCGCAACTCAGCGAGCGTGCCGCCCGTAGCGATGTAGTCGCGACTGTGAACCTGGTCAAACTTCGCGATGCTTTCGAACTGTCCGATCGTCTCCTGAAACGGCGTGAAGATCTCTGGATTGCTGTCGTCATGATTGAGATTGACGATCGTTTGCGGCAGCAGCGGTATCAACTGTCGCAGGATCTCGCCTTGCACCGGAGTGAAATCGAAGAAGCCGTCGATGATCAGAAGCCGCACGTTCGACAGCCACGGCGCCTTCACCCAGTGCCCGTCGATCATGCCGCGCAACACCCAGAGCGCGCGCAGTTGCTCGGCGTCTTCTTCGGTGAACAAGCTCCCGTCGAGAAGCTCGGTGTACGTTGAATAGATGAGCGAGATTTCTTTGTCGAAGTCGAGCTGCGTGATGCCGCGCGTGGTGCCGTTGCCCTTTTCGAGATCTTTCGCACGCGCGTTGAGGATGTCCGCGAGCTCGGCGGGCGTTCGCGCGGCGCGCTGAATCTCGCCGAGCAGTGTCGAGATGCTGTTGACGCAACCTTCGCGCGTGGCGAGTGGCGCGAATGCTTTGAGCTGGTTGTTCGCGAGTAGTTGCAGCAGCAGTTGTGAGATCAAACTGCGCTTCAGCGGTAACTCGTCGCGATCGATCGGAATGCGTGGCGGCAGGTTGTGACCGTCCTCGTCGACAGCCGAGTAGAGCACTCGCCGCACGAGTCCGCGAAACAGGTAAACCGGAAGCTCGCCCCAGACGCCGCGCGTGCGCTGGCCGTCGAGCAGTTCTTGCGTGACCCGTTCGAGAAGAGGATACGACGCGGCCAGATAAATGAACGCGTCGCTTTGATTGTTGGCTAGGAATTTAGCGCAACGCTCGATGAGTAGCGTTCGATTGTCGTTGAGCAGCGGGCCTAACCAGATCTCGTTCACAGAAAAACTCTACGGCGGATTTATGCAGATGACGCGGATCTACTCTTAGCGCTTCGGGCTTTCAAGAGGGGCATATCCTCTTCGGGGAACAGTCCGCCGTCGTCTCGGCTCAGCGATCGCGCTGCTTTGTCGACTGGCTCGAGTATCTCGATCTCTTCACCGGCAATTGCGCCACGCTCTTTGAATCGACGCGCCGTTACGAGCACGCGCGATTCGAGTGAGCGCACTCCTTTATTGTAGGCGTCGAGTGCGCGGTCGAGGTTTCTGCCGATGTCGTCGAAGTGAGTCGTGAACACGCGCAGGCGATCGTAAAGCGTCTTCGCCAGGTTACTCACTTCCTGCGCGTTGTCGGCCATCTGTTCCTGCCGCCAACCGTACGACACAGCTTTCAGCAATGCAATCAACGTCGTCGGCGTCGCGATGATCACGCCCTGGCTGACGCCGTCTTCGATCAGCTTCGGATCGTTTTCGAGCGCCGCACTGTAAAACGTTTCCCCGGGCAGAAACAAGAGGACAAACTCCGGTGTGGGCTGCACCGTCTCCCAGTAAGACTTGCGGCTCAGCGACTGGATGTGAGTTCTCACGAGGCGCGCGTGATCTTTCAACCTGCTGGCGCGCACTTCGTCGTCGGTTGTCGAGATCGATTCATAGAACGCGTCGAAGGGGACTTTCGAGTCGACGACGATCGTGCGATTGCCGGGCAGCTTCACGATCAGGTCCGGACGGATGCGGCTTTCTTCTGTCGCGACTGTTTCCTGTTCGACGAAGTCGCAGTATTGGAGCATGCCGGCCATTTCAACGACGCGGCGCAACTGAATCTCGCCCCAGCGGCCGCGAACGTGCGGCACGCGCAAAGCTTTGACGAGGTTGCCTGTTTCTGATTGAAGTTGCGAATGCGATTGCGCGAGGGTTTTGACCTGCTCGCGCAACTCTGTATAAGCACCGACGCGATTCTTCTCGAGCTCGCCGATCTTACCGTCAACTTTTTCGAGTGATTCTTTCAGCGGTTTGATCAGATCGCCGATCGCGTTCTGGCGTCGCTCGAGCTCGCCTTTCGCGTTTTGTTGAAATGATTCGAGGTTCTGTTTTGCGAGATCCAGGAACGACTGGTTGTTACTGCGAAGCGCGTCGGCTGAGAGCGCTTTGAACGCGTCGGCGAGTTTGCTTTCAGCGGTGTTGAGGAGCGTGAGCTTTTCCTGGCTTGCTTTGCGTTCTTCTTCGAGTCGCGTTTGCAGGACGGCGCGCTCTGTTTCCCCGTAGGTGCGGCCACGATCAAATTCGTATTTCAGTTTCGTGCGTGTGATCAGCCAAACGGAAAACGCGCCGACACTGAGGCCAAGCGCCAGCATCGACACGGGGAAGACGATTTCCATGGAGACGCATTCTAGCACTCAACATCTTGTTTGTCAGGACTCTCTGACCGCAAAATCTGGGTTTTTTCTCACGCAGCGGCGCAGCGACGCAACGGAGCCGGATTCTTCTTTGCGGCTTCGCTGCGCCGTTGCGCCGCCGCGTGAGTAAATTATCTTCCGAAGCTCGCGACCATGCGTTCGTAGATCTTGCGCGTCACGCGGACGTCGTTGAGGTTGTATTCGCGGATGAGATCGAGTTTGCCCGCCTGGTAGAGATCGTAGACCTTGCTGCCTTCGACGTCAGCAGTCTTACTCGACTCGATCCCGAGCGCCCACGCGACGTCGTCGAGACTGACGTGCCGCTTCGCCCCAAGCCACCAGCGATGCATCGTGTCAAAGACGCCGCGGACGTTGTACTCACCAAGGTTCACGAACGGCCGCGCCTTGAGCCCGTGTGCGAGGCAGCGCTGGAAGATGAACGGCAGATCGAAGCCGATGATGTTGTGTCCGACGAGCTCGTCGCAATCAGGATCGAAGTCCTTCATCACGTTTAGAAAGTCCTGAAGCGCTTTCTTCTCGTCCTCTTCGTAGCCGTACTTGTCGATGCCAAACACATACTCGCGCTCTTCCGGACCGAGGCCGGGAAACTCCAAACCAGGAACCGGCCCGGCGTGCAGCGCGATCGACAGCACGCGCCCAGACGTGGCATTCAACGCGCCGAGTGCGTAGCAGCGCTCTTCTTCGGCGGCGATGTCTTCGAGGTAGCGTTGTTGCTGTTCGACGCGCATGTTGCCGAGTCGCATCGAGCGCTCAAGCTGTGGGCCGATGCGTTCGCGAAAGTCTGGGAGCGTGAGTGTTTCGATGTCGAAGGTGTAGGCGCGTGGGAGTTGCGGATCCGCTTGCTGGTGTTCGCGATATTGCTCGAGCGTGATCGGACGATACTCGGCGACGACGAACTGCGAGCGATCCTGAAAAGTTTCGAGTTTGCCGGTGATGCCCCAGAGGCCGGGTTTGAGTTCTTTTTGACTTTCGATTACCTCGCCCCAGATTTTGAGCGCGATCGTGCCGGTGGCGTTGCGTGCCGAGGCGTCGCAGAAGAGACGGCCCTGTTGCGTGCGTCGCTCGCGCACGGAGGTGACGAGCACCATCAGCCAAAGATCTTCGCCGTGGGGAATTTCGGGGATGGGGATGTTACCGCGCAAGCTTTTTGACCTCGGCGCTCATGCGGCCGGTGAGCATGAGGGCGATCATTTTGTAATCGCCCATGAATGACCAGAGCGGGTATTTGAACGTCGCGGGACGATTCTTCTCGATCAGGAAATGCGCAAGCCACGCGCAGCCATAACCCGGCACAAAGCCCAAAAAGAAGAGCCACCATTTGCCGATCGCGATCAAGTAGATCAGCAACGCAATCCCGGCGGTCGTGCCGATCAAATGGAGCCAGCGCGTCGCAGGCTGGCTATGTTCGGAGAGATAGAACGGCCAAAACTCAGTGAATGATTTGTATCGATCCGCGTTCATCCGTGTAAATCCGCGGTCAAGTTTTCCTCAACGTGCTCGACGCGGCTCATTCCAATCAGTGCCGTCGTTATTCCCGGAATAGAACGAGCAAACTCGATCGCCGTTTGTGGTGGGATACGTCCCTGCAAGAGTGACGCGCTCGCGACAACGGTGACGCCGAGCCGCTCAGCTTCGTCGATAACATCCAACCCTTCAGGCATCGCCACACTGAATGGCAGTTGAATGAAATGGAACCCGTGCTGCTCGCCGCCGACCTCGCGCGCGAGCTCAACCATCTGCGTGAGCGAATGATGCCCGCCCGAATTCGGCGGTGTTCGAAAGCCGTTCCACGTCGCTACTCCGTAGTGCGCTAGCTTGCCCTGCTCGCGGTTGTGTTCGAGACGTTCAAACGCGAGCTTCAAGCGGTGGTAAAACTCGTCCTCTGAAACGTGTCCCAACTGCGACTCGGGGTTGTGAATGTAATAAACATCGACACACTCGATACCCATGTTTCGCAACGATTGATCGAGCTGGCTCTGGAGGTAAGACGGCGTCATGCAGTGACTGCCTGCGACGATGTCGTCGAACGAAGCGATGCCGGGCTTCACGAAAGTCTCGTTAACGTACTCGCGCACATTCCGCGGCGGCGCGCCGTCGAAAGGCAGGTAGCCGCCTTTCGTGCAGATGACGAGTTCTTCGCGCGTGATGCCGTGATCGTTGGTGAGTTGTTGTAAAGCTTGACCGATCGAGCGTTCGCTGCGTTGGAAACGATAGTTGGCGGCGCTGTCAATAACGTTCACGCCGAGTTGCACCGCGCGAACGACCGCGCGCGTGTAGCTATCATCCGTGGCGGCGTCCGCGTTGCCGAGATACGTGCCGATTCCAATCGAGGAGAGGACGAGACCGTGCTGCGCGTGGAAGTGGCCGTGTGGAAAACGTTCGCGATAGCGGCCCGTGCCTTCGCGTGTAGCGCATTTAGCCATACGAGCGAATGTTAACACGCTGCATCAACGTTACTGAATTCCTGTGAATCCTGGAAAATCATGTCAATCTTATAGACAGGATTTACATGATTATTCAAGATGAACAGGATATGTTAGTTTGTGACCACAATGTCATTACGAACGCAGTCTTCGCTCGACGTCAACGAAGACGAGCTTCAGCAGATATCATCCGAGTCTACGAAGCTGGTCATTGAGTACTTGACGACTATCGCTGAGCGTCCGGTTCGTGCGGAAAATCACGCGGGAAAGACGCTCGCGGCGACTGATACCAAACTGTCGAGCGAGGGACGACCAGTTCAACAACTGATCGAGGAGTGCCGCACGGTGATGGACCTCAGCCGGCACAACGGCCACCCACGTTTCTTCGGCTACGTCGCTTCGCCCTCAACTCCAATCGGCGCATACGGCGATCTGATCGCGTCAGCGCTCAACTCAAACATCACTTGCTGGCGTTCCGGTTCGGCGGGCACCGAGATCGAACGTATGGTCGTGCGCTGGCTCGGCGCGCTCATTAATTACGATAAAAACGCTAAAGGCTTATTAACGAGCGGCGGTTCGATGGCGAACATGATCGCGCTCCTCATCGCGCATCGTCGTAAATCGCTCGTCAACGCTTCGCACCAGGGACTCTGGAACGCCGGTTCGCCAATGACGATCTACGCTTCCGACGAAGTCCACATGTCGATCGCTAAAGGCGCAGACATTCTCGGTTTCGGACGCGACTACGTGCGCGCGATCGCGTGCGACAACCGACAGCGAATGCGCGTCGATCTGCTGCGTGAAAAAATCCAAGCCGATCAAGGCGAAGGCTTGAGACCGTTTTGCGTCGTAGGCAGTGCTGGGACCGTCAACACCGGAGTCGTCGATCCGCTGAGCGAAATCGCGGACGTCGCCGCAGAATTCGATCTGTGGTTTCACGTCGACGGCGCTTACGGCGCGCCCGGTTCGTTAGACGAATCGAAGAAACCGCTCTTCGCTGGTCTCGAGCGGGCCCATTCGGTTTCACTCGATCCGCACAAGTGGCTTTACGTTCCGGTTGACGCAGGCTGTCTGCTCTTTCGTAACGACGCGGCAGCGCGTGCGGCGTTCAGCACGGACGACGCCGACTACATCAAGACGCATGGTTACACGGACGAGGAGGCGTTTGCGTTCTGGGATTACGGCGTGGAGTTGTCGCGACGTTTTCGCGCGCTGAAGGTTTGGTTGACGTTGCAGTATTACGGGAGTCGTCGCATTGCGCAGGCGATCAGTGAAGACATCGCGCTCGCGGCGTACCTTGGCGAGATCGTTTCGAATGCGGAGAACTTCGAGCTGCTGGCGCCGGTGGAGTTGAGTATCTGTTGTTTTCGTTATGTGCCTCGCGATCAGACAAGCGATCTGGATCAGCTTAACGAGAAGATCATGGAGACGGTGCAGAAGGGTGGACGCGCGTATTTGTCGAATGCGACGGTGAATGGGAAGTTTGCATTGCGCGCGTGCATCACGAATTTTCGAACGACGAAGGCCGACATTGAGGAGACAGTTGCAGCTGTCCGAGCTGCCGCGGAAGAAGTTCTCACGCAGCGGCGCAGCGGCGCAACGTAGGACATAAAAGCTTTCCTATTGCCGCTGCGCCGCCGCGTGAAACAGTTCTTAAAAACCAATGACCGCAACCTATAACAATGAACTTCGCATCGCCTGCGATCTCGCGCGCACAGCCGGTGCTGCGATTCTCGAGCACTACGAAGGCCCGCTCAATATCAAACAGAAAAACTACGATGACGACGTCGAGCCAGTCACGCAGGCCGACACGATCGCCAACGACCTGATCGTCACCGGCCTCAAGCGCGAGTTTCCGGGCGACGGCATCCTCGCGGAAGAATCTGTTGACACAAAACGCCGTCTCGAAAAATCACGCGTGTGGATGGTCGATCCACTCGACGGCACCAACGGCTTCATCGACGGCAACGGCGACTTCGCGGTCCAGATCGGACTCGCCGAAGATGGCCTGGTTGTCCTTGGCGTGGTCTATCAACCGCTGACCGGCGTCCTTTATCGCGCGGTGCGTGGCGGCGGCACATGGATCGAGCGTCCAAACTTCGACCCCGAGCAAGCACATGTTTCAGACAAAGAAAATCTTTCCGAGATGCGCCTCGCCGCGAGTCGTTCACACCGCAGTCCACGCATGAACAAAGTCGTCACGCAGCTTGGCTTTCAGGACGAGGTGCAACGTGGCTCAGTCGGCATCAAGATCGGCTTGCTTATCGAGCAGCAGTGCGACGTCTACATCCACTTATCATCACGCACAAAACAGTGGGACACCTGCGCGCCCCAGTTGATCCTGACCGAAGCAAGCGGGCGCATCACGGATCTTTTCGGTTATCCTTTGGACTACAACGTTCCTGATGTTCAAAACCGCAACGGGCTCGTCGCGAGCAACGGCGTGTCTCACGATCAAATTATTGAGACGCTCGCGCCGCTGCTGAACGAATTCGGCCGCAAACGCGTTTGAGACCATGAGTCGCCGCAAACCGTTTCTCACCTACTTCGCCCTCTGCGCCATACCACTATTGCTGCTCGCCGGACTTAACTATTGGAACGGACTCCGAAGTGTCGATTCCACGGTCGGCGCGATCGTGCAGAACGATCTGAACGCGTTGAATGTCGGTATCGACGAAGCGCTGCGCGAGCGTAAGAGCGACTTCCTCCGGCTAAGCATGATGCAGGAGCTGCCGTACCTCGCCGATAAAGAGCTCGCTGCTTCGGCAGGCATGCCGCAAGGATTGTATTTGCACCTAAGACCGCTCCCGGATCTCAGCAGGCAGTTTCGAACTCTTACCGTGTTCGATGGTAATCGTCATCCAATGTGGGTTCGCAAAGGCGACGCTGAGTGGACCAGCATTGACAACTCACAGCTCGCCAACGTCGTGCAACCCGATCCGCACGTCTGGGATTTGCAGGGAAATGTCTCACTCGAGAATCCCGGCAGCGCGCCGTCAACACTCGAATACTCCGCACCAATTCACGACGCACGAGGTACGAACAACATCGGCGCACTCGTCGGCGTGCTCGATCTGGAGAACGTGTTTACGAATGCCGCGCGCGGACTGGAAACAAAGTCGAGCGGGCTGATGGTGATGGCCTTGGACCGCTCCGGCAAGATCGTCTACCACTCTGATCGTTCACTCAAAGATCTCGCCGTCAACCAGGCACTGCCCGGCTTCAACTCGATCGCGAACGCGATGACAAGCAACCAAAGCGGCGTTCGTGAATTTAAATCGCCGGCGGGCTCGTATCTCGCGGCCTATTCACCAGTTCCGCAATTGAATCTCGCTGTCGCTGTGGCGCGCGATCGGTCTGCGCTTCTTTCGAGTGCTCATCGCTGGGGCATCGCCGGATTAGTGTTGGCGCTTCTCGCAGCAGCGGGTGCTGCGTTCATCCTCGAACAGCACGTGAAAAGTCGATCGCGTGGAATCGCGCGCGTGACGGAAGACGTGTCGGCGATCGCAAAGGGCGACGTGGACCGTCGCATCATCCTGCAATCGAGCGACGACTATCGCAGTCTCGCTGACAACATCAACGTTGTGACTGACCAGTTGCGCGCACAAATCGCGCGTGAAGAAGAGTCGCGGCAGTTTGAATCGTTCATGCGCATCTCAGCGATGCTCACTCACGATCTGAAGAACGCGATCGAAGGATTGTCGTTGACGGTCGGCAACATGGAGAAGCACTTTGACAATCCTCAGTTTCGCGCCGATGCGATGCGGGGCTTAACCAGCGCTACTGATAAACTCAAAGCACTCGTGGCTCGGCTCTCACGGCCAATGACCAGTCTCAGCGGCGAACACAAAAAGCCCACGAACGTCGATCTCGTTCCCATTATTCAACGCGTCATCGCGACGAATGCTGAGCCCGTGCGCGGCAAACATTCGATCGTAACGAGACTGCCGCCGAGCCTGCACGCTCTCGCCGATCCTTCGCGCGTCGAAGAGGTACTCGAAAACCTGGTCCTTAACGCGCTCGAAGCCATGGCTGACAAAGGCGGCACACTCACGATCGAAGCGGGCAACACTGCTGATGGCGCTCCGACGTTTGCGGTCAGCGACACAGGACGCGGAATGAGTCGTATTTTCATCGACACTCGATTGTTTCGCCCATTCTCCACTACAAAGAAAACCGGGATCGGTCTCGGACTCTACACTTGTCGCGAAGTGATCAAAGCGAGTGGCGGTTCGATTGAAGTCGACTCAGTCGAAGGCGCTGGAACCACATTTCGCGTCGTGCTACCATCGATTCCACACGACAGGCGTAATTAAGAAGGAGCGCGCGGCCAATTCCTTCTGCAAGGCATACCGTTACGCCCGTTCCTCTGCAGTACTGCCCAGGAAATTAACGGTAGGCATAAGTGTGCGCCTAATCTGTTCTGCGGAAACGGATTTACGAGAAAAATGACCCACCCAGCCCAGCCTAAAGGCACCGTTCTGGTTGTCGATGATGACGACGCAGTGCGCAGTGGTCTTTTCTGGGCGCTGACGTCGGATTATCAGGTGCTGCAAGCGGCATCTCGGGACGAAGCGTGCCGGCTGATCAACGAGGAACCGATCGATGTGGTGGTAAGCGATCTGCATTTGCCTCCACACATTGACGACATCGCCGAGGGTCTCGCGTTGATCGACGTCGCGCGTTCACAAGATCCGCCGATGCAAGTTGTTGTTATCACGGGCAGCGATTCAAAGCGCGCGGCGTTGGAAGCTGTCAGGCGTGGGGCGTATGGGTTCTTTGAGAAGCCACTCGATCCCGCGGAGTTGTTGCACATCGTCAACCAGGCGGCGCGGATGCGACAACTCGAGATCGAGAATCGACGACTGCGCGACGAGTTGTCGCGTCCGCCCGGCTTCGCGCATTTGACGGGAACGAGCCAGGCGCTCGAACGCGTGTTGAAGCAGGCGAAATCAGTCGCGGCAACTGCGGCGACCGTGTTGTTGAGCGGTGAGAATGGCACGGGCAAAGAGATGCTGGCGCGTGCGATTCATCAGGAGAGTCCACGTGCGAATGGACCATTCGTCGCGGTGAGTTGTGCGGCGCTGCCCGAAGCGTTGATCGAGTCGGAGTTGTTTGGTCACGAGAAGGGCGCGTTTACTAATGCGACGCAGAGTCATAAAGGACGTTTTGAGCTGGCTGATGGCGGCACGCTTTTCCTCGATGAGATTGGCGACTTGAGTGCGGCTGTGCAAGTGAAGTTGTTGCGAGTGTTGCAGGAGCGTGAGTTTGAGCGTGTCGGCGGGACGAAGACGTTGCCGGTTGATATTCGTTTGATCGCCGCGACGAATCGCGATCTCGAGAAGGAAGTCGCGCAAGGCCGGTTCAGGCAGGATCTGTTTTTCCGTTTGAATGTGGTGCCGCTTGTGTTGCCGCCGTTGCGTGAGCGTCCGGATGATATTCCGATCCTTGCGGCGCACTTCGCGGCGAAGTCGGCGCAAAAGTATGGGCAGTCGACGCCAGAGCTCGAGCCTGCGCTCGTTGAGGTGTTGTTGGATTATCACTGGCCGGGAAACGTGCGTGAGCTGGAGAATTTGATCGAGCGTTTGGTGGTGCTGAGCAGTAGCTCGACGCTCGGGTTGGAGTTTGTGCCGGAGAAGATGCTGCGCGTGTTACCGGGAACGAAGCCGGGTGATGAAAGCACGTTGGAAGGCGCGGTCGAAGCCCTCAAGCGCCGCATGATCGTGAGCGCGTTGAAGTCCGAAGGAAACAAAGTCGCCGCCGCGAAGAAGCTCGGTATCAGCAGATCCTACTTGCACCGGCTAATCAACGAGTTCGATCTTTAGCCACAAAGAGGCACAAAAAACACAAAAGCTAAAACCTGAATCTGCTTTTGTGACTTTTGTGCCTTTTTGTGGCTACTATGTCTTTGTGGCCAGTCTGCAACAACGATTACCTGAGAATGTTCCCGGCGACTTCTTCGTCGATTCAACGTGCATCGACTGCGATACGTGTAGCCAACTGGCGCCGGGTATCTTTCGCGATCACGGCGATCAGTGCAGCGTTCATCATCAACCCGAGACAGACGATGAAACACAGCTCGCCATGATGGCGCTCGTTGCGTGTCCGACCGGATCGATCGGCGCCACGAACAAACATGACGCACACCTTGGCATCGACGCGTTTCCCCTTCAGCTCGAAGACAACGTCTACTTCTGCGGCTTCACATCAGAATCGAGCTTCGGCGCGTGGAGTTATCTGATCACACGTCCAGAGGGCAACATCCTGATCGACTCGCCGCGTTTCGCGAGTCAACTCGTGAAACGAATCGAAGCGATGGGCGGTGTCAGTCGCATGCTACTGACGCACAAAGACGACGTTGCCGCGCACGTGATGTTTCGTGAGAAATTCGATTGCGAACGACTCATGCACGCTGACGACGGCGCACGACGTCTCGGTGTCGAGCATGTGATCAGCGGCGAAGAACCTGTGCAACTTGATGACGACCTTCTCGTGATTCCTACGCCGGGTCACACGCGCGGTCACGTCGTATTTCTCTACCGCAACAAGTTTCTTTTCACTGGCGATCACCTCGCGTGGTCACCAACAAAGCAAACACTGACAGCCTTTCGCAGCGTATCCTGGTACTCGTGGCCCGAACAGACGCGCTCGATGGAGAAGCTTTTGAGTTATGACTTTGAATGGGTGTTGCCCGGTCATGGCGACATCCACCGGGACGACGCGCGAAGCATGCACGATCATCTCGCGCGCTGCGTCGCCTGGATGAAAACGGTTAAATAATCTGATTTGTGCTTTTGTGCTTTTTGTGGCTAATACTCTCTTAGAGGAAAACAATGAATCGAAATCAGAAGATTGCTCTTGGTTGTGGTGGCGCAGGCTGTTTGGGATTGATTGTGGTCGCGATCGCCGGTGGCCTGCTCTATTACGCCATGCGTCGCGGCCCGGTTCGTCGCAGTTACAACTACAATTACAATGTCAGCACAAATCGCAATTCAAATTCGAATGCCAATTCTGATCTTCCATCGAACATCAACGCCAACTCAAACTCGTCGTCGTCATCGTCAGCGTCTTCAATGTCTGACGACGACAAGCACAAGCTGTATCAAGCCGCCGGTATGACTGGCGACGCAGAGCTGATCCGGCGCGTGTCGATCAAGATCGGCCTGATGGATGAAGACTACACACCGGGCGAGAATTATCAATCGTTTATTTCTGAACACGTTGATTGGGCGCTTAAAAACAATGATTTCATCAATTCAGTAAACACGCCAGACAAAGCGCGCGCTTACATCAACTCACACATGGATTAAGCTGTAGGCAAATGGATCCTTCGCGTATTCGCAATTTCTCGATCATCGCGCACATCGATCATGGCAAGTCGACGCTCGCCGACCGCCTGCTCGAGCTTACCGGAGCTCTGTCTGAACGCGAGATGTCGGACCAGGTGCTCGACAACATGGACCTCGAACGCGAGCGCGGCATCACGATCAAAGCGCATGCAGTCCGTCTCGACTACAAAGCAAACGATGGGCAATCGTATGTGTTGAACCTGATCGACACGCCGGGCCACGTCGATTTTTCTTATGAAGTCTCGCGATCGCTTTCGGCTTGTGAAGGCGCGTTGTTGATCGTCGACGCATCGCAGGGTGTGGAGGCTCAAACGCTCGCGAACACTTACCTCGCGATCGAAAACAACCTCGAGTTGATTCCCGTGATCAATAAGATCGACTTGCCGGGCGCGGAGCCTGAAAAAGCGATCGAACAGATCGAACACTTCATCGGACTCGAGACTCACAACGCGATCCTCACGAGTGCGAAAACCGGTGAAGGCGTTCACGAAGTGCTCGAAGCGATCGTGCGCGACATACCGCCGCCGAAAGGCAATCCGAATGCGCCTTTAAAAGCACTGATCTTCGACTCGTGGTACGACTCGTATCGCGGCGTGATCGTTTTGTTTCGTGTTATCGACGGCACGATCCGGCCAGGGATGAAGATCCGGTTCTTCAATGCTAATCGCGACTACCAGGTGGAAACGCTTGGCGTTAATCGACCGACTCCGACGCCGATCGATCATTTGAGCGTCGGCGAAGTCGGTTTTCTCACCGCGTCGATCAAGGCTGTTGCGGACGTGCAGATCGGCGACACGGTCACCGAAGCAGCGCGGCCCACGCAGGAGCCGTTTCCGGGTTACCAGGAAATCAAGCCGATGGTGTTTGCGGGCTTGTATCCGGTGGACACGGCGCAGTACGAAGAGCTGCGCGATGCGCTCGACAAGTTGCGGCTCAACGATGCGTCGTTCTTTTACGAGCCTGAGTCGTCAACGGCGCTCGGGTTTGGGTTTCGTTGTGGATTTCTCGGGCTGCTGCACATGGAGATCGTGCAGGAGCGACTCGAGCGTGAGTTTAATCTCGATCTGATCACGACTGCGCCGGGTGTGCGTTATCGTGTGACGACAACAGATGGTCAGGTTGTCGAGATCGATTCCCCTGCGAAGATGCCTGATCCGGGTCGCATTGCGAAGATTGAAGAGCCGGTGATTCGCGCGGTTATTTTGACCCCTGATGAGCATCTTGGCGGGATTCTGCCGCTGCTTGAAGAGAAGCGCGGGATGCAGAAAGGGTTTGAGTACATCACCGCGAATCGCGTGATGCTGACGTACGAGTTGCCGCTGAATGAGATCGTGCTTGATTTTTATGATCGGCTGAAGTCGGTGTCGCGTGGTTATGCGTCGCTGGATTACAACCTCGCGGGTTATTGGGAGAGCGATCTCGTGAAGCTCGATGTGCTCGTGGCGGGCGAACCGGTTGATGCGTTGTCCCTGATTCTTCACCGCGCGACCGCGCCGGCTAAGGGACGCGCGCTCGCGGAGAAGATGAAGCAGTTGATCCCGCGGCAACTGTTCGAGGTGCCGATTCAGGCCGCGATTGGTAACAAGGTGATCGCGCGTGAGACGGTGAAGGCGCTCGGTAAGAACGTGATCGCGAAGTGTTACGGCGGCGACATCACGCGCAAACGCAAGCTGCTCGAGAAGCAGAAAGAAGGCAAGAAGCGGATGAAGAAAGTCGGCCGCGTCGAGATCCCACAGGAAGCCTTTTTGGCCGTGTTGAAAGTCAACGAATAGGTCCAAAGGCATCGAGTATGCCGCTTGGATCATTGTAGGGGCGGCCCTCCGTGGCCGCCCCTTCTTGGGAGGTAAGAAGGGGTGGCCACGGAGGGCCACCCCTACAACGATCCAAGTGAAGAATGCGACTTTTGAGTTGTTGCTCTCCTGTGCGCGGACGCCCGCAAGTGAAATTGATTGGGAATACTTGTTTCAACTCGCGCGGCGACATTCGATCGTGCCGCTCGTGTACGTTCAACTAGATCATGCACTTGTCCCATCAGAGGTTCTCGCCAAATTCAAACAACACTACATCGAAAACTCAGCACGCAACACCATTCTGACCGCCGAGCTTTGCCGACTAATAAATCTCTTCCGTGACGAAGGCATCGAGGCGATCGCGTACAAAGGTCCAGTACTCGCTCTCTTCGCGTACGGCGACATCGCCCTACGCCGCTTTGTCGATCTCGACGTGATCGTCAAAAAGTTTGACGTCCTGAAAGCGCGCGAGATTCTGCTCAACGAAGGCTATACGCCATCGAAATCACTCTCCCCATCACAGCAGGAACTCTTGCTGCGCACGCAACACAACATGCAGTTCTCACGCGACAATCACCAGTTGATAATCGAGCTGCACTGGGAAATCGCGTCGCATCTCTTCGCCTCAACAGTGAGCGGCGAATGTCTCTGGCAAAATCTCATCACACTCGACCTCAACAACACGCCAGTCAAAACCTTTTCCGCTGAAGATCTGCTCTTCTCGTTGTGCGTACACGGCTCACGCCATCTCTGGGAACGACTGGCCTGGATCTGCGACGTCGCGGAGCTGATCACACGGCACACGCTCGATTGGACCGCACTATTAAACCGTGCTGCGAGCGCAGACACCGAGCGCATGTTTCTCCTCGGCGTACATCTCGCGGAACGACTTCTCGACGCGCCCTTGCCCGCTGAAGTAAAGCAGCGCTGCGACTCAGATCCACGCTTGTCGTCGCTCGCTGACAACATCGTCAACCATCTCTTCAACGGTCCAACGCACGTGCCCGCCACGTCGCGCGAGATCTTCAAATACAACATCAGCGTCCGCAAGACGCTCAGCGCGCGTGCGCGTTATCTCATATACATGTTCCGACCAACCGACAGCGATCTGAGCTCTCACTCACTGCCCCCAAGTCTGAACTTCGCGTATTACCTCACGCGACCGTTTCGTCTATTTCGTACGAAAATTTGACGGATTTTTTTAACCGTGTTAGTTTCACGGCAACGGAAGGCGTGGTCAGTCGCCGGAGCAGAACCGCTCAACTACGCAAGGAAAAAGGTAAACTAGGCTTGAAACGCACAGGTATGTGTCACTATGCGAAGGGTATAACTTTGAGCGCGATTCTGTGTATGGCAGTCTGTCTCACGCTCTGTACCCACTCACTCGCACAAAAGCCTGCGACTCCCGAAGCCGACTCTAAACAAGCCCCTAAACCGGCAGCAACGAAGCTACCGTACGTCATAAAAACCAAAAAGAGCCCGATCCTGAACATCTCCGTCAAAGCGGAAAAGGCGAAGGTATCGGACGTCGCGCAAGAGCTCTCGAAGCAACTCAAGGTTCCGATCTTTCTTGGACCAGAACGACAGAACGAGTTGCTTACGATCGAGTTCAACGAGCTGACGCTCGAACCTGCGTTGCAGTTGATGTCGCCGGCTGTTTATATCGACTACGAGATCGACACCGGCTCAGGCGCGCCGCCCAAACCACTCGGCATTTACTTCTTCGACGCGAACCAGGGCGAGCCACCGTTGACTACGGTCGTGAATGGATCGACGCAGTCGATGCTGATCGAAGGCAACACTGAAGATGGTGTCGAACCAGAAACTGAGACCGACAAGAAGAAAGTCGAAGAGCAACCGCTCAAGGTCGAGTTCAAAGATAGTTTATTGACTGTTAAGGCAAAGAAGCAGCCTTTGGCTTTAGTGCTGCTGAAGATTGGTGAAGAGCTTGGTATACCGGTCGACATTCAGGAAAACAATGCAGCGGTAATTAATGCCGAATTCTCAAAACTTCCCGTCGAGGATTTAGTCCGGCAACTGTCCCCCCATATTCGGCTGTACCTTCGGGCCGATCTTACACGCGCCGAACGACGAGCTTTACGGCTGATTCTGGCCGAGCCGCCCAAAGCGACTCAGTAAGATATGAAGATCGAATGTTGGTCCAACTTTTTTGTTGCCACCATCCGATCGAGAATTTATAGTTACCAACAATGACCCCAGGAGGCAGCTAAATTTGTCCAAGCAAAACGAGATTATCAACGAAGAAATCGCTGGTTTGCACAATGGGAGTGGTGTAAGCGGGGAGTGCAGCGAGATCAAGAAGGTGTTTGTCGAACCGACAATCTCTGTTCCGGTTGATGTTCTTGAGGCAACCACGTTCTTTCAGTCGGCGACTAGCGGCGTAATAAACTAAGTAAATAGAAATTGCGATTGCATGGAAGTTATTCAGGTCTTTGACCGGCCGGCGTCCCAGGGTTTTTACTCGGTCGCCGGTCGGTTGTTATTTACCGGGTGTGACAATCCCGAACTACGCAAGCTGATCGTAGATCTCTTTACCGGCTGGCAACTTACTCCAGTCACCCTTCCCGATAGATCACCTGACATTCAGATCAATTTCTCGTGCAGTGAAGTGTCTTCGCGGAGTGTCACGCGCGATGTGGACCAGTTTGAAATCGCTGAAGGTGGAAAGTGCTACACCAGTGCGAGGGGGCTCTATCTCGAGCTTGGCGGCGCCGTGGTCCAACTCGTGAACGGAGTTTCGGTAACAGTCAACGTTTCGTTTACTGAGTTGCCTCGTGCAGGTAATCCTTTGCTTGGTCGTGCTGCGTCGTTCGCAGTTTGTGCGGCGCTGAGGCGTTATGGATTGTTTGATTTGCATAGTGCGGGCGTCGTCCATAATGGAAAAGGTGTGCTGATCATTGGACCATCGGGCAGTGGCAAGTCGACACTCGCGTTGCAGTTGGTGACGTCAGGATGGTCGTATCTTTCTGATGATGAGTTGTTGCTGAGTTTGGATGAGGGTGTAGTCGAAGCGCGAGGCTTTCGCAGCTTCTTTGCGGTCAGCGAGGCGGGCGCACGCTTGAAGCACTGTTTTGAACCTGAACTCGTTTTAGGATCAAAACGAATAGCCCACGCGGTTCCACGTGCGTTGATCTTCACTCGTCTCAATGGCGAATCACAAACAGAACTGAGCAAGTTAACACAAGCTGAAACGATGGCGCGTTTGGTCCGCGCGTGCCCGTGGGCCACTTACGACAAGTCAATAGCGGGCGCTAACCTGAATCTGCTTTCGACACTCGCCCGTCAGGCGAAGGGCTTCGATCTGTCTGCCGGTCGCGATCTTCTGGACCCCGGCTCTGGTGTACTCTTACTGAAAGAAAGCCTCGACCTTTCTTAATTCATCTTTTGTGCTTTTTGTGCCTTTTGTGGCTACTGTTTCCGAAACGTTTGACGACTACGGCCCACGACGGCTGAGCGTGGAGCTTGCAAACATCTGCAATCTTCACTGTAGCTACTGCTTTCGCTCCGACGACAATCTCTACAGCTCACACGCCGAATTCTTCCCGCTCGATCTGTTACAACGAGTAATAACCGAAGCCCATGCTGTCGCCAACGTCACGCGCATCAATTTCACGGGGGGCGAACCGACGCTTCATCCCCAGTTTGCCGAAACGCTGCGCGCGATCGGTGATGCTGGTCTGACTACAAGCTTCGTCACGAATGGCTGGCACTTCGAACGTGTGTGGCCCGCGCTTCAGGCGAATCGCGCGGCTGTTTCTCATGTGGCTTTTAGCCTGGACGGTGTGACGCGTGAAGATCACGATCGCTGGCGTGGAGATGGATCATTCGATCGCCTCGTGCGAGCCCTCACACGTTGCTACATGTCAAACCTGCCTTTCGGCATTAAGATCGTCATCCGGCGCGATCTGGTGGACCAACTCGAGCAGATCGCGATCTTCGCGGCACGCATGGGCGCGGCTTCGTTGAACTTCGTGCATGTGATGCCGACTTCAAGCGCTGTAGCTGACAATTCGGCGCTGAGTCTTGATGAGCAGCGCGCAGCGGAGCAGGAGATCGCGATTCTTGCGCGCATCTTCAAAATGAATATCGGGATCGATGTCGGTTACTACAACGTCGACGAGAGCAGGCCCCCGTGCGCGCCGCTGGCTGGCGTGAGCATGAACATCGACTATCGTGGGCGGTTGTCGTTGTGCTGCAATCTGTCTGGCTTTCGTGGCGCGGATGAAGGGCGAGATGTGGTTGCGGATTTGAATGTCGAGTCATTCGCTTCCGCTTACGAAAAGTTTAAGGCGCTCGCTGCTGCGCAATTACAACGACGCAAAGACGCGCTCGCCACTCTCCATACTCCGGACATTTATATAGGGTCTCCCTGCATGTTTTGTTTGCAGAGCTTCAGTAAAATTCCGTGGCACGGATGAACGCGGATCTAAAAGGCTGGTTGCCGGTGGATGCTGTTGTTATCGATGGGCGGCCGGGGTTGTGGTGGATGGAGATGTCGGGCGTGAGCCTGACTGAGCCGTTCTTCCAGCAAACAGTCGAACGAGTAAAAAAAGAGAGTCGAGCTGAGCGGTTCACTGAATTCGAGGTTCTGCTACAACTCGAAAAAGAACTCGACAGCATTGAACCCACGGGTTTCATTTTTCACTCCTCGCGCTGCGGCTCGACGCTCGTCGCCAACGCGTGCCGCGCAGTCTCAAACTCAATCGTCCTCTCCGAAGCAAACGCGATCGACAAACTGATCGCACGCTTCAGCACTGACGCTGACAACCCCGTCAAAGAATCACTCTATTCCGTCTTCCTGCGCGGCGTGGTCCATGCGCTCGCCCAACGTCGCTCCGACAACGCGCGACATCTCTTCATCAAGTTTGCCTGTTGCAGCTTCGCCCAATTCGAACGAATCAAACGCATCTGGCCCAACGTCCCGTGGCTCTTTCTCTACCGCGATCCGGTGGAGACGATCGTCTCGAACATGAGACACGTGCCACCCTGGCTCGTCGACGACGACCGTCGCGTGCTCACCTCGATAATCGGTGATGACAGTGAGATGTACCTCGAGGAACTGTGCGCGCGAACGATCGGAAGCCTTTACTCAACGGCGTATAATCTTGCCGATGGCAACAGCATGTTGCTTAATTACAACCAACTGTCTGTACCCGTAATCGCAGGTGTGTTGAATTTTTTTAAGATCGATCTTTCATCTGAAGAACTGGAAACAATCGCGCGCACAACCAAAACTTACTCAAAAGAAGTTTCCGGAACACGCGCGTTTGTCGCCGATACAGACACAAAACAGAGACTCGCTTCCGATCTCATTCGTGAGATGAGTGAGCGCTGGGCCAGCGGGCCGTATAAATTACTGGAAGAGAAATCAAGCAAATCCTGTAATCCTGTCTAACCATGCTGTAGAACAGACGTTTGAACAGGATTTCAGGATATTCAGAATAAATCATGAACGAACTAAGTCCAGGTAAACACGTCGTCGCCACAGACTTCGACGGCGGCGAGGGCATACTCGTAGATCTCAACACGAAAAAATATTATCAACTGAACGAGACGGCGATGGTGGTCTGGAAAGGCCTCGAAAAAGGCAAGTCGATGGGCGAAATCATTGCGGACATCACGTCCACTTACGAAGTCCCGGCTGACAAAGCCACTTCAAGCGTGCAGCGCATTGTCGATAATTTCCAAACTTACAAACTCCTGGGCGCAAGCTGACGGCACTGCGAAGCGCCTCGTCATCAAGTACGCCATTCTCACGGCGGCCCTCTTTCTGCCACTGTTCTGGGCGTTCCTCGCGGTACGCAATCTGTATCCCGTCGCGGCGTGGAACGTGATGATGGCCGGCGGCGATCTCGAGCGCGGCCGCAGCTACTGCATCCTGCGCGGCGAAACTGTTTCCGGCGAGACGATCGACGTCGCTGTGATTCCGCTGACTCACACGCTTTACAGCCGCACCTGGACCATGGTCAACGCCACTATCGACAACCAGGCGTTCAAGCTCAACTCGATTCACCCGCAGAATGAAGAGATGCTGCGCGCGGTTGGCGGCATCGAAAACCTTCCACCCGGCGCGCGTATTCCTGATCTGCTTCAGGCGTGGGGCAATCTCTACAACAAGCGCGAACCCGCGTCGTCACCAAAGCGACTCAAGGCCATCCGGCTCGATATGTATCGATGGGAAAGTGGTCGCTATGCTGATTACGACAAATTCATAGAATCGTGGCGCAAGGAATTGTTTTAGCCACAAAAGGCACAAAAATCACAAAATGAGAAAAATTCAGCCAGCCAGTAAACCCGCGAATTTGCTTTTTCTCATTTTGTGATTTTTGTGCCTTTTGTGGCTAAAAATTCGGGTCTTTTAGCGCTTGGCGTCGTGCGTTCCTTCGTGCACGGCCTGTTCCTCTTCGACACTGTTTTCCAGTCGTACTCAGCACTCGGTTCGTTGCCGGTCACGATCCTTCGGCCCACTGGCGTGATGAAGTTTTTTCCGTGGAGCTTTTACGACACGTTGCAAACACCGCGCGGGATGCTGACGCTGAAGACGCTGATGCTCGTGTCGTTGTTGTTGAGCACCGCCGGGTTTCTCACTCCGTTCTCAACCAAGACTTCGCTGTTGCTCGTCGCCTTCTATCAGGGACTTCTGCGCAGCTTCGGGCACTTCAATCACGATGAGATGATCGCCATCTACTTTCTGGTGGTGCTCGCGTTCACGCCGTGTGGCGATGCGTTTTCGATCGACAGCCGGCTCGCCAAAACGAAAAAGGACCGACCGGCGTTTGCGTATGCATATCCGATTCTGCTGATGCAGTTGTTGCTCGCGTGGGCCTATTTCAGCTCGGCGCTAATCAAGCTGCGTGTTGCGGGTTGGAAGTATTTGAGTCCGGACAATCTGCCCGCCCTCGCAATCTTTCACTCACTCGACAACTTGCACGACACGGCTTTTCGCGGCGCGTTCTGGCTGCCGCAAGTGCGCGAATATTTGCCATACATCGTTGCGCTGATACTGATTTGGGAGTTGCTCTTTCCGCTCGCGATTTTCTTTCGACGAACGCGGTGGCCCATTCTGGCAATCGGCGTTGTCTTTCACATCGCGACGGTGTTCCTGATGAACATCGCCTTCTGGCACCAACTCCTGATGTACGTGGTCTTCGTCAATTGGGATAAAGGCTTTTCACGCAAAGGCGCAAAGGAAGACGCAAAGGCGCAAAGAAGAATTTGACCGTTCAGTCATCCCTTTGCGTCTTTGCGTCTTCCTTTGCGCCTTTGCGTGAAACAGGCTTTTTATCGCCCTAAACCTTAGCAAAATGTTCATGTTAAATTCCGTTGACTGCCTTCAAAAAAGCCTGTAGGGTGGCCCACGCTACACTGAACATCGTGGGCCCACCTTTAAAGGAGATAAAAAACAGGATGTCTAAGTCATTTCGGGGATCCGTGGTCTTTGCGGGTCTCGTGCTTGGTCTGTCGCAAGTCGCCTTCGCCGCCGGCATGGTAACGCCAAGGCAGGATCCGGCCGCGAGTACTCCTGAGACGAGCAAAGCTGCTAAGTCTCAAACTAAATCAAAGAAAACCAAAAAGAAAAAAGCCGCTAACACAAACTTCGTCATTGTAGGTGTGTATGCATCACAGCGACCGGTTCAAGCGGTTGTTTTACCGAATGCATCCTCCAATATCACTCCAGTTGTTGACCCGACTGTCATTCCGAGACATCTCGCAACAGCGAATAAAGCTCCCGGTCTTCACATTTTGCCCACTGACGATCCGCCGGCCGCCGTGGCTTCGGCTGGTCAACTCGTCATTTCCGAATTCCGCGTTCGTGGGACGAACGGCGCGAACGATGAGTTTATTGAAATAGCCAACGTCAGCGGCGCCGACCACACCGTCGCGGCCCTCTCGGGCACTGGCTATGGCATTGCTGCCTCAAACGGCGTCACCCGTTGCTCGATCCCGAACGGCACAGTTATCCCAAACAGGGGCCATTACCTCTGCGTCAACTCCGTCGGCTACGGCCTCGCGTCTTATCCCGCGGGCAATGGAACAACCGCCACAGGCGACGCCACCTACACCACTGATGTTCCCGACAACGCCGGTATTGCGATCTTCAATAACAACACCGGTGGCGCAAGCTATTCGCTCGCCAATCGCCTCGACGCGGTGGGCTCAACCTCCGAAGCGAATTCGGTTTATAAGGAAGGCACCGGCTATCCGGCGTTGACTCCGTTCTCCATCAATTACTCGTTTTATCGCGATAATTGCGGCAAAGGCGGCTCGATCACGACGTTCGGCGCGTGCCCGACTGGTGGAAACCTCAAAGATACAAACAATAATGCCGCTGACTTCGTGTTCGTTGATACGAACGGTACGTCAGCAGGTGCGGGTCAGCGTCTCGGCGCGCCTGGACCAGAGAACCTGAGCTCGCCGATCGAGCGCAATGTATCGTTTACGGCAAACCTTCTCGATGTTTGTGTCGCGCCAGCATCACCACCGAATCGCGTTCGCGATTTCACTTCGGATCCGCCCAACAACTCCACCTTCGGTACGTTGGATATCCGCAGGACGATCGTGAACAACACGGGAGGAAACGTTACGCGTTTGCGTTTCCGTGTGGTTGACCTGACAACGTTCCCGGCGCCGAGTGGCATTGCCGACTTGCGTCCGCGAACTTCGAACGCAGTTGTGGTTACAGTTGATCGTCCACCGTGCGGCAGCGGTACCAGCAACGTGACTGTTAATGGGACCACGCTCGAGCAACCACCATCACAACCGAACGGCGGCGGATTCAATTCGTCGATGTCGGCTGGAACGGTAACGCTGGCGACGCCGATAGCGAATGGCGCAAGTGTCGACGTGCGATTCCTGCTTGGCATTATGCAAACAGGAAGTTTTAAGTTCTTCTTCAACGTCGAAGCTCTGCCGTAAGTAATTAAACGCGAAGGCGTTCTGCTTTAACGCCGAAGGCGTTCGCTAATCTCAGCCCAGGGTTGGAGCGCCAGCGCCAACCCTGGGTTTAGTATTTAAGGAGATCGAAACCCTCCTAAGGAACTGCGCCGGTAGGAGGATGTAAATCAATAAGTTGAACGCCCAGTTGTCGCGCTCTTTTCTGCAACGACTTGAGGGCATTGACGCGATACTTGGCTTCGTATTGTGCTTGCCCTATGTCGCTATATTCCTGTCCGTATTTGAGAGTGCGATAGATCAGCCGCGCCAATTTGTGTGCCGTGGCCGAAATGGCGATTTTTGAATCACGTTTGGCTCTCAGGCGTCGTGCGTAAGCTCCCAAAGCACTTTTGCTGTTGAGGAGACTCTCGGCACACATGCGCAGCGCGTTCGCCACCCGATTAATCACCTTGCGAGTGCCGCGGCGTAGCACTTTACCACCGCTTATTTCATTGTTCGGACAGAGTCCCAACCAGGAACAAAACTGCGCTTCAGTAGGCCACTTTTTGCACAGGTCAAGCCCTAACTCGGACAAGATTAGTTGCCCAGTAGCTTCATTGAGTCCATCAATGCGCGTGAGATCAACTCCCATAATGCGGTAAAGCTCGGCCTGACTATCAAAGGGAATCGCATTGTGTCGTGAGCGGGCCTTACGTTGAAGCGGAGTGGGCGGCACTGAGTCTGGAGCGGCACGCGTTTCCAGCGCTTGCATCTCTTTTAAGATTGCCTGATCACACTCAGCGATCTTCTCTTGGTGGTAGTCATAAAGCTCTACTGCTTGTCGTAGGGCAAACAGGTGTTCGGCGCGGTAATCACCTTCCAGCGACTTCGCAATCCGCTCTAAACTACTCTTGATGCGTGGATCTTTCAGGGCTGCCAATTTCAACCGATCCCGCTCCCCTTGCAAAATAGCGCGTACGATGCGCATGCCCGTTTGCCCACTCAGATCACTGAGCACCTGATGCAACTTCAGATTCATCTGCGTGAGTGCCTTTTGCATCTGTTGCAGGTGCCGACTGGCATTGCTGATGAGCATCTGCCGCTGTCGCATGTAACTGCGCAAGACACAAATCTTGGCTTCGGGACGAAACGATCCGGACAAGAGCCCGAAACTTTCCAGCTGTTGTAGCCACTGGCAGTCCTGCACATCACTCTTCCGGCCAGGTACATGCTTCACATGACGTGCATTCACTAACTTCACCATCAAGCCATAATCTTCCAGTATTTGATAGAGCGGTATCCAATAGACGCCGGTGGATTCCATGGCTACCGTGTGCACGCCACATTGCAATAACCACTGGGCCAATTTATGCAGCTCCTCTGTAAAGGCTCCAAAGCTTCTCACTGCTTGCTCGTCGCGCTCTGGTGGCACCGCCACATAATGTTCACTGGCACCCACATCTATTCCGGCCGCATCGGGATTGAGTAGTGTCAGAGTACGGCTCAGCTTGCTACCAGAGTTGCGTCTCACTTGTGGCTGATGTCTTTTTGTCATAGCATCCCCTCCTCAATGAAGTTGGACGCGTTGCGACCCGGGGCGATGGTTGGAAACTCTCCTAAACGGGATAGACACTGACCATCAGGTCTTCACCAATGTGGCGATCGCAATCTCCGGAACCAGGCTGAAAGACGGGCAGACAGCACCACTGGGTTGTCGGTCTTAGCTTGTCGCAGCGCGTCTGGCTTTACTACAACTTCTGACGTCAAATGCCAAGTTCCTTTCTTTTGATGACGTGCGTTGCGCGCGCCCTTCGCTGAAAGGGTTCGCCAATCGCCTAATCCTTTCAGGGTTTTATTTGCGTTTGGGTTTATACCCAAGGTTGTCGCTGCGCTCCAACCTTGGGCTGAAATTAGCGAACGCCTTCGCCGTTTGGGGCAACGACGACGCCTTCGCGTTAAGGGAAACTGTAGGTAACAACGTAATCCGGTGGGGTGCTTTCCAAGATCGGCTGCCCGTCGGCTTCGAGCCAGGCGTGACCGTCGACTTTGCCACTCTCGTTGCGTACGCCGAATATGATCTTTGTCGGCGTGCCGTTGCGTGAGAGATACCGGTGCAACACAGCCGCACGCTTCCAACAGATCGGCTTGAACATCAGGAGGTCAGCCGAGAGAAGTTGATCGATCATGCGGGCCAGGTCGTCTCGATTTATCGCTATGCGCGAACGTTTCGGATTTCCGGCGACAATCTCGAGCGCGCGCGGTAGTGAGTACCAGCGCGCCATCGCAGAAAGAACTACGACCCACCACGCCATGCGCAACAACAACCACGCCTCGTCAGGTCGCGTTACGAGCTTGCGCGTGCCCCGCGACAAAAGTCGAATTGTTTTCGTAATCTGGCTCATTCGTGCGCTGCCTGATTCTAGCGTAGTTTGAGTTTTCGCACCCAAACGGCTAGTCTTAGGCCACCAACAAAGTCCTAATTCACGCTTTCATCAGCAGGAGGTTTTGTGGCGATCATTCGTCCTTTTCGTGCCTTGCGTCCACAAGCTGAACGCGCCCAGTCGGTCGCGAGCGTTCCCTACGACGTTGTCAACACTGACGAGGCCCGCGCGCTTGCTGACGGAAATCCCTTGAGTTTTTTGCATGTGTCGCGGCCGGAAATCGATCTGCCCGCAGGCACAGACATTCACAGCGACGTGGTCTATCGAAAAGCAGTCGAGAATTTCGAAAAACTGATCGCGGGGGCGCCGCTCGAAAAAGAGACTGAGCCGAGCATCTATCTCTACCGTCTAGTCATGGGCGACCATGAACAGATCGGCATCGTAGCCGTGTCGTCGATCGACGAATACGACAACGGCACGATTCGTAAACATGAACGCACGCGCCGCGACAAAGAAGACGATCGCACGCGTCACATGCTCATGTTGAAGGCGCAAACCGGTCCGGTTTTCCTAACGTACAGAGCACGGCCTGAGATCGACGAACAAGTCGCCGCAGCGACGACTGCTGACCCGTTGTTTGATCTGACTGCGCCGGACGGCGTCCGTCACACGATCTGGCGCTTGAGTGAAACTGAGTCGCTCGTGAAGAGTTTTGCACAAGTGCCGCTGATGTACATTGCCGACGGTCATCATCGTGCGGCGAGCGCGAGCCGCGCGCGCGCAGAGCTGAAACAACAGAGCTTCGCGCATACGGGCGAAGAGGATTACAACTATTTCCTGACCGTGATCTTCCCCGACTCGCAAGTGCAGATACTGGCCTACAACCGCACTGTTCACGATCTCAACGGCATGTCGCGCGAAGAGTTTCTCGACGAGTTACGTACTCAGTTCACCATCACTGACAACGCGAATCCGGAACCACCAAAGCGCGGTCACTGGAGCATGTATCTCGGCGGCAAGTGGTACGGATTGCAACTTTCTCCCGCAGCGACTCTACCGACCGGCACAGTCGCGATGCTCGACGTGAGTATTCTTCAGGACAGACTTCTCGATCCAATCCTCGGCATCAAAGACATTCGCACGGACAAGCGCGTCGACTTCATCGGTGGCCTGCGCGGCACCAAAGAGCTCGAACGCCTGGTCGACGAAGGCAAAGCCGCAGTTGCGTTTTCACTTTTTCCGACGACGGTCGAAGAGTTATTGATGGTTTCTGACGCGAATGAAATCATGCCTCCGAAGTCGACTTGGTTTGAGCCGAAACTAAGAGATGGTTTGTTGATTCATACGATCTAATTATGCGAGTGCTCATTGCAGACAAATTCGAACAGTCAGGCCGCGATGGCTTGCAGTCGCTCGGTTGCGAGATTTCTTTTCAACCCGATTTGAAAGACAACGCGCTCATCGATGCGATTCGCAAAGAAGCGCCGGATGTGCTCGTGGTGCGCGGAACGAAAGTGACTGAACCGATGCTCGACGCTGGACCAGTAAAGCTGGTCGTGCGTGCAGGGGCCGGGTACAACACGATCGACGTTGCCGCTGCTTCCAAACGCGGCATTTACGTTTCCAACTGTCCTGGCAAAAACTCGATCGCAGTGGCTGAACTCGCTTTCGCGCTGATCCTCGCGCTCGATCGTCGTATTGCTGACAACGTGATCGCACTGCGACAGGGGGAGTGGAACAAAAAAGAGTTTTCGAAAGCACGCGGGCTGTTTGGTCGCACGCTTGGATTGATCGGCCTCGGCAAGATCGGAATGGAAATGATCCCGCGGGCACGCGCGTTTGGAATGCCGGTGGTTGCGTGGAGCCGGAGCTTGAATGCAGAGCGCGCGGCGGAGCTCGGTGTTGAGTTGAAAGCGTCTCCGCGAGAGGTTGCGAGCGCGTCAGACATCGTGAGTGTTCACGTCGCGCTGACCACGGAAACGAAGAATTTTCTTAGCACAGATTTCTTCAATGCGATGCGCGAGGGCGCTTACTTCATCAACACTGCGCGCGGTGAGGTTGTCGATCAACAGGCGCTCGCCGAAGCAATGAAGACGCGCGGGATACGCGCGGGTCTCGATGTTTATGCAGCGGAGCCTACGAGCGGTACTGGCGAGTTTCACGATCAGATCGTGAAGGAAGAAGGTCTCTACGGCACGCATCATATCGGCGCCTCGACAGACCAGGCGCAGGAAGCGATCGCAGCAGAGACGGTTCGCATCGTGAAAGAGTTTAAAGAAACCGGCAAGGTGCCGAATGTTGTGAACCTCGCACGGCAAACGCCGGCCACGCACCGGCTAGTGGTCCGTCATCGCGATCGGCCGGGCGTGCTTGCGGGTGTGCTCGAGGAGATCAAAGCGGAGCACATCAACGTTCAGGAGATGGAGAACATCGTCTTCGAAGGCGCCGCCGCGGCGGTGGCCCGCATCAACCTCGACAATGCGCCGACAAAAGAAACGCTCAACAAGCTCCAGGCAAGCAACGCAGATATAATCGAGCTCGACCTGCTTGAGTTGAAATGAACACGACCCTCATCACTGGAGCATCGACTGGAATCGGCGCCGCCTTCGCCCGAAAACTGGCCGCACGCGGAAGAAACGTGTTGCTGGTCGCGCGCTCTGAAGACAAACTCATCGCACTCTGCAACGAGCTTGGACGCTTGACGAGTATTCGCGCGCAGTACGTCGCGCTCGATCTGCGCGCGCCCGACGCTGGCGCGCAGTTGCTCGAAGAGACGAAGAAACGTGAGCTCGAGATCGAGATGCTCATCAACAATGCCGGCTTTGGCTCGATGGGCGACTTCGGCAAGCTTGATCTCGAGCGCGAGCTGGAGATGATCCAGTTGAACATAAGAGCGGTCGTCGATCTGACGCATCGATTTCTTGGGCCAATGCGCGAACGCAAGCGCGGCACGATCATCAACGTCGCTTCAACCGCAGCATTTCAGGGTGTTCCGTACATGTCGACGTACGCTGCGACGAAGGCGTTCGTGCTTTCGTTTTCCGAGGCGATTGGCGAAGAGAACCGCGCGCACGGGATTCACGTGATGGCCCTGTGTCCAGGCGTGACTGAAACGAATTTCTTCGAAGCTGCGAAGATCGATCGACCGCCGATGCGCACGATTCAGACCGCGGAAGAAGTCGTTGACGCGGCGCTGCGCGGCCTCGCGCGGCAAAAGAGCCTCGTGATTTCCGGTTGGACCAACTGGTTGACTGTTGAAGCTGAGCGGTTCGTGCCGCGATCGATGGTGACGAAGGTCGCGGCGAAAGCTTTGAGGTCAAGATTTGAGGATTGATTCTTGTTAATTCTGAAAATCTTGTAATCATGTGAAAAGACTTAGACAGGATTTCAGGATTTACATGATTTTGGAGATTAAGATGACCGAAAGAATCTTTAACTTCAGCGCGGGGCCGGCAGTGCTGCCGGTGCCGGTTTTAGAAGAAGCGCAGCGCGACATGGTCAGCCTGCCGGGCGTCGGCATGTCGGTGATGGAAATCAGTCACCGCTCGAAGACGTTCGACGACATCATCAACCGCACCGAAGCGAGCCTGCGCGACCTCCTGAAAATTCCGTCGAACTATCACATCCTCTTCCTGCAAGGCGGCGCAAGTTTGCAGTTTTCAATGGTGCCGATGAACTTCCTGACCGCGGACGGCAGCGCTGATTACGTCATCACCGGAAGCTGGGGCAAGAAAGCGCTCAAGGAAGCGAAGAAGCTCAGCGCTGTGAACGTTGCCGCGACGATGGCTGATGGAGGTTTTACGCGCGTTCCGTCGCGCGACGAGATGAGCCTGAGCCCGCACGCCGCTTACGTTCACATCACGAGCAATGAAACGATCGAAGGTGTGCAGTGGAAACGCGAGCCAAACGTCGGCGAGGTTCCGCTCGTCGTCGATTCTTCGTCTGACATTCTTTCGCGCGAGCTCGATATCAACAAATACGGCGTCATCTACGCCGGTGCACAGAAGAATATGGGACCGAGCGGCGTCACGCTCGTGATCCTCCGCGACGATCTGTTGCAACGCATTCCTGAGAACCTGCCGACGATGCTCGACTATCGTATTCACGTCGAGAACAAGTCGCTTTACAACACGCCAAACACGTGGGGCATTTACATCATGGACCTCGTTTGCAAATGGCTACAGGACCAGGGCGGCCTCGCGGGCATGGAGCGACTGAACGATGAGAAAGCGCAACTGCTTTACGAAGCGATCGACGCGACCGATTTTTATCGCGGTCACGCGGACGTCGATTGTCGCTCGACGATGAATGTCACGTTCCGCTTGCCTGCGGAAGAGCTCGATAAGAAGTTCGTCGCCGAAGCAACGGCGCAAGGACTCGACGGTTTGAAGGGACATCGATCTGTTGGTGGTATTCGCGCGTCGATCTACAACGCGTTTCCGCGCGCGGGTGTCGACGCACTCGTGTCGTTCATGAAAGATTTCGAACGCCGCAATGGCTGATGCCGAACTCACGTTTAATATCGAATCGGATCAGGCTGGAATTCGTTTAGACGCGTACCTCGCCTCACAAATCGAGGGCTGGAGCCGCGCGCGTTTGCAGCGTCTGATTGAGAATGAGGACGTACTTGTAAACGGCAAAGTCGCGAAGCCTTCGTACAAACTCCGCGAGGCTGATGAGGTTGAAGTAGAACTCGTCGCGCCTCCGACCGATGTCTTCACGCCTGAAAATATCGCGCTCGACATTGTTTACGAAGACGAGACGCTCGTGGTGGTGAACAAACCTGCGGGTCTCGTGGTCCATCCAGCGGCCGGCACGCCATCGGGCACACTCGCGAATGCGCTTGCGTATTACTTTCAACAGTTGCCAGGAACTGGGGTACGGCCGGGCATTGTGCACCGGCTCGATCGGGATACGTCGGGGTTGCTCGTTGTCGCGAAGACTGAAGCGGCGCTCGAGAATTTGTCTGACCAGTTTCGCGATCGGAGTGTTTACAAATCGTATGTGGCGCTGGTCCACGGGCGCGTGCTTTCAAATACAGGGAAGATCGATCAGCCGCTCGCGCGCGATCGTGCAAACCGGACGCGCATGGCGGTGGTGCGTGGCGGGCGTAATGCGTTGACGTTGTATCGCGTGCGGCGTGCGTTCGATCGATTTACGTTGCTGGATGTTGAGCTGAAGACGGGGCGGACACATCAGATTCGTGTGCACCTCGCGTGGATGAAGCATCCGGTGGTTGGGGATGAGACGTATGGTGGCGGACGCGATAATACAATCCAGGATCCGCGCCTCCGCGCCCGGATCCGCGCGCTCAATCGACAATTCCTACACGCGGAGAAACTCGGCTTCAAGCACCCGAAGACGGGAGAGTTCGTGAAGTTTGAGAGCATCCTGCCTCAGGCTTTGGGGGATTTGTTATTCGAGTTGGAAAAATAGGATTTCTCACGCAGCGGCGCAACGGCGCGGCGTTTTCGTTGCGCCGTTGCGCCGCCGCGTGAGAAGGTTTTACGGTATTGGTTCGAAGCGCTTGATGAGTGCTTTGAATCGATCATCGCCACGAAGACCGTCAAACATCGGCTCAATCCGGATCAGCACGAGGCCGGGGTGGCGGGCGTCGAAGGCATGGTTCAGATACTCGATCGCCTTGTCGTTATCTTTCATCCCCGCGTAAACGATCGCAAAGTACAACGGTGAAACATAACGCTTCTTCGAGAGCGCCTCGAGTTGATGAATTATCGCCCGCGCCTCAGTCTGCTTCCCTGCCATCCCGTACGCGAACCCGAGTGACGCTGACGCCTCCGACTCAGCTTCAACAACCTGATCGGGTATCGCACCACTCGCCGGCGCCTTGATCAACTTCCGCAGCTCCGCAATCGCCTCGTCGTGCATTCCCTTTTGCACGTACGCGAGCGCAAGATAATGACGCGCCACCCAGAAATCCGGGTCGCTCTGCAACGTCGTCTTGTACTTCGCGATCGCATCGTCGTAATTCTTCTCGTAATAAGAATAGAGACCGGTGTTCGCACTAATAATCGGCGAGAGCGGGTCGAGTTTGTGCGCCTCCTCGATCTCGTCCTTCGCCAAACTAAACTTCCCCATCTGCATCAGGTACGACGCATACCACTGGTGCGCCGTCGGGTACTTCGGATTCAATTTCAGCGCCTGCTGAAAATCACTCTGCGCGCCGAGCCAATCCCAGTCGTAAGCGAGCCGGACAAACGCACGCGAAGTGTAAGCTTCAGCCAGCGTCGGATCGGCATCGACCGCCTTCTGCGCCGCTGCCTTCGCTTTCGGCATCTCGTCTACCGGACGAACAACACCGATGTCGCAAAGCAACGCGTATGAATCAGCGAGCCCAGAGAAAGCAAGCGCGAATGTTGGATCCTTTTCTTCCGCGCGCCGGAAGTAATCGATACCGTTGCGAAAACCTTCTTCGTTGCGCTTGTTCCAGAAGTATCGACCTTTCAGATAGAGCTGATACGCTTCCGCATCCTTCGTATAACGCTTCGCGAGTTTTTCTTCGTCCTCGCCCGACAACTTCAAACGCAAACTTTGCGAGATCTTCTTCGACACCTCGTCCTGCACCGAGAAGATATCGGCAACACTGGTCTTGTACTCCGCGCCCCAGAGCTGCGATCCGTCGGCGACTTTGATCAGCTCAGTCTTGATAACAAGATTGTCGTCTAGCTTCACGAGCCGCCCGGTCAACACAGCGCCCACGTCCAAACTACGCCCCGCTTCGACTGGATCGAAGTTCGGTCCCTTGAATCGAAACGCCGCATTGCGCGACATCACTTTCAGATTCGGCAGTTGTGAAAGACTGTTGATGATGCTTTCGGTGAGACCGTCAGAAAGATACTCAGCGCTCGGATCTTTACTGTCGTTTACAAACGGCAAGATAGCCACCGAGGTTATCGGCCGCGACGACGATCTGGTAAAGAAGAGTACGCCACCGACGACAGCCAGGACGACAAACAATCCAACCAGACCATACGAAAGCCAGCGCGGACGAACGAGTGTGATACCCGGACTGCTTGGCACTGTCGCACTATCTGTAACAGTTTTCGTTTGCGATCTGATCGCAGTCGGAGATGAAGACAGGAAATCCGTTCTGGTTTCGCGCGCTGCAGAGGATCTAGTCAGCTCTGGAAATTCTGAAGTGTGAAGCTCGTCGCGGAGCTGTTCGAGATCGAGCTTGAGATCCGTGATCGTCTGGTAACGCTTGTGTCGATCCTTCGCGAGCGCTTTGGAAACGATTCGTTCGAGCTGCCGCGGCACGTTCGAAACGTGCTCGACCAGCGGAACGTGATCGTGATCGATGATCGAAACGCGCGTGTGGCTTTCAGTCTTTCCCTGAAACGGCGGTCGTCCGGCGATCATCTCGTAAAGCACGACGCCCAGACTGAAAACGTCTGTCCGTTCGTCGATCGTCTCGCCAAGGGCCTGCTCGGGCGACATGTAACCGCTCGTGCCCATGATCGCGCCGGGATTCGTTTGCGTTATCGGAATCGTGACAGCTTCAGGATCAGCATTCGTCGAATCGCGATCGGTCAGTTTTGCGAGGCCGAAGTCCAACACCTTCACGAAGCGATCGCGAACAAACTTGTCCTGCCGCAACATGATGTTCTCGGGTTTGACGTCGCGATGCACGATGCCCGCGGCATGTGCGGCCTCGAGCGCCATCGCGACCTGAATACCGATGCCTAGCGTTTCGTCGAGCTTCAATGGGCCACGCCAGAGACAGTGACGCAGTGTTTCCCCGTCGATGTATTCAGTCGCGATGTAATAGCTGCCGTCAGCCTCGCCGATCTCGAAGACAGTAAGAATGTTTGGGTGATTGAGCGCGAGAATCGCACGTGCTTCCTGTTTGAAACGACGCAAACGACTTTCTGACGTCGTCAGCTCGTGCGGCAAAACCTTGAGAGCGACTTTGCGGCCGTGTTGCTTTGTGTCTTCGCCGAGAAAGACCTCACCCATGCCACCCTTGCCCAACCTGCGTAAGATGCGATAATGGGCGATGTACTCAGGCAGTGAGTTGGTATCGGAGTTGTTCGGACCGTCGGGCATGAAGCACGATTGTGCGCATTGTAACACCGACCTATAGCAGAAAGGGCAACAAGTCGGGGGGCGAACGCATCGAATCGCCGGTATCCAGCAGACTGCGGTGAGTTCCCGAACTATAATCCAATTAGCATGTCAGGACGCCTAACATCATTTTTATTCAAATACTTGTCGGTCGCTGTCATTATTCCAGCCGCGGCACTGTCCGTCGCTGCGCAGAAACCGAAACCTTCGCCCACACCGATCCCGGAGGATCCGCAGGGCACAGTCAAAGTGGCGATTCGGCGTGTGCGATTGCCGATCACGGTTACAGATAAGAAAGGTCAGTTTGTGCCCGGCCTGACGAAGAACGACTTCGTCATCATGGAAGATAAAACTCCACAGACGATCGAGACGTTTTCGGACGATCTCTCGCAAACCACGCCGCTCTACGTCGCAGTGCTGATGGACACGTCGCCGTCAACCGCCGGCAAACTGAAGTTTCAGCAAGAGTCGGCGATGAACTTCATTCAAACGGTGATTAAGCCGCGCAAGGATCGTGTGCTCTTCGCGACGTTCGACGATCAGATCAACTTGTTGCAGGACTTCACCGACAAGCTCGATTTACTCGACAAGGCTGTCTACGGCGTCAAGAAAATGGGCACGCAAACTGCACTGTTCGACGCGATATGGCAGTTCTGTGATGAGAAGATGCGTTCGGTTCCCGGCCGTCGTGTGCTACTGGTTGTTACTGACGGTGAAGACACGTACAGCCGCGCAAACATCCGCGATGCGATCGATATCGCACAACGAACCGAAACGACGATCTTCGCGATCTCGACGAAGGCCGGTTTTCTCGGCACAGTTCCCGGAGTTGAAGCAGGACAAGTTGCAGATAAGAAGGACAGAGATCTGTTGACACTCGCGGAAGAAACCGGTGGCACTGCTTTCTTCACTGGCGACATGCTTTCGCTCGAGCGATCGTTCACCAGGATTTCGAAAGAGCTGCGCGCGCAGTATCTCGTCACTTACAACCCGACGAACAAGAGTTACGACGGCACGTTCAGAAAGATCGACGTAAAACTTTCAGACGGTCATGGCGATCTCAAAGTGAGAACGAAGCGCGGGTACAAAGCGATCGCCGATAGCGTAGCGCAGTAAGGAGTTTTGAAGTAAAGATGCAATATCGCGAAATCAGTCGCCCGTTTGTGTTGCTTGTTCTCGTTTTTCTGCTCGTGTGCGGAGGAATCGCAAGCCGCACTCAGTTTGCACAAAACCAGACGAGTGGGCAGGGCGCTGCCGCAAATGCATCGCCGTCGCCGACTCCGAAAAACCGTGAAGAAGTACCCCAGGATTCGGACGAAGTAGTCAAAGTTGAAACGAACCTGACGAACATCTTCTTTACCGCCGCGGATAAGAACAAGCGCTTCATTTCGAGTCTCAAGGCTGAAGACATTCGCGTGCTCGAAGACGGGCAGCCGCAGGAGATCTTTACTTTTCAACAGAACATCGAGCTGCCACTCTCGATCGCAATCCTGATCGATACGAGTATCTCTGAACAGCGCACGTTGCCTGATGAAAAAGCCGCGGCGCAGGCGTTTCTCGAGAACGTGATGCGAGCGACTAAAGACGAAGCAGCCATCGTTTCGTTTACGGGTGACACGACCCTCGAGCAGGGTTTTACCGGAAATATGGATCGGCTGAGGCGAGCGATCGATCGCGTCGAGTTTATACCACCTTCGGGTTATATCGGTGGCGGTGTAGTGGTGAATGGAACGCCTCCGATTTCCGGAACGAACCAGAGTATTGCCGGCTCAACCGCGGTCTGGGATGCAGTTTGGGCCACGTCTGAAGAGTTGATCGGCACTTCCGCGGAACACACGCGCCGCGCCATCATTCTGCTGACTGATGGCGACGACACTAGCAGTCGCATGAAAATGCACGAGGCGATCGAACGAGCCTTGAAGGCAGACGCGTTGATCTATGCGATCGGCATCGGCGACCGCTACACGTTCAACGTCAACGAAGGCTCGCTTCGCAAGATCGCCGAGCAGACGGGCGGTCGGGCCTACTTTCCCAAGCATGAACGTGACCTTAACGACGCGTTCACGCAAATCCAGAAAGACCTCCGCGAGCAGTATCTGGTGGCCTATTCGCCGACGAACAAAGCCCGGGATGGCTCATACCGGAAGATCGAGATTCAGGTCGTAAATCCTGACCTAAAGCAGCAAAACCTCAAGCTCAACTACCGCGCCGGCTATTTCGCCAAGACTACCGGCCCGGAGCCCGCCGCCACCCGCAAACGCTCCGGGGATCAGTAATCCCATGTTCCAACGCCGTAGGCGTTGGCCAATTCCAGCCCAGGGTTGGAGCACAGCGACCCGGCTTCATAGAAAGGGTTCTCGCTACGCTCCAACCTTGGGCTGAAATTAGCCAACGCCTTCAGCGTACTATGTCGCTTACAGTACCTTAATCGTGGCTAACTCCTGCAAAACTTGTTATACTGCCGACGCCAGCGCGTCCGCCTGGCCGCTGTAAGAAACTCCACAAGTCTCAAGGTTACCCTCCCAAGTTTTCTTACTCAAAATAGCGCCGGACACCCAGATTGAATGAGTATCAACACCTCAGACCGGGGCCGCGTCCTGATCGTCGATGACGATCGGAGGATCCTTGATCTGTTGGTTGAGCTCCTTCAAATCGAAGGTTACGAAGTCGCGACCGCGGCTGACGGCGCCGAAGCTATCGACCTGTCAATCGGCTTCGCTCCGGACGTGGTCGTCAGCGACGTCGTAATGCCCGTGCTTGGCGGCCTCGAACTCTGCCGCCGCCTGAAAGAGGATCCGCGCACGGCCTACATTCCCGTGCTCCTGATCAGCGGACGGATACCTGCGGACGACGCCGGCATTGAAGGTCTACACGCGGGCGCTGACGACTACCTTGATCTGCCATTCCGAAATGAAGAGCTACTGGTGAAGGTCGCGCGGCTCGCCGAACGCCATCGTATGGAATCGGCGCTGAAGGAGAGTGAAGAACGTTATCGCAGGCTCGTCGAGCTTTCACCCGATGCGATCGTCGTTCACCAGGAAGGCCGGTTCAAATATCTCAATCCTGCCGCATTGAATCTCTGGGGCGCGGCGAGGCCTGGTGATCTCATCGGCAAGTCGATCCTCCAGGTCGTACATCCCGATTATCGTCACCACGTCACGGAACGCATCGACTACATTCAACGTTTCCACAAACCAACACCACTCGTCGAACAGAAATGTCTTCGACTCGATGGCGCTGAAGTCGATGTTGAAGTCACTGGTTTGCCGTTTACGTTCGACGGTAAAGCCGCGGTGCTGTCTGTCATTCGCGACGTCACTGAAAAGAAGCAAGCGCGCGCGGCGCTGAGAAAAGCCGAGAAGCGTTTGCGGACTGTTGTCGGCAGCGCGTCGTTGATTCTGTTTGCGACTGACAAAAACGGCGTCTTCACGTTGAGTGAAGGTGAAGGACTGAAGAGCCTTTCGCTCGCGCCGGGCGAGCTCGTCGGCCAGTCGGTATTCGAGGTCTACGCTGACACGCCTCAAGTTGGTGAAAACATCAGGCGCGCTTTAAAAGGCGAAGCGTTTACGTCGTCGGTCACTGTCGGCGAGCTCGTTTTCGACGTTCGTTATTCACCACTCACAGACGAGCATGACAACGTTCTGGGCGTCATCGGCGTCGCCACTGACATCACTGACAATCGTCGCGCGGAAGCATCGATTCGTGAAAGCGAAGAACGCTATCGAGAGCTTTTCGAAAACGCCAACGACATCATTTACACGCACGATCTGCAGGGCAACTTCACTTCGCTCAATCGCAGTGGCGAACGAATCACCGGCTACTCGCGCGAAGAAGCCGCGCTCATGAACGTTGCTGATGTCATCGCGCCTGAGTATCTGAATCTTGCACGCGAGATGATCGCGCACAAGGCGAGCGAGAAAGTCTCGACGGTTTACGAGATCGACATCATCACGAAAGATGGTCACCGTGTTCGTCTGGAAGTCAGCACACGTTTGATCTTCAGCGACGGAAAACCGGTTGGCGTGCAGGGAATCGCGCGCGATCTGACCGAGCGTAAACATTCCGAAGAGATTTTGCGTGAGAGCCAGGCTTTCCTCGCGCAACAGGCACAACGCGAAGCGATGACGCACCGCATTTCGCAGGCGATTCGTTGTTCGCTCGATAGTAGTGAGATTTACCAGACAGCGGTCAGAGAGCTCGGTTCGTATCTCGCTGTCGATCGTTGTTCATTGTTCATGCGCGACGAGCGCGCAAGATGTGCTTTGAATGTTGCGGAGTATCACGTTCGCGGAGTTGCGCCGGCCGCGTCGGATTTCGCATTGGCCCACCTGCAACAGTTGATCTCGGCGTTGGACCAGACCGGTGTTTTGCCGTTTACAGACGCCGCGAAAGACGAGCGCATCGCAGACCTCTACCAAAACATACTTTCCAAGGCGAACGTGAAGTCGATCATGTACGTGGCGATCCGAGTCGGCGACGACGTGCCGGCCGCGTTTGCACTTTCGACAACGAGACATGTGCGTCAGTGGAGTGAAGCCGACATCGCCCTCGCGAAAGCCGTCGCCGATCAAACTGGCATCGCGATCCGGCAAGCTGAGCTCTACCAGAAGGCTGAATCAACTTCGATCCGTGAAGCGCTCGTGAATCGTTTGACGATGGCGATTCGTGCTTCGCTGAGTTTGGGCGAAGTTCTAAGTACGGCCACTGTTGAGCTCGGCCGCGCACTCGGCGCGTCGCGAGTTCACTTGTTCCTGCTGGACAGCGAAGGTGTGAGTGTTCCGATCGAACACGAGTATCTTGCTGACGACGTCAAAAGCATCAAGCACGTTAATGTCGACTACGATAATCCGATCGCACGCACACTCTCCAGCTCCAATCAGCCACTGATCATCGACGACGCTCCGAACTTCGTAGACGCGTCTACGACATTGACTGACTACGTTCGTGCACGCGCGCAACGATTAGAGATTTTGTCAGAGATCAACTACCCGTTGATCGTGAAGGGACAGTTTCGAGGCATTCTCTGCATCCATCAAACTGATCGCAGACGTCTCTGGACGGAAGACGAGTTGACTCTGGTCCAGGCGCTCGCAGAACGTTTGTCGATCGGCATCGCGCAGGCCGAGTTGTTCGAAATGGTGGCGCGTGGAAAAACCGAGTGGGAAACGACGTTCGATGCGATGTCTGACGGTATCTTCATCTTCGATCGCGCTGGCGAGTTGAAACGCGTGAATCGAGCGGGGGCGACGATGGAAGCCGTTCATCCGCGCTTGCTGCTCGGTCGCAAGTGTTGCGACATATTGCGGACGAGTGAAGAGGACGAAGCGTGTGTCGTTGAAAAGGCACTCGAGTCTGGCCGCAGTGTGACTATCGAGATTACTCCGAGCCGGCTGAATCGTCCGCTGCTCGTCTCGGTTGAGCCCGTGCTCGATGAAAGTAATCACGCGATCGCGGTTGTGTGTACCGCGCGTGATCTTTCCGAGTTGCGCAAAGTGGAGGCTGTGGCGCGCGAGAATCAGTCGTTGCTAACAAACATTCTTGAGAGTGCGCGCGAATCGATCTACGCCGTCGACACGGAGGGCAACTTCAAATGGTGCAACACGGCAACGTTGCAAGGTCTCGGTTTCCAACGCAGCAACTTCATTGGCCGGCCGTTGCTGAGCATGGTCTACGAAGGCGATCGTGATCTTGTGCGTGAGAAGTTGGATGCAGCGTTGCAGGGCGTGCCGCAAACTTACGAGATGCGCTACTTCTCGCATGACGGAAAATTGCGATACGCACGAGTAGATAATTCACCGCTCGTGGTTGAAGGTCGTGCGACGGGCGTGCTCGGCATCGCGCGCGACATCACCGAGCAGAAGGAAGAGCGCGAGCGTGCCGCGCGCGCTGACAAGTTGCGCGCGCTCGGGCAACTTGCTTCAGGTGTGGCCCACGACTTCAACAACTCGCTCGCCGCGATCCTCGGTCGCGCGCAGTTGCTGCGACGACAGATCAACGATCCGGCACTCGTTCGGAATCTCGACATCATTCAAACCGCCGCTGAAGATGCGGCGGCTACAGTGCGCCGCATTCAAACCTTCGCGCGTAAGTCAGCAGTGAAGGAGTTTGAACCGGTTGATGTGACCAGCTTGTTGAATGATGCGGTTGAAATCACGAGGACGCGCTGGCAAAACGAAGCGCGCATTCGTGGGCTTGAATATGACGTCAAACTCAATGCTGAGAAAGAGCAGTACACGTATGGCAGTGATTCAGAGTTGCGCGAAGTGTTTGTCAACATGATCGTGAATGCCGTTGATGCGATGCCGCGCGGGGGGCGTTTGTTGATCACGTGTCGGCGCCTGGACGACAGGCTGCAACTGCATTTCAGTGACAACGGAATGGGAATGGCGGAGGACGTTCAACAGAAGATATTCGAGCCATTCTTCTCGACGAAGGGTGCGCACGGCACTGGCCTCGGATTGTCCGTCAGTTACAGCATCATCGAACGCCATTCGGGATCGATCAGCGTCGTCTCCGAGCCAGGCCGCGGCACGAACTTTACGATCGATTTGCCCGCGATCCTAAGCAAGACGTCCTCGGAAGAATCATCGGGGATGGTCGATGACGCACGAAGTCTGAAGATTCTAGTCGTCGATGATGAGCAGCCAGTGAGAGAGACGCTCGCTGAGATGTTGGTCGCGGTAAGACACCGCGTGGAGCTCGCTGGAAGCGGTCCGGAGGCGGTCGAGAAAATGCGCACCGGCGGTTTTGATTTTGTGTTCACCGATCTGGCGATGCCGGAAATGGACGGATGGGAAACAGCTCGCCTGATTCGCAAAGACTGGCCCAACGTCAGGATCGTGCTCGTGACCGGTTATGGACCAACCACGCCACCTCCGTCTGGTGAGGAAGACCTCGTCGACGCGATCATCGGCAAACCGTTCGACTTCGCCCAGGTCGGCTCAACGCTCGCGACCCTAACTAAAGATCGCGAGCTTCAAGCGATTCCATAATCCTGTCTAAGCTACCGTTCAACTGAACGGTCCGCCGGCTCAGTTGAAATTCATTATCCCAGCGCTCGCGGTAAATCCAACTCCAAATCCCACTACTATCGCCGGCCCCGACCACTTATTCTTATCAGCCAGCATAAATCCGGTCGACGCACTAGAGAGATTTCCGTAGCGCTGAAGTACCTCGTACGAACCGTGCACTTTCCTTGATTCCGGCTCGAGATCGAGTTGAGAACAAACACCATCGAGAATCTTCTTGCTGCCCGTGTGAATCAGGCAGTCGTCAACTTCAGTCAGATCTGAGACGGGCGAGTCGGGATGTTTAAGCACGCTCTTGACCGTCGTAACCGCGTAATGCGCGCCGCGGTTGGGAACGCTCGGCTGCATGTAGTACTGCGGGCGACCGTTGAGAAACTCGTGTGAGCTGTGGTTGACCATCGTGAGCAGGTTCACGTCGGTGGGATGGTCGTTGGTCAAGTGGGAGATTGGTCCAAACGCCGGCTTTCCTTCTTCACTGCCGACCAGCAAAGCCACCGCGCCGTCGCCAAAGAGCATTGATTGGATTACAAAGGTCGTATCCAGCCTTTGTTGCTCGAATTGTTCGGGATCAATTCGTTGCTCCTTGCGCAGTCTGATGACTTCGCGGTAGCCCGAGTACTCATCGCGGAGGAGAGGCGCAACGTAGGGTGTGTGCGCTTCCGCCATCACGACGATTGCGAGCTTGCCGGGATTTGCCGCCAAGTACCACTGAGCCACTTCGATCGACTTGAGTAACACAGAACAACCTTGCGCTTGCATGTTGACAGTTCGCAATGACCTGGAGAGAAGACCGTGCGTTCTCCCCATGATCTCCGACGCGAGGCACGGCAACATCTGGTCAGGAGTGTTAGTTGCCGCGACGAGTAATCCTATTCGAGTCGGATCACCTCCCCATTCGTGGATGCAGCGTTTGGTGGCAGTCACGCCCAGGTCCGTTGTGGAGCTGGTGGCTACTTTAGGTTTGCCGCATAGAAACTCTGGATAATTTTCGAGTGTTGAATATCGTTGGTCTACCCCGAGAGAGCTGATTGTATTGATCAGTTCCGGGGAGAGCTTGTGCATGAGACTTCCGACCAGTTCAGTGGTCCTGAAGGCATTTTGAGGCACCGCAGTCGCTGCGGACAGCATATTAATCATTGTCGTTTTTTCTGCTCCAAAGAGAACGGGGGGTTGCCGCGTCGGATTGACCTCCCACTGCGATCCGACGCAGTTCTCTTTACAACCCTCGTGCCGCTTTTGTTCGGCCGACGAACTTTCTCTAAACACCCCGTATTTATTGGGCTTTACGCGGGAAACCGCCTCAGGCGTGTTGGCTCAGAAAGGGACGATTTTTGGATACCTCGTAATCACGTCCAAAAGAAGGACAAATTGCTCAGTATTTTTACTTAGGCTGTGGTACGGGACTATACAGTTGGTAAATACGTACACGCGCCGCCGCGCCGCCGCGCCGCCGGCCTTGCCTAAATGGTCCCGTTTGCCTAAAAAGGAAAAGGTTTGCCCAACCTTGCTTATCGCCAGTTGAAGGTTTCGCCGATTAGCCATGCCAGGCTGCGAAGGTGGTCTAAAGTGCCGTCTTCCTGCAAGCCTTCAGTGATTAGACGTGGCTCAAAATGAACAGCCGCATCGAGCGCCGCATTTGGGAAGACCGGCGGACAGTTGGCAAGTACCTTGCGAAGACGGCCACCATCAAACTCACCAAGCACCGGATAGACTTTGCAATTTGGATTGTGTCGGCGGGCAGCTGGTGCATAAGCCATCGCTTCGTCTATAACGTCAAGCCGGTCATGGCGAACACGCCAGCGAACGGTAAGGATCGCCACGGTTCGCAGGTCGCGGCGGGCCATAATGTCGATCCTGGGACTCTTACTCCGCGTCGTAAACACTTGACCGGGAAATTCCTTGTAGGGATCGGCTTCTTCTTCATAGGTAACTCCCGGATCGCCGAATAGTTGAAGCGCTGTTAGAACCAACGAGCGAAACGCGTGTCCGACAGGGTTCTGAGGTTGCAATGGCCTGATGGCTGCTTGGCGCCAGTATAGACCGATGTTGTCACAGAGGGCTGCTCGCTCAATTCCCAGCTGTTCGGCCAAATATACCGATAGCTGTTCAGCTCTACGAAGTGTTGCGCTTGGTGTCCCGCCTCTTCCGGGTCTGAACCGGTTGCTATCAATGTAAACAACAACATTGTGGAATGGCTCCCACTGCGCGCGGTAAATCTCACACGTCAAAAGTAGACGCGCAATTCCTTGCCAAGCATTATCAGAAGTCCAATTGTATCGAGCGTGAAGATCGTTATAGAGATCAACCGCCAACTGCGCGTTGATTGAGCGTGGCATTATTCGAGAGGGGAAACACTCAAGTATGAGCTGCTTCGAACCAGGCTTGCGCTCCATTTCGTGCGCGCTCTTTGCTGATCTTTACATACGCGGGATTCAGTTCAATAAGAATCGCTTTGCGACCTAATTCAAGAGCGGCTATTCCGGAAGTTCCAGAACCACCGAACGGGTCTAACACCGTATCACCAAGACGGGAACCTAAGAGAATACATCTGCGGGCCAATTCACGAGGAAATGACGCAGGATGGCCGTTCCCGTTTGGCTCAGGACCAAGCACCCAAAAATTCCGAAGATTCGCGCCGGTTGTTTCTCTGACGGCGGTTGAATCGTAGAAGTAGGTCGGCGCTTTTGCAAACAAAAAGACTTCTTCCGTGGCGGTGGTCGGCCTGTTTTTAACGCTCTCAGGCATTGCGGCCTTTTTCACCCACGTTATTCTCGATCTAAGTATCCAACCGTCAGATTGCAGAGCAAACGCGACTCGCCACGGCAAACCCATTAAGTCTCTATCCTTGAGTCCCCAGCAATCGGGCACCTTGCAATTTCGCTTTTGTATCAGCTTTTTAGTGTTGCCCACTATTGCATTTGGCCCATGATTTCCCGTTCCGCCGTTGCGTGCATAGCCATCACCAACATTCAACCACAGCGTTCCATCATTCCGCAGGACGCGGCGCACACCTTGAAAGATTTCGACAAGATGTTTGACGTATTCCTCTGGCGAAGTCTCAGCGCCGATCTGCGCTCCGTGGTCATAGTCACGCAATCCCCAATAGGGCGGGCTCGTTACGCAACACTGAGCGCTTTCCGCGTCCAAGCGTGGCAAGACTTCGAGACTGTCGCCGGATAGAACTTTTAGATCGCCCTTAGTCATTGAACATCATTATGTGTAAAGAATGCGCATCCCGCAAGAAGTAATACAGTAAACACTTCAGCCTTTAACTTGCGTGCTCAAATGCTACTGTTTCAACAAATCGCATCCAGCTATTGCTCACCTCCTCATCGTATTTTGTCTATCACCGAAGGTTACTTCAGCGGGAAGCGGGCGATGGTGTCTTCGCCGATGCTGCCGAAATAGAGGGCGTTGTTGTGTTCGACGACGTTGGAGATTTGGGCGAAGCAGTCGGGGGAGCCGTTCTGGAGGTTTTCGACGATACGGCCTGAGGGGTCGAGGCCGAGGACGAAGGAGTAGCGCTGCGGGGCTGGTTGGAGGAACTTGGGGAGGCGAGCGACTATCTTCCGCACAGACGGGTAAGGAAGCATTCGATCGAAGAGCGCCTGGCGTGGAGTCACGAGCGCCAGCCAGAATCGATCGCGTCCATTCGATGAAATGCCGTCGGGAAAGCCGGGTAAGTTGTCGATGAAAATGTCGTTCTGGCCCATCTTTGGTTCTTTGAGCCAAACGCGGCGAATGCGATACATGCCAGTCTCCGCCACGAGCACGAACGTCTGGTCCGGACTCACCGCCACGCCGTTGGCAAAGTAGATATTTCGCAATAGCGTGCGCGGGCGACGCGACTGTGGATCGAGCGCCAGTAAACGGCCATTCGGCTGGTGCTCGAGGATGTCACTCGCAAACTGCGACATCGGAAACTTGTTGGAAGCTTCCGTGAAGTAGATCGTGCCGTCGGCTCCGACGTCGAGATCGTTGAGACAACCAAACTTCGCCCCGTCTGCTTCGTCAGCCAATACTCTTACTTCACCTGCTTTGTTGACTGATAACAACCCTTTGATCGCATCGGCGACGATCAAATTCCCCTCACGATCGAAGACCAAACCGAGTGGACGGCCATGCGTGTCAGCAAAGACACGCGGTTGCGTCCCGTCTGGCTGAAGAACGATGATCCGACCGTCTTCAAAACCCGCGTAGATTTTGCCTTCAGCATCAATCGCGACATCCTCGGGTTTGTGGCCATCGCCGAGTGGAAGTCTTTGTACAGCTGAAAGCCGCGTGTTCTGTGCGTACTGCCCGGTTAGACCCGGAGAAGTAGGCGGCGTCCAGGCTGCCGGTGCGATTGGCACTGGCGCAAGAAGAAGATATGCAAGTGCAACAACGACTATGAGGAGAATGACGAATCCGAAGCGCTTTTTGAGAGACATTAAATGTTCGAAGATTATCGCTCGCCGCGTGACTTCTCGACCGCAGTTTCCAAAGTTACCACGAGCTTGCGAATGCCCGCCTGGTCCATCGGCTCGATCAGGCGCAAGGCTTCGTCAAGAATGCGTCGCTGGTGCTCGGGCCAGTTCGGAAGACCACTGACGGTTCCGGGCTGTCCATCGTAGAACGCAACACGAGGCGGACGCACTGATTCCACTACATCTTTAACAACAGCCAGCGTCATCGTCGGAATACCTGCGAGCTCGAGTGCTCGTGCAACTAGTCCAATCGATTGATGACACAACACAGACGCGGGAACTAACAACGCCGCCTGCACCTCATAACGCCGCACGCGCTCGACCAGCTTTGGAACCAGCTCGTCAACAAGCCGCCCTGCATCAGGAATGAAACCGCAGAAACTCCAGAACACCGGATTCAACTGACCGATGATGCCGTTCTGTTCAAACTCGAGCAGGCGCGCGACGGGTAGCGCCGAGTTTGCATCTTCTCGCACGGCAGATGGATCGTAACCACGCGCCGCGAATCGCAGATCTGATTGTTCAACTTCGATCGGAATCTCACGGAAACTCGTGTCGCCGCTAGTCGCGTTTGTGTCGAACGCGGGAGTGCCGTCGATGTAAGCGCCCGCTGAAGAGATGAGCGCGAGATTCAACATCGGCAGCGCGCGACGGGCGGGTGTGAATGGCGCGCGGCGGTTCTTCACAAATGGATAATCGGGCCCGAGCTCATCACCAGCGCCCGGTCGCCAACTCTCGAAGCGCCTTCGCCAACCATCAATATCGTCGATAATTTCCACCGGCTCCATCCAATCTTAATTTCGCAGATTTCGACCCATCAGGACCATCGCCACAAGAGCGGCAATCATAGCAAGTCCGAGCGCGTTAACCGAGTAGCCGTGCAGATTGTTGAAGGCGATGCGGCGCGCGTCGTCGGCTGCGATTTGGTCGATGGGGAGGACCATCGCCGCGCGCAACGCACGCATCCGCGCTGCGATTACCCAGTGGCCGACGGCTGTTGTTAATGCGATGAGGGTGAGACAAATGCACTCGATGATGAAGGTTAGACGGCTGGAGGCGTTGCGACGGAGGAGTAAAGTTGCGAGAAGTAATAGCGAGATCAGAAAGCCGGCGATGTTGATGACTGAGAGTGAACGGGTGACGATGCTGCCGGCGATCTCGTTTGCGTTTGAGAGACCGAAGGATCGGAGGACGCCGAACGCGGCTGGGGCGACGACTGCGCCGAAGAAGAGAGCTGCGCCGAACCAGCAGGCTAGTAAGATTAATCGCGAAAAGTTCATAGATAGTCGTTAGACAGGATTACAGGATTCTCAGAATTAGTCGAATTCATCAATCACCGCCAACAAACGAATCTTGGGTGGGGTGATTTGGGGGCGCGGCAACTCTCGCGGGTCGCCGTTCAACAACCACGATAATGCACGATCGAGTTGTGATTGATATTCATCGAGATCGAGCGACATAAAAACAGTCACGCCGAGGCGCGCAAACTTCTCTTTCGCGCGGAGGTACATCTGACGAGCCGCGCCGGGGCGGCCGATGTCGAGATGATGAAACGCGACGGCCGATTGGATCATCGCCTGGAGAAACAGTTTCTCCTTTGGTCCAACTTCACCCATCCAGCGCTCTTCCCACGCGTCGTGCGCGGCGTGAAACTCGCCCGCGTTGTAAAGATCGATGCCCGCAATGTACTCGATCGGGTACGCTGCAACGTGAGCATCGAGATAGGCAGTTTCGAACTCAGTCATTTTGCGTTAAGTCGGCTCGCGATCACTTTCGCGGCGGTGGCGCCGGCGCCGGTGGCACTGCTGATCGTCGGCGCAATCGGATTCGAGACGTCCCCTACAGCGAAGACCATCGGCAGTTTCGTTTCCTGTTGACTGTTCACCACGAGGTAACCGCGTTCGTCAGTTTCCAGTTGGTCCTTGAACAATTCAGTATTCGGCTCGACGCCGATCCGGATCAAAACGCCGCGCACGGCAAGTTGAAAGGGCTTCAAAGCCTGCTTGCGCTTGATCTCAACCGCCTCCACTCGCTCGTCGCCCATGATACGCGTCAGCACGGACTCAGTGAAAACCGTGATGCAGTGCATTGATTGAAGCTGTTCTTTGAATTCACTCCGTGCCCGTAACTTCTTTCCGCGATGGACGAGCGTGACCGTGGGGCAAACGTGCGCCAGCAGCAATGCGTTTTCAACCGCCGCGTCACCACCACCAACGATGCAAACGTCCTCACCAGCAAAAAGGTCACGATCGCGGGCGCCGGATTCGATCATTCCCTTTCCGACGAACTCCTTCTCTCCCGGCACGCCCAACTCCCGCGGCCTCACGCCCGTCGCGATCACGATCGCAATCGACTGCAGCTCCTCGCCACTCGCCAGCGAGATACGCCGTGCCGTTAAGTCGACGGAACTGATGCTCGTTTGCGTCCAGAGATCAAAGTCTGTGTCGTCGATGCCCGCGGTGAAGCGTTCCAGCAACTCCTCACCATTGCGCGCTTTGAGTCCGAGATAGTTGTGGATCGGATTGTGGACTCGGTGAAGCTGGCCGCCGACATCTTCCGACTGTTCGAGCACAAGCGTGTCGAGTCCCAGCTCATCGCACCAGAAAGCGGTTGAGAGTCCGGCTGGTCCGGCGCCGATGATGATTACGTCGTGCATCCCGTTTACGAAACTGCCGCCAACGACGACGACTTCTGCAAAACTTCCGCAACTTCGTCAGGCTGTAAACTCGACGTTGCCAACATGCCGCCACTGTCGAGAAACTTCACTGCCGAAGTCATCTCACGATTGTCAATTTGCCAGCGTCCGTCGCGATTTGACTCGCGACTGTTGAGCGACTGGAGCGCCGGCCCGAGATCTCGACGCGCGATGTGCGGGCGGACAACCGTCTCAGCCCACGAGTAATACGGATAATCGATTCGATAAAACCAGCCTGAACTTGTGGGAATCGCGATCAGAAAGAGTTTGCCTTTGGCGACCTTCGAGATCGCAGTGTAAGGCGCTGAATGCCTCGTCGGACTGAAACCTGCGCCGTCAAACAGCTCGGGCGCCAGCGTTATCACTGAAATGTCTGAATGCTCGACAACCGAGGATTTCCCTTTTTCGAAACTCTCGATCGCTGCAACCACACTTTCCCAACCATCGCGCCACAGCGATTCATATTCATTGATGTTCGTCAGCAAGTGCTCGACTTTCGGCAGCACAAGATCATACGCACGCGCATCGTCGTCAACTTCTTCGCCAGCAAGAAGCCGCGCCAGTGGTGAGCCGTCATCGTTATTCGGACTCGCCTGATCCGAACCCTGTATCGCGATACTCACGCGAACACCATCGTCACTAGAATACTCAGAAAAATCTCCAGCCTCAGCGGCTGAGATCAGCAAGTCGCGATAACGCAGCGCACGCTCGCCCGTCAAGACAGTCCAGCACGAAAGCGTGCCGTCAGTGTCAAAGTGATTATTCGTAACGAGCTCAATGCCCTGCGTGAGGACCGAGCGGTTTGGCGAGGCGACGAGATTGAGCGCGATCTCGGTGGAAGTATCGGCCTTCACCTCGGTTGGGGTACTATTTCCTTCCCAATGCGAAAAGTGAATGCTGTTGTCGACCGTGCCATCGACCGACAGCTTGGGAACGTTTTCGAGGGCTTCGGTGTAAAACTCGAATCTCATAGTAAATGTAGTGTAAACCAACTAATGGAAGAACAATATGGAAGAGATCACTCCAGCAGAACTTAAACAACGCCTCGACAAGGGCGACGATATACAGATTGTAGACGTGCGCGAAGACAATGAAGTCGCGATGGGACGCATACCGAACTCTATTCACATTCCGCTCGGACAGATCTTAGGGCGCATGAACGAGATCGACCCGAACCGCGAGACGGTCGTGCACTGCAAGATGGGTGGGCGCAGCGCCCGCGCGATCGATGCGCTTCAGCGATCTGGTTACCAGGGGAAACTGGTGAATCTTAAAGGCGGGATTCTCAGGTGGTCGGATGAGGTCGATCCGAGCGTGCCGAAGTATTAGCCACGAAAAGGCACAAAAGCACAAAATCACTTAGTGATCCCCTCGAGCTCGATAAACCGGCTGAGCTTCGTGATCACCATTCCCTCTTCACACTGCAAACGGCACGACAGCGCGGGCCGGTCGCTCTGCTCGTTCTGCCCTTTCATGTGATACCAAACCTGGCAGTTCGTACATTCACCATTCCAGCAGAAGTCGCCGTAAGAGATCGTATTGATGGAGAGGTATTGAAAGCAGCGCAGCAGACGGTTTTTCTCAGGGACGCTAACCTCGCTGCCCATTATTTCGAGAGTGATAAGCTTGTCGTAAGGATCCAGCAGATCCGAAGCAGCTTCATCGAAGTTGCCGCTTTGTTCACTCATAGGCAGCGGCAGTATAATCGCTCCCTGCCCAAATTTGTACAAAACACTGGCAAATCAACTGCGGGGGTTAACAATTGTCCTTAGTTATCTATACCAAGCCGGGATGTCCGTACTGTCAGCAAGCTCGCGATTACTACAACTCCAAAGGCATTCCTTTCATCGAGTACGACGCCCAGAACGACAAAGCGCGACGCGCCGAGATGTTCTCCTATTCGGGTGACGATCCAGTCGTGCCCTGCATCGTGGAAGATGGGAAGTATGTTGGATCAGGCTGGGGCAACCCGCCACGCGGTTGAACCGTTCACGATTAGCCGGCCGTGCGCCGGTTGTTTACCGAAAAGAAGCAGTCTCCCCTTGACGACTAACCTGTGCTTTTTATGAGGAAGGTGCTCTATGCGAAACCAATCTCGTTGGCTTTTTCTGCTGTTGCTCTTTGTTCTAGTTGTTCTCCCGAGGAATAGCCACGTTTTAGCACAGTCAAATGGAGGAGCGGGCGCGCCTCAACCACCAATGGCAGATAAGAAACCAAAAACTACGAACATCCACGGCACGACGCTGGTCGACGATTATTTCTGGCTGCGCGAGAAAACGAATCCCGCGGTGATGGCGCACTTGCAAGCGGAAGACGTGTACACCCAAACCGTGATGAAACCCACTGAGGCATTGCAGGCGAAGCTGTACAAGGAGATGCTCAGTCATATCAAACAGACTGACACCAACGTGCCTTACCGTTCAGGAAACTACTTCTACTACACCCGTACTGAAGAAGGTAAACAGTATCCAATCTTCTGTCGCAAGAAAGGCAGTCTTGAAGCGCCCGAAGAGATCGTGCTCGACGTAAACGAGCTGGCGAAGGGTCAGAAGTTTATGGGCATCGGACTGTTCCTTCCGAGCGATGACGGCAACCTGCTGGCGTACAGCACTGACAACACCGGCTATCGCCAGTACGTGCTGCAATTCAAAGATCTGCGCACCGGCGAACTGCTTCCGGATCGAGCCGAGCGCGTCACCAGTTTCGCTTGGGCCAACGACAACAAAACTTTCCTCTACGTCACTGAAGATGCTGTGACCAAGCGCAGCGACAAGTTGTTCCGTCACGCTCTCGGCGCTGACAAGACGGACCTTGTTTATGATGAAAAGGACGAGCTATTTGACATCGGCGTCGACCGCTCGCTCGACAAGGCTGTGATCTTCCTCCAGGCGTTCAGCAAAACGTCGACTGAGTCGCGCTACCTGCGTGCGAACGATCCGAACGGAACATTCAAAACGATCATTCCACGATCGCCGGAGCACGAGTACGACGTCGATTATCGCGACAATCTTTTCTACATCCGCACCAACAAGGGCGCGAAGAATTTCCGCATCGTCACCGCGCCGGTGGACGATCCTTCTGAGAAGCACTGGAAAGAGTTTGTCGCGCACAATCCCGCGGTGAAGATCGAGGGCATTAGTCTCTTTGCGGGTCACGCGGTGCTTTCTGAATGGGAAGGCGGCTTGCAGCAACTCGAAGTTATCAACTTCAAGACAAACAAGCGAAATCGCATCACATACCCGGAACCGGTTTACTCAGTGGGACTCACTTCAAATCGTGAATACAACACGAGTGTTGTCCGGTATGTCTATAACTCGATGGTTACCCCGGCTTCAGTGTTCGATTACGACATGAATACCGGCAAAACGACGTTGTTGAAGCAGCAGGAAGTGCCGGGCGGGTTCGATCGAAACAATTACCAATCCGAGCGCGTGTTTGCGACCGCGTCAGACGGAACGAAGGTTCCGATGTCAATGGTCTACCGCAAAGGCGTGAAGATGGACGGCAGCGCACCGTTGTTGCTTTACGGCTATGGATCGTATGGCGCGTCGATTCCGCCGACGTTTTCGTCGAGTCGCTTGAGCTTGCTCGACCGAGGTGTGATCTTCGTGATCGGACACATTCGTGGCGGTGGCGAGCTTGGGGAAGAGTGGCGACAGGCCGGCAGGATGATGAACAAGATGAACACGTTCACCGACTTCATCGCCTGTGCTGAAACGCTCATCAAGAATAAATACACGTCGAAAGATCGGCTCGTGATTCAGGGCGGCAGCGCCGGTGGTTTGTTAATGGGCGCCGTGTCGAACCTGCGTCCGGATCTGTTCAAAGCAGTCGTGTCGCAAGTGCCGTTTGTTGACGTACTGAACACGATGCTGGATGCGACCCTGCCGCTGACGACGAGCGAGTACATCGAATGGGGCAATCCGAATGAGAAGGCCGCATTTGATTACATGAAGACGTATTCGCCGTACGACAACATCGCGAAGAAAGATTATCCGGCGATGCTCGTGAAGGTTTCGGTGAACGACAGCCAGGTGCCGTACTGGGAAGGCACAAAACTCGTCGCGAAGCTGCGCACGATGAAGACTGATCACAACCCGCTGCTGTTGAAGGTCAACTTTGGCGCGGGTCACGGCGGCGCGTCCGGGCGTTACGATGCGTTGCACGAGACGGCCTTTGACTACGCGTTCATGCTTTGGCAGATGGGCATCGCGGATTAGAATGGGTTTAGCTTGTTGTAGCGAATGGGTCCTATAGGTTTTATAGGACCTATTCATTTGTTCAATGATCGGCTCGACGTTAGGGAACTACAAGATTCTCGAGAAGCTCGGTGAGGGCGGACAGGGCACCGTCTATAAAGCGGTTGATTCAAAGCTCGGTCGCACGCTCGTCATCAAAGTTTTGCCCGCCGAGCTGACCGCGCGCGAAGCAAATCTCAAGCGTTTCGAACGCGAAGCGCGCCTCGCCTCCGCGCTCGATCATCCAAACATCTGCACCATCTTCGACCTCAACGAGATCAATGGCATTCACTTCATTGCCATGCAGTACATCGAAGGCAAGAACGTGAGACAACTCGTGAATGGTCGCCCGTTGTCGCTCGAGAGTGCTTTGTCGATCGCATTGCAAACTGCGGATGCGCTCGGCGCTGCACACTCGCGCGGGATCATTCATCGCGATATCAAGGCCGGTAACGTGATGGTCACGCCGGGCGGGCAGGTCAAAGTCCTCGACTTTGGACTCGCAAAACTACTCGACGAAGAAGCCGCACGCACTTCCGGAATTCATCACACTGAGATCACTGAAGTCGGCGTTCCTTACGGCACCGCGACATACGCGGCGCCCGAGCAGGCGCGGGGCGATCGCGTCGATGCACGCGCCGATATTTTTTCAACAGGCGTGTTGCTTTACGAGATGCTGACCGGTACGTGGCCTTTCCAGGGCAAGACGGCGGTCGAAGTTCGACATGCGGTGCTGAACGACGAGCCCGAGCCGTTGTCGAAGATGAGACCTGGCCGCGTGCCTGCGAAGTTGCAAGCCGTGCTAGACAAAGCACTCGCGAAAGATCCGCGCAATCGTTATCAAAAGATTTACCACTTCGCCAACGACCTTCGTGAGATCATCCGCGAGCTCGGCCCAGACTCGCTGCCCGGCATGGATGAAAGCACTACGCCTGTCGCTCCGAAACACCTGAAACAGGAAGGTCCGGTCACGCGCGCGCTGCGTTGGCTGACTGGCGCCAAGGGTCCTGAGAGTCCTTCCGGGCCGAAGTCGGGTGGACGTAGCGGCGACGCGCAGTCGAATCCGTTGACGAGTCTCGGCGATCGCGATCGAAAAAGTGTTGCGATACTTCCGTTCAAGAATGTCGGCAACGAGCGTGAGATCGATTTTTACCAGTTCTCGCTTGCTGACGCGGTGATTACAGAGCTGGCGCGGGTGAGATCGCTCGTCGTGCGGCCATCGTCAGTCATTGTTAAGTATCAGAACAAGACCGTGGACGCTGCTGAAGCAGGTCGTGAGCTCGCGGTTGATGCGATCCTCACTGCCACGTTTCTGCGCGCAGGCGATCGTTTGCGTGTGACTGCGCAACTACTCGACGTCCGCACGAGTGAGATTCTCTGGAGCGAGCGAATCGACGCGGATGCCAGCGACATCATCGGCGTGCAGGACATGATCGTTCACCGCATCGTCGAGGGACTGCGACTCGAGCTGAGTCCGGACGAGAAAGTCGAGCTGGCGCGAAAGACTACCGCCGACGCCGCAGCGTCAGAAGAGTACCTGCGTGGTCGCGACTGTCTCGCGTCGTTTATCTATCACACGATCGAGCGTGAACATCTCGACTCGGCGATCGAACACTTCCGTCGCGCGATCGAGATCGATCCAAACTTCGCGCTCGCTTACTCCGCGATTGGAAGTTGTTACGTCAATCGTGTTTTGAAAGGCCTGGGCCAGGCAGGCGATCACGACAAGGCGAAGAATGCGTTTCGAAAAGCGTTGACGCTCGATCCGCGGCTGCTCGAAGCGCGCATGCACATGGTCTTCATCTATCTCACTGGTGGCCAAAAACAAAAAGCGCGCGAGGCAGTTGTTGCATTGCGCGACGAGTATCCGAACGATCCGGGGGTGCATTTTGTGCGTGGTGTCGTCGCGCGACTCGATAGCGAATACGAAAAAGCGCTGCGTAGTTTCGATCGCATGGTGCGGCTGAATCCGGGTGAAAAAGTGCTCGCAAGTTACAATCGCGCTCGCATTTTCATGTATCAACGCGAGTATGAAGAAGCCACGCGCGAGCTCGATCAAGGCGAGGCCATTGAGCCCGACCATCCGCTGATCAAAGTCTTTCGCGCGCGCGTGCTTTACTACAAAGGCGAGGTGGACGAGGCCATCAAAACCCTTCAGCAAGTGCTGCAACGGCATCCGCAGATCGACGGCGTCCGGCCGATTCTCGCCGTCGCGCTGAGCGCGCAGGGACATCACACGAAAGCAAACGAGCAATTGACGCCGAAAGTCAGGCAAGTTGCCGAGGCTGATTACGATATCGCTTACTGGCTCGCGTCTGCATACCTCTTGCAGGGGCGGCAGGTGGAAGCGTTACGATGGCTGGAGACAGCGATCGGTCTTGGCAACGAGAATTACAAGTGGTTTGAGTCAGATCCAAACTGGACCGACATGCACGAGGATCCACGTTTCGTTGAGTTGATGAATCGCATCAAGAGCAACCGAGAGCAACCCGGGGACCAGTCTGAATGAAAACATTCGTCGTTGGCGACATACATGGCCGCTGCGCGCAGCTCCTCAATCTCCTCGACATGCTGCCGCGCGATCCGGAAAACGACACGCTCGTTTTTCTCGGCGACCTGATCGATCGTGGCTCCGACGCGCCCGGTTGCGTCGCGCACATTCTCAAACTCTGTCGCGAGAATCCGGAGCGCGTGATCTGCCTGCGTGGAAATCACGAACAGATGTTGATGGATTTTCTTGGGGGTCGCAGTAACCTGTGGCTCGCGCCTGTTGTTGGCGGCGAGCGCACGTTCGAGCAGTACACGGGACAGGCGGTCAAAGTCGATAGTGAAAAGGATCTCGAGGAGTTGCGGACGTTGTTTCAGCGCTCACTGCCCGCGGAGCATCTCGCGTTCATGGAGCAGATGCCGTATTACTACGAGGACGAGTATGCGATTTATGTGCATGCGGGACTCGACGAGGGAAAGCATCCGAGTGAGAGTACGCCGATGTCGTTGTTATGGATGCGCGACATGGATTTTTATAAGAACTATCGTGGCAAGCCTTGTGTGTTTGGACATACGCCGACGCCGTTGTTGCCGTTGCGTGGACGGCTTGGGCGTCACGGGATCTACATCTCGCACAGTGCTGTTGGGCTGGATACTGGCTACAACCACCACTCGCCGCTGAGTTGTCTTTCGTTGCCTGATTTTAATCTCTACCAAACCTACGCCGACGGCCGCGAAGAAACCTTCCAAATCACCTCCTTCATCCCCGAGGCGCTCAAGGAAATGCAACGCAAGGCCGGGATCATCAGTTAGCTTTGGGTTGATATTCACGAAATTTGCGCCTGATTTGAACGATGTCACCAAAGTTTATAAGCAGGCCGTTGTCAATACCCGTGGCTGCCAGGTAATGAATGAGCTTCATCTCATGTTCCGGCGCTAAAGCAACTATTGCTTTAAGCTCAACGATCAATTGATTCTCGATCCAGAGATCTGGAAAGTACATACCAACTCGTTGCCCGTCGTACCAAACAGGAAGTTTGACTTGCTGACGAGCATAGATTCCCTGTTTCCTCAGCTCGATCGAAAGGGAGTTCTCGTAAACTTTTTCAAGAAAACCAGCTCCGAGGATTTTATGTACTTTGTAGGCGCAGCCGATGACTTTATGCGTGAGGTTATTTATCTCCATCGTACTCCTTTTGTGAGGTAAATGTAGAACAAGATTTACATGATTCTACAAGATTTACAAGATCCTGTTAATCTTGGAAAATCTTGTAAATCCTGTCTAAATAACTCGCTCGTAATCATACCGCCCAATGATGTGCTTATGCATGTACTGCCCGATCGACTCGGCACTCATCAGCCCATCGTATTCATCAGGCGGCACATCCAAATAGCGATACCTGTCCCCAGTATTAAAAACCACTTCCAACACTTGAGACTTAGCATCGTACCCGACTAAATCAAGCATCTCCGACTGTACCGCTCTTAATCTCACGATAAATCTCCCCGCCGGTCGCTTTGAACTCCTCGGCTTTCTCGCTCAACCCCGCGCGCACCTCCTGCGTGATCTTCATCGAACAAAAATGTGGTCCACACATCGAACAGAAATGCGCCAGCTTCGCACCCTCCTGCGGTAACGTCTCGTCGTGATACTCACGCGCCACTTCCGGATCGAGCGACAAGTTAAACTGATCCTCCCACCGAAACTCGAAGCGCGCCTTCGACAACGCATTATCACGATACTGCGCGCCCGGATGTCCCTTGGCGAGATCCGCCGCATGCGCTGCGAGTTTGTAAGCGATTACGCCGTCTTTCACGTCCTTCTTGTTCGGCAGTCCGAGATGTTCCTTCGGCGTCACATAACAAAGCATCGCCGTCCCAAACCAACCAATCATCGCCGCGCCAATCGCCGACGTGATGTGATCGTAGCCGGGCGCGATGTCGGTCGTGAGTGGACCAAGCGTGTAGAACGGCGCCTCCTGGCACGTCTCGAGCTGCTTGTCCATGTTCTCTTTGATCAAGTGCATGGGCACGTGCCCCGGCCCTTCGATCATCACCTGGCAATCATTCTCCCAGGCGATCTTCGTCAACTCTCCGAGTGTTTCCAGCTCAGCAAACTGCGCCTCATCATTCGCGTCCGCAATCGATCCCGGCCGCAGACCATCACCGAGAGAAAACGAAACATCGTAAGCCGCCATGATCTCGCAGATCTCGCGAAAGCGCGTGTAGAGAAAACTCTCCTCGTGATGGGCCAAACACCACTTCGCCATGATGGAGCCACCACGACTGACGATTCCCGTCGTGCGTCGCGCAGTCAGAGGAATGTAAGCGAGACGCACCCCCGCGTGGATCGTGAAGTAATCAACGCCCTGCTCCGCCTGTTCGATGAGCGTGTCGCGAAAGATTTCCCACGTGAGATCTTCAGCTTTGCCGCCGACTTTTTCGAGCGCCTGGTAGATCGGCACCGTGCCGATCGGTACAGGCGAGTTGCGGATGATCCATTCACGCGTCGCATGAATGTTTTTTCCGGTGGAGAGATCCATTACCGTGTCGGAACCACAACGGATGGACCAACGCATCTTGTCCACTTCCTCTTCGATCGACGAAGCGACCGCTGAGTTTCCGATGTTGGCATTGATCTTAACGAGGAAGTTGCGGCCGATGATCATCGGCTCCGATTCCGGATGATTGATGTTCGCGGGAATGATCGCGCGTCCACGCGCGACTTCCGAACGCACGAACTCCGGCGTCACAAACTGCGGCACCGCCGCGCCAAACGACTGACCGGGATGTTGATGTAACAACGAGTCACGCGGCGCATCACCGCCGTCCCATGCAGCTTCGCGTCCGAGGTTCTCGCGAATCGCGATGAACTCCATCTCGGGCGTGATGATGCCGCGACGCGCATAGTGAAGCTGCGTCACACACGCGCCCGGCTTCGCTCGCAACACTCCGCCGCGCCGCAGCGTCGGAAAGTCTTCAAGGCGGCCAACGTCTTTCACACGCGCACGCTTCACCGCGTCGAACGTGAGATAACCATCGTCGATCGGCTGCGTCTCACGACCCGCGTACTCTTCAACATCGCCACGAGCGAGGATCCACTCGCGCCTTGGTTGCGGCAGTCCTTCGCGCACGTCGCAAGGGGAATCGGGCTCGCCCCATGGACCGCTCGTGTCGTAAACACGCACTGGCGGATTCGGAACGAGGGTGTTGTCGAAATTCCGCGTTTGGCTCTGCGAAATCTCGCGAAACGGAACATGCACGCCCGGCTGTTTGCCGTCGACGTAAACGCGTCGCGAGTTTGGCAATGAAGTGGTTTCAGACGATTCAGTTTCAGTTACTTTAATTCCTGCGCTCATAGATGAATTCTCCGATCGGTATGGATGTAGTCTATAATCTCGGGCGCTGGTAATCCAACCCAACCATCTCCCGGAGACACACATGCAGAATCGACGCGTAGTTGCCCTGGTACTGATCATTTCGCTGCTTTCGCTGTCCGTGGCCGCTCAAAATGGCGGCGACGATCTGTTGACCCGCATTCGCAAAGAAGCGACCGAGCGTTCGCAGATCATGAAGACCATGCACATGTTTACCGACGTCTATGGACCACGGCTGACCGGCTCGCCGAACCACAAAGCCGCGGCCGAGTGGGCCGTCAAACAGATGACGGCATGGGGACTCGAAAATGCGCACCTCGAGCCGTGGGATTTCAAGCATCCGGGTTGGTTGAACGAACGCTTGACCGCTCATTTGATCTCGCCTGTTAAAGATCCGCTTGTGTGCGAAGTTTTGGCTTGGACGCCGAGCACGAAAGGAACGGTGCAGGCCCCTGCGTTTCAGTTGGTTTTGCCGGAGCGTCCAACTCAGGAACAGCTCACGATGGTCCTGAACAATTACAAAGCGAAGGTGCGCGGGAAGATCGTGCTCGTTGGTAAGCCCGCTAGGATCCCCGTGAATTTGAATCCGCCGGCGAAGCGTCAGACTGACGAACAGGCCCAGCAACGCTTTGGACCAAACGCGCGGCCGTTCAGCTTCCCGTCTCCGTCACCAACTCCGACGCCCGCGCCGAATGCGCCGAAGCCGTTGACGAATCGCCAGGTCGACGAACAGCTCGATACGTTCTTGAAAGACAGTGGCGCTCTAGTTCGTGTTAACGATGCTGGTCGTGAGTTTCGTCAGATCCGTGCATTCAACAACAGAACGTTTGACGTTAACGCAGTGATACCGACAGTTGTCATGAGCAATGAAGACTTCGGACGCATCAGCCGTATTTTGGATGACGGAACGCCGGTCGTGTTGGAGTTCAATATCGTCAATCATGTCTATCCCGAAGGTGCGACTTCGTATAACACGGTCGCCGAGATCCGCGGCAGCGACAAAGCTGATGAAGTAATCATGCTCGGTGGACACCTCGATTCGTGGCATGCAGCGACGGGCGCGACTGACAACGCGATCGGTTGCACGATCATGATGGAAGCCGCACGCATTCTGGAGACACTCGGCGTTAAGCCGCGTCGCACGATTCGCGTCGCGCTCTGGAGTGGTGAAGAGCAGGGACTGCTTGGTTCGCAGGCATACGTGAAAGAGCATTTCGGCTCGTTCGAAGAAGCGAAGCCGGGTTACGAAAAGTTTGGTGGCTATTTCAATATCGACTCGGGTACCGGGCGTGTACGTGGTGCGGGCGTGTTTGGACCACCTGAAGCGGCAAACATCATGCGCGACATCCTCGCGCCGTTCAAAGACGATGGTGTCGTTGGTGCATCAGCAACGCGTAGCAGACGACTTGGCGGCTCCGATAACACTTCGTTCAACCAGGCCGGACTGCCCGGGATCGGCATGGGCCAGGATCCAATCGAGTATGGCACGCACACGTGGCATACGAACCTCGATACGTATGAACGAATTCTCGAAGACGACGTGAAAAAGGATGCGATCGTGGTCGCGTGGGCCGTTTACCAGCTCGCTATGCGCGACGATTTGTTACCGCGATTTTCGAAGAGCGACATGCCGCCAAAGCCGCCGGAAGAAAATCCGCAACCGACGCCGCGGCCCTCGCGTACAGATTCGCGTACCAGTAATTCACCAGGCAGAGGACGGTAAGTAGTTGGCAATTAGTCGCCGTCAATTTTTAAGGCGAAGCGCAATCGCAGTTGCGACAGCCGGTCTGAATCAGTCGGCACTGGCGCGGACGATTGTACTGAGTCGCCCGGCCAGGAAGGTGCTCATTTTGGGCGCTGGAATGGCCGGGCTTGTTGCTGCGCACGAACTGACAAAGCTTGGTCACGAGGTGACTGTTCTCGAAGCGCGAACGCGTCCGGGCGGGCGCGTGCATACGTTGCGCGAGCCTTTTTCCGACGGGCTGTTTGCTGAAGAGGGCGCGGCGCGGATTCCTGAAAATCACGATCTCACGCATAAGTATGTGAAGGAGTTTGCGCTTCCGCTCGAGCCGTTCTATCCGAGCCAGCTACATGCACTTCGATTCGATCGTGGCAGTCGTGAGGAAGTTCCGATCGATGGTTTCACCGATGCGATGACGCGGAATTACAGCGAAGATCTTGGGGGAAATGCGACGCGCTGGCAGAAGATCAAAGGCGGCACCGATATGCTTCCAAAAGCGTTCGCGGAGCATCTCGGCAGTAAGATCCACTATGGTTCGCCTGTTGTGAAGATCGAGCAGGATGAGAAGCAGGCGCGCGTTGTTTTTCTGAACGCAGGAAAGCAGCAGACGATGACTGCTGATAACGTCCTTTGCACGATCCCGTTTTCAGTTTTACGTAACGTGGATCTGCCGGCGTTGTCGTCGCAGAAGCGGGACATCATTAAGAATACTCGTTACGACGCGGTTGCACGTGTTTACCTGCAAATTCGGAATCGAGTTTGGGAAGAGAAAGGGTTGAATGGATTCGCGTTCGCTCCGGGCGCGGTTGAGATCTGGCAGCCGACCTGGAATCAGCCTGGACCACGTGGAATCCTGATGACATACGCAAGGCCGGGCGAAGCAGAAAGAATCACGAAGCTTAAACAGGACGAGCGCATCGCAACGACACTGAAGCAGTTGGATGAGATGTTTGGCGGGCTACGCGAGAGCTTCGAACGCGGTGCGACGAAGTGTTGGACCGAGGATGAGTGGTCTCGCGGCGCGTGGGCGTTTGTGGGGTTTAGTAATTTTGGGGCAGCAATCGCGCCGGAGGGACGACTTCACTTTGCGGGCGAACATCTGTCGGAGTGGCCGTCGTGGATGCAGGGCGCGCTGTCGTCGGGGCTCCGAGCAGTGAAAGAGATTGATGAGTTTGTTAAGGTTTAGAAGCTTGAGGGAGTTTTTCACGCAAAGGCGCAAAGAGGACGCAAAGGCGCAAAGAAAGCAGATCGCCTTTGCGTCTTTGCGTCCTCTTTGCGCCTTTGCGTGAAAAAACTTCTTATGGCTCCAGAAACAAGTCGTTTACAGCGATCGTCCAACCGGGCACTGCCGGCTCAGCTTCGGCAAGTTGATCTCGACGGTAAATCGTAGCTCTCTCCGGATCGCTGGCACGGTAGACACGAACCACGTCGTCGCTCAATAGATCGACATCCCAAACGACCTGAGTTCCAGCAGCGAAGTAATCTGCGCGCTTCTTTGCCATCTGCCGCTCGGCTCTCGGCCCGTAATCACCTTCGCTGCGAACTTCTACCGCAAACAACGGCGCGCTATCGAAAAACTTCATTCCTGGGTCCGGGCCAACATGAAACGCGGCGTCAGGACAAAAGGATTTACGGTGCGGAAGGTTCACTACAAAACCAACATTGTCTCCAATTGCATATCCGTTTCGAGTTCTTTTTACATAAGACCTTAGTGAGATCATGATCTCCATGGCCGCATAGTGAGGTAAGCGTCCGGTAGGCGACATTTCTACGATTTCTCCGTTGACGAGCTCAGCCTTGCCCTCGACTTTATAGAGATCTTCGATTGTGGCTTCGACTTTTGTGCTCATAGGTGTTCTGTGAGTGTTGTAAATCTTGGCCGGCATTGTACGCCTTACTGAGAGCTTCTTCAACCGCCGATAAAGCTCATGGTCCGGGAGGGGGTGACGAAACCGGGGTCGTTGATGAAGTGGCGTGGTTCTTTTTTCAGGATAACTGAATGGATGTAGTCAATGATCTCTTCACGCGAGGCGCCGCTGCGAACGACGTCGCGCAGCGAGTGCTCGATAGTGGAAAACAGACATGTGCGAATCTGACCATCAGACGTCAAACGTATCCGCGAGCACGCGCCGCAAAACGCCTCCGTGACTGGGGCGATAATTCCAATCTCGCCCGGCCCACCGTCCGCAAACCGATAGCGTGAAGACGTTTCAGATCCTCTGGCGACATCCACACGAACCAGCGGAAAGCGTTCACTGATCCGCTCGCGAATCTCTTTTCCTGAAACAACGTCTTCGCGCGCCCATTCGTGTCCGGAGTCCAGCGGCATGAATTCGATAAACCGCATCTTCACATCATGCTCGCGTGCGAAAGCGGCAAAATCGGCGACCTCGTCTTCGTTGTGGCCACGCACGATAACCGCGTTGATCTTGATCGGCTCGAGTCCAGCCTTCTTCGCGGCGGCGATACCGTTCAGCACTTTATCCAACACATCTACACCGGTCATGCGCTTGAAAACGTCACGTTTCAGACTGTCGAGACTGATCGTGACGCGATCGAGTCCAGCATCTTTCAAACTCTGCGCGCGGTCGGGCAGGTAGTAGCCGTTGGTCGTCAAAGCCAGATCCTGAAGTCCGGACGTTTTCAGCCGCGAGAGCTTGCGGATGATGGTTTCGATATCGCGACGCAACATCGGTTCGCCGCCGGTAAGACGAATCTTTTCTATGCCGAGGCTGACGAATATCTCGCAAACATAGTCGATTTCTTCGTACGAGAGCATCTGCTCTTTCGGCGCGATGGGCGGCTCGCCGTGCGGCAGGCAGTAGAAACAACGAAAGTTACACCGATCCGTGAGCGACACGCGCAGGTCGCGAATCGGACGATTGTATGAATCACGCAACATCGTGGAAATCATACTATCTAGGCCACGGATTTACACGGACAGAGACGGGTTCGTCAGGAAGACTACTGCGGGAAAGCCCTTCGAGGTACCGGGAAGTCTCAGAGTGCGTTTCAACACGAAATCGAAAAGCAGCGGATTGTAGTCGTAGATCTCCTTCAGTGAATCCGCCTCGTCAGCGTTGATGTAGCCCTGCTTCACGAGCGGCCGCGTCCGGATCAAAAGATTCACTGCCGGCAACGGATAGTCGCTGCCGTTCACGAGCCTTTCGTGCAGATCTTCACGCGCGAGCATCGTCCGCAGGGGCTTTCCAGATCGATTGAACTGCGTCATCGCTGAGATCTCGCCAAACACGAGCCCTTCGTAACGCTTCTCATTCATCAGACGCAGGAACAGATCGAAATTATCGGCGAGCTTGCGATCCTTGCTGTCGAGATCCTCGTTCGTCCCGAGTCCGGCACAATGCGCGACGATCACTTTCACGCCGTGGTCCAACGCACGCCGCAGCAACAATGGATTTCCGAGTTTCTGATCCTCCTCAGCCTCGACAGCCTTCTCCTCACCGCCGTGACTCAGCAAGATCAGATCGAGCTCCTTCATCTTTTCGTAAAACGGATCGCACTTCGGATCGGAAGGATCGATCCCCATCGCATTCGGCAACCACTTCACAAGGCGCCCACCACGCGTGGCCCATTTCTCGAGCTCAGCTATCGCGTCGGGCCGGTAAGGGTTGACTGAAATGTTCGGCACAAACAAATCCGGATGTCGTTCCGCGAGCTCAAACACATACTCGTTCGGAACATAAAACTCCGTCTTCTCGAGATTGACTGAGCCATCCGTGTGATAGTGTTTGTCGAACGCAAGCAAACGATGCTTACCGTGATCTTTAATCGAAGCCACGAGGCTGGTCAGCCGTGCAACAGCCTGGCTGTCAGCCTTGGCTTCATCGGCGACTCCCGCTGAGCTCATATAAACCTTTAGCTTCAGACGATGAAACGGGTGTCGCCACGTCAACATCTTCGGATTGACAAACGTTTTCGTACCGCCCACGCCGAGACCGGCAATATGCACGTGATGATCGATTAAGTGCGAAGAGTCGATGTCGTCGAAAGCGCGCTTGATGAGATCCGAGGCTTTCACACCAAGCCTCGAACTGAGCTCTTCAGGTTGCTTTGTGAATGCACCGCCGATGGAATGGATCAAACACATGTATCTATATCCAAGTTCAGAGTTCAAGCTTTAGCTTGCTGCTTCGGCAATAACGAGCAACCTAAAGGTTGAACTAGCCTTGCCCGAAAAGTGGTTTTCTCTGTGAAACCTCTGAGTTCTCTGTGTCTCCGTGGTTCACTTTCTTAACAAAAAGCAACCACAGAGACACAGAGAACTCTGAGGTTTCACAGAGAAGAAGCCCGTTAACAGACTTTTCGGGCAAAGCTGGTTGAACTCTAAACTTTACTCAGACAGATCATCGTACCGAGCATTGTGGCTATCAGATCGCGACGGTCTGCATCGATCGCAAATACGTCAGCGCGCACGACGGTCAGCGTCTTGCCGGATTTAACGACTTCCGCTATGGCGGAGAATGTTTCGCCTTTGGCTGGTCGCAGCAGGTTCACTTTAAACTCGACGCTGAGCACTTCGGAGTTTGGCGGCATTAGGCTGTACGCGGCGTAACCGCAGGCTGAGTCGGCGATCGTCGTTACGATGCCGGCGTGCAGATAGCCGTGTTGTTGGGCCAGGTCAGCGCGATATGGGAGAGTGATTTCGATGATTCCCGGATCGACGCGCGTTAGTTCGGCGCCGATCAAGGCCATGACTGTTTGTTGGTTAAAGCTTTGGTGGATCTCTTGGGCGAAGGACGGGTTACGTAGTTGCATTACAGGATTTCGGGATTTTTCAGGATGCGTGCGTTGCGCTGGAGTCCCGCCAGCTTTGCACGCTTCATCGCACTGCCACGATAACGTGCCGCATAAGTCTCGGGCGTCAAAGCTAAAACATCATCAAGCTCAACATCAACATTCCCATCGCGCGGCGCAAATCGCTTTTCACTCGTCGCCTGCTCAAACCGGTTCCACGGGCAAACATCCTGGCATACATCGCAACCATATAACCAACCCGCCAAATCCATCTCCGCGGGCAACTCCGGTCCGCGCAGCTCGATCGTCGCGTACGAAATGCACTTGTTCGAGTCAACGACGTAAGGCTCAGTAATCGCTGCAGTCGGACAAGCATCGATACACAACGTACATGTCCCACAATGATCTTCGATGGGCTGAGAATCATGTTCGAGATCGAGGTTGAGCAGAAGCTCCCCGATGAAGACCCACGAACCATGCTCAGGCGTGATCACGTTCGAATGTTTACCGAGCCAACCGATTCCCGCACGCACGGCCCACGCCTTATCCATCATCGGCTGAATGTCAACGCACACTTTCCCTTCAGCACTCGGCTCCTGTTCCTTGATCCACGCGAGCAGTGACAAAAGTTTCTCTTTGACGACGTCGTGGTAATCGTCGCCCCACGCATAACGCGAGACTTTTCCAGTCGCAATATCAGGCTGGTGCTGATGAGGCGTGAAGTAGTTGAGCGCGACAACTACGACCGAGCGCGCTTGCGGAAAGATTTCGTGCGGATCGATGCGTTTGTGGACATCGCGGGCCATCCAGCGCATCTCGCCGTGATGGCCTCGCGCAAGCCACTCTTGTAACCGGCGCCCTTCGTCTGCAAGCGACTCGGCGCCAACAATTCCGACCTTGTTGAATCCCTCGAAAAGAGCCCTGTCCTTGATGTTCTCTGCGAGGGTCACTGGGACGAAAACTTCTGAATTGTCACCGTGATGATCGGACTATCACCCGCGGTTCGACTGTACGAAACCCAGTACCCGAGTTTCGGATACCGCACGAGTTTATACTTCGAGCCATCAGGCTTTGCCTCAACGTCGGCGCCAAACACCTGCTGCGGAGTGATAACCTCCTTGGCTCCGTTCATGAAATCGACGGAGATAGCGGTCACCTGGCCCTTGTCATACATGAACTGGGCAGTTTCTTTTTCCCCGAACATGTAGAAGTCCTGCTCGTCAGCCTTATTGGCCGGGTTGCCAAGTTTCTTACGCACTTCGTCAGCAAGCCATCCGATCTTCACGCCGCGATAGTCGTGAAAGACCGGGTCTTCCTCCGGTGCCATAGAAGCCCGTTTTTGCGGGGTTTGAGCTTGAGATGTTCCTGCAATCGCAAAACTGATTACTACAAGCGAAGCTCGGGTTAGTAACCAAAATTTTGAGGATCTCAAAAGGCGAGTCATGGTTACTCCTTTCCACAAATAAGCGTGTACACGAACAAACAAGGTAGGAAACGTACCGCCGGAACAGCCGATAATCTGCCGTGGTCGCTCCGGTTTACTTATATGTGCCGAACAATAATCCGAAGAATTGGGTGATGTCAATGTCTCCCCGCCCTCCTAAAAGTTGACTCAAAACGGGGTTTGTCGTAGAAGCAGAGTGCGGATTTCATGGTCCAGCCGCGCCGCCGGGAGAAGGAGTCTAAAAATCGAATGAACAGAAGCGCACTCGCGTTGTTGATAGTCGCCGTCGTCGCGGTGATGAATGGCTGCCAGCCGGCACTCGATACTAATCGCAATTCCGCAATTGCAACTGCGAGTCCGGCGAAGGAGACAGTTGATCGAGGGGCGATTGAAGCTGAGCTACTCAAACTCGAACGCGAGTGGGCGGATGCGAACAAGACGCACAACGCCGAGGCAGTCAAACGACTCGTTGCTGACGACGCGGTGATTGTCTATCCGGATGGTTCGACGGCGACTAAGGTTGACGAAGTGCGCACGATTGAATCAGGCGCGATTACTGCCGATGCGTTCGAGATGATCGATTCGAAGGTGACGGTGATCGATGGTGATTCGGCGTTTGTCTCGGGACGGAGTGTTATCAAGAATGGAAAGAGCGCGGTTCCGAATAAGAAGCCGATCGATATCAGTGGCGAGTACCGTTTTCTCGACGTATACGCGAAGCGCGATGGGAAGTGGCAGGCGGTAGCCTCACAGGCCACAAAAATCCTCCCTCAAGGCACAACGCCTTAGTACACAAAAAGCACAAAACAGAACACAAAGGGCACAAGAAAGCAGAACTGAAACTGAAAACGTGTCTTGTGCTTTTTGTGATCTTCTTTGTGCTTTTTGTGGTCTACTTCCAAATTCCGGGGATCTTTGTTGAGCAGGTTGGGCAGCGACCTTCGTCGGTGACGTTTACTTGACGGATTAAGTATCCGAAGCGTTCGACGAGTAATTCATCACACGATGGACAATACGTGTTCTCCCAACGGCCGACACGACCCGGTAGATTTCCAGCGTAGATGTAATTCAGCCCAGCCTCACGGCCGATCTCACACGCTCGAATCAACTGCGCGGCCGTCGTGTTTGAGTTCTCCGTCATGCGGTAGTCCTGGTGAAACGCCGTAACGTGCCACGGAATATCAGGTGAGACTGACACGATGAACTCAGCCGCACGACGAAGCTCGTCTTCCGAATCATTAAAACCCGGAATCACAAGCGTGACGATCTCTTCCCAAAAGCCACGCTCATGGACCATCTTTACCGTATCGAGAATATTGTCGACAACGCCTCCCAGTTGCCTGTAGTTCTTATCATTCATCGACTTCAAATCGATCTTGTAACAGTCAGTCCAGGGTCGCAGGTAATCGAGCACTTGCGGCGTCGCATTTCCGTTTGAGATGAACGCCGTGCGAAAGCCTTCGGGCCGCGCGCGCTTGAAAACATCAACCGCCCACTCAGCCGTGATCAATGGCTCGTTATAACTGCTGCCAACCATCGCGGCACCGTAAGCCTTCGCCATTGACACGAGCCGCTCCGGTGAAACCACTTGCGGACTCGTTCCGGCAGCATCATCGCGCAGCGCCTGCGACGTCAGCCAGTTCTGGCAATACGCACAATGCAGGTCGCAGCCGAGCATGCCAAAGGTCAGCGTGTCTGAACCCGGTAAAACATGGAAGAACGGCTTTTTCTCGGTCGGATCGCAGGCGAGCGCGGCGACGTAGTTTGTCGGCACGCGCAGGTGGCCGCCTTCGTTGAAGCGAACTTTGCAGATGCCGCGCTTCCCTTCTTTAATCAGGCAGCGATGGCCACACGCGTAACACTTGAGCGCGTTCGCGTCGAGATGTTCAGTTAATTCAGGCGCACCCTCGGTGGTCATTGAGTCGAGGACGGCCGCGAGCGGTGCTGATTGAGTGCTTACTGGCATCACGTAAAGTATTATACAAAGCCAATGATCATCGAAGAAATCACCGTCACCGCATTTCAACAACACACGCGCATCATCGGCTGTGAAGAAACCAAAGAAGCAATGTGCATCGATCCCGGCGACGAAGCGGAACGAATCGTCGAGACACTCGAGCGCCGTGGTCTGAGGCTAAAAGCGATCGCGCTCACGCATGCGCATCTCGATCACGTTGGCGGCGTCGCAGCGCTGAAGAAACTGCAACCGCACGCGAAGATCAACCTGCACAAAGGTGACGAGTCTATGTACCAGGCGCTGCCGGAGCAGCCTGCGTGGATCGGCATTCCGCGCGCGCAGTGGGCGGCGCTCGGGTTTACGTTCGAACAGCCGCCCCCAGTCGATCATTACTGGACTGATGGCGAGAAGTATTACGTCGGCGAGCTGGAATTTGAGGTGCTGCACTGTCCCGGACACACGCCCGGCCACGTCGTGCTCCACGAACCAAATGAGAAAGTTGTGTTTGTTGGTGATGTGTTGTTTGCGGGATCGATTGGGCGAACAGATCTGCCCGGTGGATCGACTGAGCAACTGCTTAGCTCGATCAGGAATAAATTACTTACTCTGAATGATGATGTGAAGGTTTATTCAGGACATGGTCCAGTGACGACGATTGGAGAGGAGAGATTGACCAATCCCTTTTTGGTGCATCGTTTCGTGTGACAGTTTTAAACAGGATTACAGGATTTTCAGGATTTACTTCAACCGCTGCGCTTTCATCTCTTCCCACAGTTCCTTCTGCTCATCATCTAACTGACTCGGCAAGGTGTCGACGGGAACATTGTATTTCGCGCAGAACTGTCGCCACAAAACAAAACGAAGATCGTACTGCCCGGTTGAGTCCGAGACAGAGTTATCGATAGGTGGTGGTTGATTCTTCCCCTTGTTCATGATGCGTGAGTGTACCAGCTAGTATGAGCGCAGGTAAATCGGGCTGGTGGGAGCACTCGATCCGCCCGCCGGCTCCACCGTAATCGCGAAGACGTCAACTGCGTCCTTCGGCATCTCATCTTTCAACACTGCGTTGCCTTTGCTGTCCGGCACAAACGTTTTCCCCGGCATCGGCGGCTTGTTTCCAACAATGAACCACAACTGGTAAGCCTTCCCCTCTGCGACGTTTGGAAGGTTGCTGGCAATTAAGACAGCGCGGCCGGTTGGATCGTAGGCAAGCTTCGCATTTGCAATTAGACCGGGATCGGCTGCTCTCAGCTCACTCACTTTTGCGCCCCGTGTCTTTACGATCTCCACAAACGCACTGTCGTTTCCGAGTCGTTGATTCTGACGCCACAGAACAGCCAATCCGATCGCCAGCGCCGCGAGGAGCACCACCGCTGCAATCGCGCCGAGCGATCCGAATGAGCTCCAGATGTTCCGCCGCGGAGTGGATGTAAACGGAATCACTTCCGGCGACGACGATAGATCTTTTCGTACTTCACTCAGAATCCGTTCACGAACTTGCGGCGACGGCTCAGCACGATCAGACACAAGCGACAGTGCGGCAGCGGTCGCTTGCCAGTCTTCAAGCTCCTTGCGGCACTCATTACAGTTTTCAAGATGCTCGTTCAACGCACGTTCTTCCGCCGCATCGAGCGCTGACAGCGCACGTGCCGGAATCATCTCCTTGTAGTCGTCGTGGACCATCCTGCTAAAACCCGAAACTCTCTCCTTTACCCGCGAGTTGCTCGCGCAAACTCATCAGACCGGTACGCATGCGCGTCTTCACGGTGCCCAGCGGCGCGCCCAAACGCGTCGCGATTTCAGATTGGGTCAGGCCGTCGAAATAGGCGAGCATGAGTGGCCGCTTTTGCTCGTCGGGGAGTTGGGCGAGCGCTTTATTGACGAGGCCGCGTTGCTCTGACTTGAACGCGTCGGTCGCAGCGTCTGAGAAATCTTCGACCGCTTCTCTCGCGCCGGCCTCGGCGACGCGATCGCGCGCTGCCAGTGTACGCAATCTATCGATGCCGCGACTGCGTCCGAGGGTTACAAGCCACGTAAACGGGCGACCGCGATTTTCGTCGAAGTCGCCCGCCTTGCGCCAGACTTGCAGGAACACTTCCTGGAGGACGTCTTCCGCTTCCTCGCGGTTGTTTAATATACGCATGAGCAGCCCGAAGAGGATGGTGCGGTAGCGATCGTAGAGTTGTGCGAGGGCCGCCTCATCCCTCGCGGCGATCGCTTTCAGCAGTTTGACGTCGTCTTCAGGTTGCAAACGTTGGAATATACGGGCCAGTGTTATAAATCGGTTTTCTCACGCAGCGGCGCAACGGCGCAACGAAGCTCTAAAGGTCTTGCTGGCTCTTCGTTGCGCCGTTGCGCCGCTGCGTGAAAAATCCTACTTAAGCTACGGTGATCTCGTCCGCGAGGTAAACGTCCTGGATCGAGTTCAGCAGTTGCACGCCTTCGTTCATTGGGCGCTGGAACGCCTTTCGTCCCGAGATCAGGCCCATGCCGCCGCCGCGCTTATTAATTACTGCTGTGCGCACGGCTTCAGCCAGGTCGCTCGCGCCCTTCGACTCGCCACCCGAGTTGATCAACCCGCAGCGGCCCATGTAGCAGTTCGCCACCTGGTAACGCACGAGATCGATCGGATTGTTAGTCGTGAGCTTTTCGTAAACGAGCTTGCTGGTCTTGCCGTAAGACCCGCCGAGCGCTTGTTCGACAGCTTTGTAACCACCGTTTCGCTCCGGCAGTTTTTGCTTGATGATGTCAGCCTGGATCGTGACGCCGAGATGGTTTGCCTGGCTCGTGAGATCCGCTGCCGCGTGCATGTCGCCTTCCGGCGTTTTGAACTTCGGATTGCGCAGGTAACACCAGAGGATACAAGCCATGCCCAGCTCATGCGCCTGGGCGAACGCCTCGCTGATCTCCGTGATCTGTCTCGTCGACTCATCAGAACCGAAATAGATCGTTGCGCCCACCGCCACGGCGCCAAGGTTGTGCGCTTCCTTGACTGTTCCAAACAGAACCTGATCAAACTTGTTCGGCAGCGTCAGCAACTCGTTGTGATTAATCTTTACGATGAACGGAATCTTGTGCGCGTACTTCCGCGCGACCGTGCCGAGCACGCCGAACGTTGACGCCACCGCGTTGCAGCCGCCTTCAATCGCCAGCTTCACGATGTTTTCCGGATCGAAGTACTGCGGATTCGGCGCGAATGAAGCGCCGGCGGAGTGTTCGATTCCCTGATCGACGGGAAGGATTGACAGATAACCCGTGCCCGCGAGCCGTCCATGATCGAAAAGCGATTGCAACGAGCGCAGCACTGCCGGCGAGCGGTCGGAAATGCTCCAGACGCGGTCGATGAAGTCGGGACCGGGAAGATTTATTACGTCCTTTGAGATCGTTTGCGACGTGTGCTTCAGCAGCTCGTCAGCGTTCGCGCCAAGCAACTCAGCGATGCGGTCGATTGAATCTGAGCGTTGTAGTTGAGTAGCCATTGCGTCCTCCCGGTGTGATCCTGCAAATCCTGTCCAATTAGTTGAACAAGATGTACAAGATTTCTTCAGGATTTACAAGATTAGCCGCCAATTAGACGCGCAATCGCGAAGGCGGCGCCGGCGGCAAGGCTGCCGATCAGGGCCGTCTGGAGCGAGCTACGGATCGGCCGCGTTCCCGTGAAACGACCCTTTACGAAGCCGAAAACCAGCAACGCGAACAGCGTGAAGGCGACGGAATACAGAAGGGCCGTGGACGTTGTGTGAGCAAAAAAGTATGGCGCAAGCGGAATGAGGCCGCCGGCAATGTATGCACCTGCAATCGTGAGCGCACTCGCGAGGGCGCGACCAGGCTCAGGCTTCTCGAGTCCGAGCTCAAAGCGCATCATGAAGTCGACCCAGTTGCGCGGCTGGCGTCGCAAGGCCTGCACGATGGGCCACGTTTCGTCTTCACTGAGCCCGTAAGCTTGAAAGACTTCCGCGACCTCGCGCATCTCTTCGTGCGGAATCTCCTGCACCTCGCGCTTCTCGCGCTCGCGTTCCTTCGCGTAGTGCTCTGCGTCGCTCTTCGCGGCCATGTAGCCGCCGAGCCCCATCGCAATTGAGCCCGCCGCGATCTCAGCTAATCCTGCAGTGACGATAATACCCGTCTGATCGATCGCGCCGGTGAGTCCGGCGGCGAGTGCGAACGGCACCGTCAAACCATCAGCCATTCCGATAACGATATCGCGAACGACGTCACTCGCTGTGAAGTGACGTTCAACGTGGGGAGTCTGGGGCATCTATCCTGTCGATCTTGTAAATCCTGCAATCCTGTCTAAAACTTTCCCAGAAGCATTAACACACCAATCAGGATAAACGCCACCGCCGCCACCCTTTTCACCCAAACGATTGGCAAGTAATCCCCAACCAAGCTCCCCACCAAAACGCCCAACCCCGACACCGCCACGAGCGCGAGACTAGCCCCGATAAACACAGCCCACGGCTTCTTCGAATCGGCCGCCATCGTCATCGCAGCCAGTTGCGTCTTATCACCCATCTCCGCCAGAAAGATGATCCCAAACGTCGTCAGCAACACTCGCAGATCCATTCGTCTTCTCCAGTTTCACTTCACATCACTCACCAGCAGAGCATCGCGAACCAAAGCACCGCGAGTGCACACTAACTGCTTTCCATCACGCGACCATGCAAAACTAGTCATAAACAGATCGTTGAAGTTAGTGATCTGTTTCGGGGGCGCGCCATCGAGAGGCTGGCTCCATATGTTTGTGATGTTGTTCGTGCTCACCGTGTACAAAATCGCTTTCCCATCCTGTGACCATTGAATCACCGGCAACACCGTACCGCTACCCGCGAATTCAAACGTCTTCACGTTCGGGCCACCTTCGAAAGGAATCACGCCGAGCCGGTTGGGCGGGGCGGAGGGATCAGACGACTCAGGATATGAGTAAGCGATAAAGCGACCATCGGGAGAAACTACCGCGCTGGTGGTCACGTGATCGGAAACCTGAACGGATGCGCCACCATCGATCGATACCTTGAAAAGCGTCGGCTTAACTCCCTCAGACGCCGTGTAAACGACCCAGCGGCCGTCTGGTGAAAACGATGGATTCGCATCCGCCAGACCAGAAGTAAGACGCAGAGGGTTGCTGCCATCCACATTCATCCGCCACAGGTTCTTTTTACCATCGCGCGCGGCGATAAAAACGATGTAGCGACCATCAACAGACACTTCGGGGGCAAAGTTCGCAGCGCCGTTCGAAGTTAACTGCTTGCGACGGCTGCCATCGGAATCGGCGATCCAAATGTCAGCCACGCCACCTTCATTCGAAACAAAAACGATTCTGCCATCCGGCGTCCACGACAAATTGTTTCCACTCGAGGAATAGAAGCCGATGTTTCCGGTCGGTAACCTGTTTGCCTTGGCGGCATTCCCTTCCGGCACGACCCAGACGTTCACGAGCCCCTGCGCCTGGACTGAAGTAAAAGTTTTTCCCTCGTGTGTTAGTGATATAGAACGATATGTACCCAGATCGTTTGTAACGCGTCTGACGCGACCATCGGGATAATTCACCAGCCAAACTTGCGCCGCACCTGTACCCTCTCCAGCTATTACAAGCAAACTGCTCATATCAGGCAGCCACTGCACACGCCCGGCAAACGCCCACGACTCAGACGCTACAAACTTCTCGGCGCCATCCTCCGCGGAAAAGCCGACGACTTTACTGCGGTCACCGATGGTGGCAACCGAAGCCGCGATGATCTTTCCATCAGGCGACCACGATGGCCCAGTGAAAAAGATCGGCGAGAACCGGTCAGGGCTTTTCTTAACTACGAGATCGCGTTGCTCACTGCCATCGAGATTCGCGATTACCAACGCGCTCTCACCCGTGTTCGGATAATTCCCGCGCACCATCACGAATCGCTTGCCGTCAGGTGAAAAGCTGATTGGACCATCTATCTTTTCGAGCACTTTAACCGGAGTGCCGCCCAGGACCGGAATCCGATAAAGCGTGCCGCTATCAAGATTGGCTTTGATCGCATAGTAGAGTTCGGTTCCATCCGGCGAGAAAGTCATCCCAAACACGCCGACGCGCCCGGGCGGCATGATTTCCTTGTCGTTCGCCGTACTCACCTGACGAATGTAAAGACTCTGGCTGCTGCGATCGCTCAACGCATACACGATGTATTTGCCGTCCGGTGAGATTGTCGCATCGATTACATTGCCGGAGTTTGTGAGTCGCGTGAGTTTGACGTCCCAGAAGTGGGCCACCGGCTCCACACGATGGAGCCAGTTGTAGATTCCGAAACCGCCCGCGCCGACGATCAACAAGACCATCAGCAACACTAACGCCGCGCCGACTTTGTGACGCTTGATCTCGATGCTGATCGATTCGCTGATGTGGCTGATCGCGCTGCCTGCTGCTGTGTGTCGTGGTCGTGAAAGCGCTTCGGTCGGTTCAATCGGAGCCATCATAGCCGTCCCGTCATCTTCAGACGCAACAGAGCGATCCAGTTTGTCCTGAAACTCGAGCTCCTGTTTCAGCGCCTTCAGATCGAGCCACAGATCTTTAACTACCTGATAACGCTCTTCGCGATCCTTTCGCAGCGACTTATTCACGATGCGCACGAGCTCGGAAGGAACACCCTGCGCGATGCGCGACAGCGGCGGCGGTTCGGTCTTGAGGATCGCTGCGAGCGTGTCGCTCGGCGTGTCGCCTTCAAACGGTTTGCGACGCGCGAGCATTTCGTAAATGACTGCACCAAGACTGAAGATGTCGGAACGGTGATCGACGCCGAGACCGCGCGCCTGTTCGGGCGACATGTAACCAGCGGTTCCGATCACGATGCCTGAACCGGTGCGCACCTGAATCGTCGGCGCTTCCGCCGCGACCGCGGGTGTCGCTTGTTCGCTCAGCTTCGCGAGCCCGAAGTCGAGCACCTTCACGTAACCATCGGGCCGAAGCATTATGTTTTCAGGCTTGATGTCGCGATGGATGATGCCCGCTTTGTGTGCAGCGGAGAGCGCGTCCGCGACCTGCATCGCGACGTTCAGCGTTTCTGAAAGCGTCAGCGGCGCTCGGCTCAAACGATGACGCAGCGTTTCGCCTTCGACAAACTCGGTCGCGATGACGTGCGACCCGGCAGCCTCGCGAATCTCGTAGATCGTGATGATGTTTGGATGATTCAGCGCGGATGCGGCGCGTGCTTCCTGTTCGAAGCGTCGCAGACGATCTTGATCGGTCGTGAACGAAGCGGGCAGGAGTTTTAAAGCGACTTTGCGACCGAGGCGTTTGTCTTCCGCGAGATAAACCTCGCCCATGCCACCGCGACTCAGGAACGAGATCACTTCGTACGAGGCGACGATCTGGCCGGATTTCAACTCCGCTTTTTCGTCGGCCAACCAGCTAGCAGCTGCTTCGAACGCGGGCTTGTCGATAAAGCTGCCGCTCTCTTCGTGCGAGGCGATCAACGATTCGACTTCACTGCGCAACTCGTCGTCACCCGAGCACGCCCGCGAGATGAACAGGCTGCGCTCATCGGGGCGATACGTAATCGCCGAGTTGAAGATGTCTTTAACCTGTTGCCAGCGCTCCGGTGTCATCCTGACAAAATCTTATAAATCCTGTCTAAAAACTCCCTCTAATAGTGACGCGCACGATTCAGTCAAAACCCCTCACGCCAACTGCCTTCTCAACCATGCACGCGCCAGTTTCCAATCGCGCTCCACCGTCGCATGCCCGATCCCAAGCACCTCCGCAATCTCCTCAATCTGCAGCCCACCGAAAAACTTCAACTCCACGATCCGCCCCTGCTGCGGATCCATCCGCGCCAGCTCATCGAGCGCTTCATTCAACGCCAACAAGTCGACTTCAGGCTCTTTCGCGAGCTTCTCGACCGTTGTGATCGACACTCTTTGCTGACCGGATCCGCCGCGCTTCACGGCCTGATGCTGGCGCGCGTGGTCCACCAGTATGCGCCGCATCAACTGCGCGGAGATTCCAAAAAAATGGGCGCGATTCTGCCATTTTGCATTTCGTTGATCGATCAGTTTGAGATAAGCCTCGTTGACGAGCGCCGTGGGTTGGAGTGTGTGTTCGCCGCGTTCGCGCCGCAGGTAGTTGCTCGCGAGGCGTCGCAGCTCGCTGTAGACCAGCGGCATCAGCTTTTCAAGTGCCGCCTGATCGCCGTTACCCCAGTCGACCAGGAGCTGCGTTATGCCTTCGGAGGACCGCATATGTGTGCTCGCGGAGCAGAGTTTACAACAAATATTTCGGCGCGGTGAGGGAAAGCGGGCGAAACGTCCGCGTGAGTAAGTGGAGGCAAAAACATGAAGAAATTTTTCAACATCTCATTAATCGTAATCGTGTTCGCGGGTGTGCTCGCGATCAACGCCCACGCGCAAACTCAGCGAGTGACCGCAAACATTCCGTTCGCGTTTAACGCGGGCAAGACGACGCTGCCGGCCGGCAGGTACGCCATCACCGTGCTTAACCCCACTTCGGATCGAAAAGTACTTCAAATACGAAGCCTCAATGGACGATTCAGCGCGATGGTCCAGACGACGACCAACAATGGTCATGCGAGCGACAATGCAAAGCTCGTGTTTGAACGCGACGGTGATCGGTACGTGTTCGCGCAGGCGCAGTTGGCGGGCGATCAGACGACGCTCGCGGCCGTGAAGTTGAAAAAGAAGAGCAACTTCGTAGCGATCGCGGCAAAGTAGCGGCCCGGCAGAAGTTGGGGAACTCCTGGCAGGGCTGTAACAGGATTACAGGATTTACAGGATTAACCGGATAAGTTTTGCTATTCTGTTAATCTTGAAAATCCTGTAATCCTGTCTAAATGTCTCTTCGCACCGAAGCAATCGCCGGTATCACCACGTTCTTCACAATGGCGTACATCGTCGTGGTGAACCCGACGATCCTCTCGACTCCCGGCACAGGCATGGCTTTCAGCGGCGTGTTGACCGCCACGGTCCTCATCTGTTTCGTGATGACGCTGCTGATGGGCCTTTACGCGAAGCTTCCGTTCGCGGTCGCGCCCGGCATGGGCATCAACGCGTTCTTCACGTTCACGATCATTCTGACGCAGAAAGTCTGGTGGCAAACGGCGCTCGGCATCATCTTCTGGGCCGGTGTGCTGTTTCTCGTAATCTCTGTCACTCCCATCCGCGAAACAATCGCTAAAGCGATTCCTGACGAGTTGAGAATCGCAACCGCAACCGGCATCGGCATCTTCATCACGTTTATCGGTTTGAAGAACGCCGGCTTCGTCACTTCGGATCCGGTCACATTCGTAAAACTCGGCACCCTCGGCGTTCCGTCGATTCTCGCAATAGTCGGTCTGATCGTGACCGTCTTGCTTTTGATTCGACGCAGTGCTCTGGCGTATCTCGCAGGTATCTTCGTCGTCACGCTCGTGGCCTTTATCGCAGGGCAAATACAAGCGCCACCGAGTTTCTTCAGTCGCCCAGACTTTCAAACAGTTTTTTTGAAGCTCGACATTCTCGGCGCATTGAAACTCTCGCTCCTGCCCGCAATCGTAGGCATTCTCTTCACGGACCTCTTCGACTCGATCTCGACGTTTATCGGTGTCGCACATGCAGCGGATCTGCTCGATGAAAACGGCAACCCGCGCCATCTGCGCCAGGGTTTGATAGTCGATTCATTTGCCACATTCGGCGCGGGCCTCGCGGGTACGTCATCAGGCACGGCTTACATCGAGAGCATTGCCGGAATCGACAGTGGCGGGCGCACCGGCATGACCTCGGTGTTTACCGCGCTTTGCTTTCTGCCGTGCTTCTTTCTGGCGCCACTTGCCGGGATGGTTCCCGTCTACGCGACTGCTCCGGTTTTGATTCTGGTGGGCGCGTCGATGTTCAAGAGCGTGCACCACATCGATTTTCAGAAAATAGAAGAGGGCCTGCCCGCGTTTTTGACTATAATCCTCATCCCCCTGACCTTCTCGATTACCCAGGGAATACTCTGGGGCTTCATTTCGCACGTTGGCCTTTATCTGGTTGTTGGCCGCCGCAAAGAGATTCATCCGGTGATGTACGTGCTCGCGCTCATCGCGATTGGGTTGCTGTTGTTGGAGCATTCGGAATTCGCAAGGTGGTTGTATGTGTAATAAAGTTTTTAGTGGTTATGCCTGGAAAGCTGTCTTCTCTGTGCAGCCTCTGAGTTCTCTGTGTCTCTGTGGTTATTCTGTACTGAGACAAGTAAAACCACCGAGACACAGAGAACACGGAGGATGCACAGAGAAGAAGTTGATTGTCGTTGTGCTTCTGCTCTGCGCGAGTGTTGTCACGTTTGCGCAAAGTCCGTCTCCAACTCCCGACGATAAACGCGGACTCGGAGTCCAAAGTCCCGGAACAACTACCAACACCACGACCGATCAACGCGCGCGTGAAGCGAAACCCGAACTCGTCCTGCAAACTGGCTACAACAGTCTCTTCGGCGCGACGCGAATGGTCTTCAGCCCGGACGCCAAGCTACTCGCCACCGGCACGTATCGCAGCAATACGATCAAGCTCTGGGAAACTGCGACCAATCGCAAGCTGCGCGACCTTTCGAGCAGCGGCCAAACCACAGTCGCGCTCGCACCCGCGATCGCATTTAGTCGCGACAGTCGTCTCATCGCCGCTTCGGGCAGTGATAATTCGATCACTGTTTGGGACGTGCTGAGCGGGCGCGAGCTGCAACGACTCGGCGGCAGCGGTCAGGGCTCGATCATGGGATCGTTCGGCGTCTACTTCATCGGATTCGCTTCCGACAATCGACTCGTGACCGTGAGCGACGCCGCGCGCGTTTGGGATCTTGCAACTGGCCGCGAGTTGCGCTCGCTCGAGATGGGCATGCAGGGCGCGATGGCTCTCGGCGGCGGTGACGGTGGCATGGTGCTATCGCCCGACGGCACGCAATTGCTGTTCGTCGCCGAAGATAACGATACCGAAGTGCGTGTCATCGATCTCGGCTCCGGTCGTGAAGTGCGGCGCGCGAAGGTGCCTGAGAAGCAGATCGAAAGCATGCAGCTTTGGTTGACTGCTGATGGACGTCTCCTCGTCGCAGGCGTTCGCGACAAACGTTTCAAGCTTTGGGATCTAACGGCGAAGAAAAATTACGAGCTTGGACCAACAACCAAAGATTATCCGCAGGTGAAGTTCAGTCGTGACGGGCGACTGCTCGCGCTCTCCGACAGTTACACCGTGAAGCTCTGGGAGCTTGCCACGATGAAGGAATTGCCCGCACTGAAAGTCCCGAATAGCGGCGCGTTCCCGCAAGCCGATGCTTACATCAGCTTCACTGAAGACGGTAAACGAATCGCGACTGGCGGTTTCGATACCGACATAATCGTTTGGGAAACCGAGACTGGTAAGCGACTCTCGAACCTCGTCGGCCGCGCGAACATGGCGTACGGCGTTCACTTCAGCGCTGACGGCAACGAGCTGACTTCCGGCGGCCGCACGCGTTGGGATCTGCGCACTGGAACCGGCGTGCGTCTCGTTCCTGACACGGGTGAAAAAACTTATGGAATCGCGACTCCCGACGGCCGTCTGGTTGTCGTCAGGAAGGCCAACACGAACTTGATCACGGTCGTCGAGAGTCCGAGTGGAAAGCAGTTGTTCACACTCACGCCGTCAGGCGATGCCGGCGTGGTTTCACGAACGAGCTTTAGCGGAGACAGCACGATGCTGGCGGTCGTGTATGGCGCGGCTGAAGATCAACGTCCCGGCCAATTCACACGCGGCGCGCAGGTCAAGATCTGGGATCTGAAGACTGGTCGCGAGCTGCACTCGTTGACACCGAGCGAGATTCCGATGCAAGCAGAGTTCAGCGCCGACGGGAGATCGATTGCCCTCATCAGCGGCATGGGCCAGATCTCGCTTTGGGACGTTCAGTCAGGCAGCAAGCTGCGCGATCTCAGCTCGTCGCCGATGGCTAACTTCAAACCGCCGACGTCGATCAAACCGGGTCAGATGCCGACGATGCCAAACATGGCCGACATCGCGGCGATGCTGACGAACACGCTCGGAACGATGTCCGCGGGAACGATGGGCCAATCAGTCACATCGCTCGCGTTTACGAATGACGGTAAGTTGCTGGCGACTGGTGGTGTCGAGTCGAAGGCCAATATCGACATCGCGGCGATGATGAGCGGCGCGATGAATCCCCGCCAGAAAAAAGGTTCGAAGCAGCCTGATCCGGCCGACATAATGAAGGATCTGAAAGTCGAGGCGGTGGGCCAGGTCAAGTTTTGGGATGTCACGACGGGCCAGCCGGTCGCGACGATCGCGGGACATGGGCGCGGCGTTACTAAAGTCGCGTTCAGTCGCGATAACAAACAACTCGCGTCCGCCGGCAGTGACAACACGATCAAGATCTGGGACGTTGCGACGCAAAAAGAGTTGCGCACGTTCACGGGTCACACTTCGGCGATCGAGTCGATCGATTTTAGTCCTGACGGGCGGCTGCTTGCTTCAGCGAGCGACGACGGCAGCACGTTTCTTTGGGACACGCAAACTGGCGAACACTTGTTGACCCTCATCTCGCTCGACGATGGCGGCGAGTGGATGGTCGTCACGCCGCAAGGTTTGTTTGACGGCACACCCGTTTCGTGGAACCAGATCCTCTGGCGCTATAACCAGGAGACATTCAACGTCGCGCCGATCGAGTGGTTCTTCAATGAGTTTTACCGTCCGGGTTTGCTGGCAGACATCTTCGCTGGAAAGCGTCCAAAAGTAGCGCAGGACGTGTCGAAGAAAGATCGTCGCCAGCCGATCGTGAAGGTGTCGCTGGTCGGACAAGCTCCTGAAGCAACTGTCGCAACGCGCACCGTCAAAGTGAAGATCGACGTCTCAGATGCGCCCGCAGACAAGGATAATCCGCAAGGCACGGGCGCGCAGGACGTGCGGCTGTTTCGCAACGGATCGCTCGTGAAGGTTTGGCATGGCGACGTTTTGAAAGGCCAGCCGAATGTTTCGCTCGAAGAGGAGATCACGGTTACGGCTGGTCCAAATCGGCTCGTCGCGTACGGCTTCAATCGCGACAACGTGAAGAGCAAGGACGCGCCCCTCGTGTTTACCGGCGCGGAGACGCTCAAGCGCAAAGGCACGGCGTACATCATCGCGGTTGGCGTTAATGAGTATGCGAACACGCAGTACAACTTGAAATACGCGGCGGCTGACGCGCGCGATTTTGCTGAGGAGATGCAGCGCCGCCAGATGCTCGTGGGTGGTTTTGAGCGTATCGAGGTTGTTCAGTTGCTCGACCGAGACGCGACGAAGGCAAACATTCTCGCCGCGATCAAGCGACTTGCTGGTGAGACTGGTCCACCTACGCTAAAAGCCGGACCGCTCGATGCCTTGAAACGCGCAGAGCCTGAAGATACAGTCGTGATCTACTTCGCCGGACACGGCACAGCTCAGTCGCAGCGTTTCTATTTGATACCGCACGATCTTGGTTACACAGGCGAACGCACGAAACTGAATGAGCAGGGTTTGAGCACGATAATCGGGCACAGTATTTCAGACCTTGAACTCGAGGCGGCGGTCGAAGATCTCGATGCCGGGCACTTGTTATTGATCATCGATGCGTGTAACTCCGGGCAGGCGCTCGAGGCGGAAGAGAAACGGCGTGGGCCAATGAATTCGAAAGGTCTGGCCCAACTCGCGTACGAGAAGGGTATGTATATCCTGACCGCGGCGCAGAGTTTTCAGGCGGCGCTCGAAGCGGCGCAGCTTGGTCATGGTTATTTGACTTACGCGCTCGTCGAGGAAGGGTTGAAGACGCCGGTAGCGGACAAGCAGCCGAAAGATGGTGTGGTGGTTGCGCGTGAGTGGCTCAACTTCGCGACCGAGCGCGTGCCGCAAATGCAGGAAGAGAAAATGGCCAACGGGCGTGGGCTCGGCGTCGAAGGTGAAATCACGTTTGTCGAAGGCGAGAAGCGCAGCGTACAACGACCGCGAGTGTTTTATCGTCGCGAGCTCGAAACGAACCCGTTGGTAATCACAAAACCGTAATGACGAGTTTAGAGTTCAAGCTTTAGCTTGCGTGTTCCCAAACAGCAACCTAAAGGTTGAACTCTAAACGCGGATTTCAAGATGACTGAGCATCCCATCGGCAAGCCCGTCCCTCGCAAGGAGGGCCGCAAGAAAGTCACCGGCCAGGCGCTGTACGTCGACGATCTGTCATTCCCTGACATGCTGCACGGTGCGACCGTGCGTAGTCCTGTGGCGCGCGGCAAGATCACGAATATCTCTTTCGACGGCGACATCCCCTGGGACGAGTTCGTCATCGTCACCGCGAAGGACATTCCCGGCGGAAACTACGTCGCGCTCATCCTCAACGATCAACCATATCTCGCCGATGGCTTCGTGAATCATCCTGAAGAGCCTGTCCTGCTGCTTGCACACAAAGACAAGTATCTCGTCGAAGAAGCACGTCGCAACGTCCGCATCGAAATCGAAGAGTTGCCCGCAATCTTCTCGCTCGAAGACTCACTCGCCAAAAAAGAAATCATCTGGGGCGAGGATAACGTCTTCAAAAAGTTTCTCGTGGACAAAGGCAACGTCGACAAGGCGTGGGCGAACGCTGACTTGATCGTCGAAGGCGAGTACGAAACCGGGGCGCAGGAGCAACTTTATATCGAGAACAACGGCGCCATCGCGATTGCAAATCCAAACGAAGGCGTGACAGTCTGGGGCTCGATGCAGTGTCCGTACTACGTTCACAAAGCGCTCGTGAAGCTGTTTGGGCTCGCCGATGACAAAATTCGCATCATCCAGACTGAAACTGGCGGTGGCTTCGGAGGCAAGGAAGAATATCCGTCGCTGATCGCCGGTCATGCCGCGTTGCTCGCGTGGAAATCAGGCAATCCCGTGAAGATCATCTATGATCGCGCGGAAGACATGGTCGCGACCACGAAGCGACATCCATCACGCACGCGCCACAAGACCGCCGTGACGAAAGACGGCAAGCTCCTTGCGGTCGAGATCGACTTCGTCATCGATGGTGGCGCGTATTGCACGTTGTCGCCCGTCGTGCTGTCGCGCGGGACGATTCACGCTGCTGGTCCATATGTCTGTCCGAACGTTCGCATTCACAGTCGCGCGGTTGCGACGAACGTGCCGCCGCACGGCGCGTTCCGCGGTTTCGGCGCGCCGCAAAGCATCTTCGCGCTCGAACGCCACATGGATAAAGTCGCCCGCGCAGTTGGACTGACGCCGGAAGAGTTTCGACGCCGTAACTTTATTCACGAAGGCGAGACGACCGCCACGAGCCAGATCATTCGCGAGCGCGTTGACATGGATGGGCTGCTCACGCGTGCACTCGAGCTCAGCGACTATCACGGGAAGCGCGAACGTTTCGCACAGGAAAACAGCGCGGGCAATGGCGGCTTCGGTAAAAAGCGCGGCATCGGCTTCGCGACGTTCATGCACGGCGCGGGCTTCACCGGCTCGGGCGAGGTTTACCTGCAATCAGTCGTCTCGGCGGAAGCGACGAGCGAAGGCAAAGTACGAATACTCGCCGCCAGCACTGAGATCGGGCAGGGAACCAACACGATCTTTTCGCAGATCGCGTCGGAAGCGCTCGGTCTCGATTTCGACTCCATCGAGATTGTTCAGCCTGACACGGGTCGCGTGCCGAATAGTGGTCCAACCGTCGCGTCGCGCACGTCGATGGTCGTGGGAAAGCTTGTCGAATCTTCCGTGCTGGGTTTGAAGCAGACGCTGATCGGGAGCGGTTTGTTGTCGCCGGAGTATAACGGTGCTGACTTTAAGAAAGCGTGTGCTGAGTACATCGAAAAGTTTGGCTCGTTGAAAACGTCGTCGACTTACCAGCCACCGCCGAACGTACACTGGGACGATGAGAAGTATCAGGGCGACGCATACGGCGCTTACGCGTGGGCAGTTTACGTTGCTGAAGTGTCGTTTGATACGTTGACGTATGAAGCGTACGTCGAAGATTTTGTGGCGCTGCAGGAAGTCGGGCGTGTACTGAATCCGGTGCTGGCCGCGGGACAGATCGAGGGCGGCGTCGCGCAGGCGATTGGCTTCACGTTGTTTGAGAATGTCGTGTGGAAAGACGGCCGGATGGCAAACAATCAGATGACCAACTATATCATCCCGACGCCCTTTCCAGCACAGTGGGATCCGAAGCTTGGAATTCACGTGACTTGAAGTCGCGG